>Ga0268262_10002676_pt1 | contig 20251 bp, 16 predicted proteins | sample TergutNc150P3_FD_190354 | JGI IMG/M metagenome (GOLD analysis project Ga0268262, IMG submission 190354) | Nasutitermes corniger P3 segment gut microbial community from laboratory colony in Florida, USA - Nc150 P3 (SPAdes) (version 2) | ecosystem: Host-associated > Arthropoda: Insects >... | reverse complement strand
TACGTTCAAGCATTTCAGGGGAGGGAAAATTGTTTTTTGTCTCGATCATGCCTATATAATGGGTGCTTGTATCCACTTTTTCTGCCAATTTAGCCTGTGACAAGCCCAACGCGTTACGGTACGCCTTCATGTTCCTAGCCAGTATTTCCCGAATATTTGTCATACCCCAGTTAATGCCTTATCAATACATTATTAATACAAGGGCAGTTGACAAACTATGTAATTGTACCATATATTACTATTCAATAGGTAGTTACTTTAGAACTTATGTAGAAATCGACATATAAACCTGAATATACGCTCAAAAAGCGTAAAACGGGCAGAAAGGAAATTAAGGGGGGAATTATGAGGCGATTTTCTATTTGTTGTGTTGTTAATCTTTTTCTTGCCGTTTCTTTCGTGTTTGCTCAAACACGCGGCGGTGAACTGGAAGCGGTTGTCGGCCCAAATGTTACGGTGGGCAAACAATGGGCGGTGTTTATAGCCATAGACAAGTATCAGGATAGGGGCTGGAATAAGCTGGACGGTCCTGTAAAAGACGCCAAAGAAATTCAGGCTATTCTGCGGGAAAATTATATAATTAACGAATGGAGAGAGTTATTTGACGAAAAAGCAAGCGCGGAAGGTATTCGAAGGCTTTTTGCTGAATTAAACGGGCAAGTAAAAGAAAACGATTCGGTTTTTGTTTTTCACGCCGGGCATGGCGTTAAAGACAGTATAACAGAAGCAGGTTCATGGATCCCCTCGGATGCCGGCTCCAATCCTTTCAGAAAAGAAGGATGGATAAGCCATGTAGAGATACGTTCATACCTTGACAGGCTTCCGGCAAAACACGTTTTTCTGATTTCAGATTCCTGCTTTTCCGGAGATCTGCTCGCCAAACCACGTTCAGGCGCATTGCCGCAATTTGATAATGAGTATTACCGCAACGCTTATAGTTTTCCAAGCCGGCAGGTAATGAGCAGCGGGGCCAGTCAGGAAGTACCAGACACATCGGATTTCGCGCGGCGTCTAAAACTTGCGTTAAGAAGAACTGAAGGGGCGTGCATTGATCCCTTAAAAATTTACGAACAGGTAAGGGAAGCAAACGGTACAACGCCCCGCTTAGCCGCCCTTCCTGAGAGTTTACGTCACGAACAGGACGGCAGTTTTTTATTTTTCAGGAAGCAGAGGGGAGGATCGGACCCTTCGGCTGCGGTCGGCAGCGTCACAGTTGAATCCGATGTTGCCGGGGAAATACTCATAGACGGCATGCCCAGCGGTACAATTAAGGCGGGCGGAACTGTAACAATAAACGATGTCACTACAGGAAGCACCGAGGTAGCGGTAAGAGAGAACGATGGTACGATCATTAAAGTTCCTGTTTTTATTTTGCGGCAATATGAAACAGTTACAGTGGTGATTGAGCGGCCAGTACCGGAAGGGCTTACCTATGAGATCATTGACGGCAAGACTGTAACCATTACCAGATATTTAGGGAACGCGACAACTGTGCATATACCTGGGCGAATTCAGGGTTTGCCGGTAACGGCTATTGGTAATTCTGCGTTCTCTAGTTGCAGCAGTTTAACTGGCATAACCATACCATCCTCTGTAACAACAATCGGTGATTACGCTTTCCAGTCTTGCAGTAATTTGACCAATGTAATCATACCATCTTCTGTAACGATAATCGGTAAATATGTGTTCAATGGTTGCGGCAATTTGACCAGTGTAACCATACCGTCTTCGGCAACGACAATTAGTAATTATGCGTTCTATGGTTGCAGAAGTTTGGAAAACATAATAGTGGACAGCCGTAACCCTGCATATACAAGCGTTGACGGGGTTCTGTTTGATAAAAATATAAAGACTATCATCAAATATCCTGAAGGAAAAAAAATAAAAACCTATACAATACCATCCTCGGTAACTACAATTGGTAATTCTGCGTTCTCTAGTTGTAGCAATTTAACCGGCATAAGCATGCAATACTATGTAACAACAATTGGCGATTCTGCGTTCTCTAGTTGCAACAGTTTGACCAGTATAACCATACCCTCCTCAGTAACTGTAATCGGTGATTATGCGTTCTATGGTTGTAGCAGTTTGACCAGCGTAACCATATCAAACGGCGTTACCAGCATTAGGAGATATGCTTTTCAAAATTGTACCGGACTTACTAATATAACCATACCGAATAGTGTTACCACTATTGTGCCTTGGGCTTTTGATGGTTGTAGCAGCCTTACCGCAATAAATGTAGCCGTTCAAAATACCGCTTATAGCTCAACTGATGGTATACTGTATAACAAAAATAATACAACTTTAGTTAAATACCCTGGAGGCAGAACTGGTACGTTTGCCATACCAAACAGCGTTACCGTCATTGGAGAAAATGCTTTTACTTATAGCAATAGTCTTACCGAAATAAATATACCAAGCAGCGTTAAAAGTATAGAAGATGATGCTTTTAAGGATTGTTCCAGTCTTGTTAGTGTGACCATACCATCCTCAGTAACGGCGATTGGTAATAGTGCGTTCTCTAATTGCAGAAATTTAGCAAGTATTAATGTGAACAGTCAAAACGCTGAATACACAAGTGTTGATGGAGTGTTGTTTGATAAAAATGTAAAGACTGTCATTAAATATCCTGAAGGGAAAAAAACGGAAAAATATACTATACCATCCTCGGTAACTACAATCAGTAATTCTGCGTTCTCTAATTGCAGCAGTTTAACCGGCATAACCATACCATCCTCGGTAACTACAATCAGTAATTCTGCGTTCTCTAATTGCAGCAGTTTAACCGATATAACCATACCATCATCAGTAACTGCAATCAGTAATTATGCGTTCTATAATTGCAGCAAGTTAGCTACCGTAACCATGTCACGGCATACAAAAGTTGAGAGTTACGCATTTCCTAATACAACAAGGATCATCTACAGGGACTAATGGAAATGATTATAAATTACACATATTTTCATTTTTTAGTGGAAAAAAACATAAATACTGAGTCTTTATATGAGGAAATACGTGGGCAAAACTATAGCAGACTGGCATAAAGAGTATTTCCCCTTTGTATTAAGGCGCTGCCGGCAAATGCTCCGCAATACACAAGACGCCGAGGACGCGGCGCAGGAGGTGTTTATCAGGCTTCTTAAAGCGGAAAAGCGGGGAATGGACTTGGACGAAACAACAAATAAGGGAAACCTGCTATGGACTTACGCGACAAATGTGTGCATTAGCCGAATTAGCCAAATAGAAGAAATTAAAAGAAAACATGGAAATAATGTATCTTTTTTTGAAGAAGGAATTCCGGCTACCGGAAATGATTTTGAGCGTCTGGACGCGAAAATACTCTTACAGTCAATTTTTGAGCAAGAATCAGAAGAAACCAGGCTTTATTGCTATATGTACTTTTACGACAGGATGAAACTTAAAGAAATAGCTAAAACAGTAGGTAAGTCAAAATCTTGGGTTCATAAAAAGATTGAGCAATTTAAGAGGGATACACGGCGGAAACTTGAGGAGTCTATGAAATGAAAAAAACAAATACCATTTCACAGTTGCTTCTTGAACGCTACAATCTTGGATTAGTTACAGATAAAGAACGAAAAATTGTTGAAACCGCGATATTCTCTGATAATGAAACATTTAACCGTTATGAGGCAATTAAGAAATCAGACGAGGAATTTCGCCTTCTGTATCCTTTGGATAAACTCCCCAAGTTGGCGGCTGTTAAGGATTCTGTCGTTCCATCGAGAATGCGTTTTGGATACCGTATACCATACAAGCCACTGTTCATGGGAATTTGCGCCGCTGCTGTTGTCATCGCGATTTTTTCGGTACTTTATTTATTAAAGGATCGTAATTCTAATGAAGACGCTGTCGCGCAAAGTACTGAAGAAATTATTAATGAGGGAATAGATGATAATGACGAATTAGTTGAAATGGATGATAATTCCACAGAACCTAAACCAAAACAAGAACAAAAAACTACACAGAAGCAAGAACCAAAACAGCAGCCAAAACCCGCGCAAGAACAGAAAATAACCCAATCTCAGACAGAGAACAAAAGCAGCCCCATTATTAATGAAAAAGAAGGAAGCCCTATCGCGTCTGTGCCTGAACCGGATACATGGGTTAAAACAAGAGGAGGAACTAGCGGAGAACAGAGCGATGTTACAGGGCCTTCCGAACAGGAAGCGAATATTACCATACCACCCGGTCTAACCTTCATTTTTGAGAATATGTTTGCTAACAAGCAATTAAGCGTCGTTATCATACCGGGGAGAATTACTTCAATTGGAAAAAACGCCTTTACTGGTAATCCGCTGCTTAGCGTTACCCTTGGCGCGAATGTAACAGTAGCTGATGATGCGTTTCCCGGCAATTTTAAGGATGTATATAACAGCCACGGTAAGGCCGCGGGGACATATACAAGGCCCGACGCTATAAGTACGGTATGGACAAAAAAATAAGGAGATGGAGAGGAAAATGGTAAAAAATATGTGTTTTGGGGTGGAAAAAGTTCTGGTTTCAGAGTCTTTATTGGTGATTGTGACAGTAAAAAACATGGTTTCTTTCATCGCGTATGCGGTGATTAAATAAAACTGAAGGATGAGTTAAATGGAAATAAAACAATTGACGTTAACAATAACAATTATTTTTTTCATTGTAATCTTCCTTTGGGCCTGTAAAAAAGAGGGGAAATCCGCTTTGGAAAATTCAGATAGAAATATCAGTTATAGTCAGGATATAAGTACCAATGCGCAACAGTCTGTTTCAGAACATGAGATAAAACTTGAATCCAAACCAGAAGACGCAATTATAGAATCTGTAACAAGCAATGCAACCATTGCCAATACGGGAAAAAGTACCAAAAAGGCTGTAGGCGAAAAAGAAGAAGCTTCTCTGCCGAAACAGCCTGAGAATAAAGCCTCTGGTAGTTTTGCTTTGATAAAAGGCGGGACGTTTACTATGGGCAGCCCAGATACAGAGCAAGGACATTTTTATGAAGAAGAACCGCAGCATACTGTAACTGTAAGTTCATTTTATATTGGAAAATATGAAGTAACACAACAGGAATGGGCTGCTGTAATGGGAAATAATCCAAGTAATTTCAAAGGTGATAATTTTCCTGTAGAAGAAGTAAGTTGGTTTGATGCTATAGAATATTGTAACAAACGTAGTCAGAAAGAAGGATTAACTCCAGCGTATAGAATAAATGGAGCAAATATAACATGGATCAAAAATACTGACGGTTATCGTTTACCGACCGAAGCTGAATGGGAATTTGCCTGTCGTTCCGGAACAATAACACCTTTTTTCACTGGAGAAAACATAACAACTAATCAAGCAAATTATGACGGAAATAATCCGTATTACAACAATCCACAGGGAGTATTGCGACAAACTACAACCGTTGTAGGCAGTTTTCCTCCAAATCATTGGGGATTATATGATATGCATGGAAATGTATGGGAGTGGTGTTGGGATTGGTTTGGAAGTTACTCAAGTAATATGCAAAATGACCCAATTGGGCCATTTTCCGGCGAAGGGCGTGTAATAAGAGGCGGAGCGTGGAATTATGAGAGCAAATATTTACGTTCAGCTTCCAGACTCAATTTCAGTTCATCGGCCAGGACAAATTTTGTAGGGTTTCGTCTGGTTCATGGGTAAATAGGTATCTATCGCCGCGTATGCGGTGATCAAATAAAGAGAAGGAGTTTGTATGAAAACTAAACAAATGTGGGTTTTGCTGGCAGTTGTAATTTTAACGCTGGCATTGGTTGGATGTGGCAGCGGGCCAAAAGGAACGGTGGTATCACTTTCAGATGAGGATTTCAAATCAGATGCCGGCGGAAAATTGCTCATAAATAATAATTCAGGGACTGAATTGGCAATTTTTGTTGGTAATATAGCCCGTGGAAATTTTATTGGGGCAATAGGAACAGGGGCTAATGGGCGTGGAAAATCCAGATACTTTGATATTGAGAAAAAATTAGCCGGACTTCCAGATGTTGGTACTTTTATTATAAGAGCGACAACCTTTGCTGAATTTGAAAAAAAAGGGTTAGCTAAAATAATTGAGGAAGATGTCGTTTACACAGGATTAGTCACTTTTAATAGAAATAATCCTGATCGTGTAGAACATGATATTTTCCGTGGTATTGACTTTACCAGGAAAACCTTTATTCATGTACAAAATAATTCCCAGTATGTTCTTGAATTACGGTTGAATGCGCCAGATGGTGAAAAAGTCGCAGTTTTGTCGCCAAGAGCAAACCCAAGAAAAATATGGGTAAAACCCAATGATGACGGTCTTCCTCTGTCTTTGTTTGCTACATATTTATATTTAGATCCTAATACTAAGGAAATAAACGCGTTTACAGATGAAGCCAACGTTTTTGGGAAAGCATTTGAACCTGAAGCGGCAGGAAGTGATCTGCGTGTTGTATCATTCGATGGGCCAGGTTCAGGTGGGCCGAAGTTTAATGTAGCGTTTGTAAATTTTCAAAATGGTACGTCTGTTTTGTTAAATTTTATGACAGCAAATGGCAATTACAAACGTAATGACAGGGGATCATTAAACACAAGTCCTGGCCGTACAGATATTTATCAGATTGACGCTTCTGTGAAAGAATACCCAGGAGCCGGGATTTATGTTCCTGATACCAGAACTTTCCATCCTATTGGGACATTAAGGCTCCTGCCAGGTCATAGATATGAAATGGCTGTTAGGGATTCTGGTGGTAAACTTGAAGCAAAAATTGAAGATATGGGTCTTAAAAGTGTGACAGATAACATCCGTGTTGTGCTTTTTGCTGAATAGTTATAATTTGATGGACTGTGCTGTATCAATGGCGCAGTCCTTCATTTATGGTAATAATGATGAAAAATATTAATATTTTATTATTTATTATTTTTGCTTCCTCATGTATTTCCATATCTGAAAGGTATAATGATACTGATAATACGGAACAAGCAAAAAATTTAGATTTTAAAGTAACTATTCAAAATAATACTTTATGGGATATTTCGATAATATCAGAAAATAAAGATCGTATGATACTGAAAGGAAAGAAAGAAATTGTTACATTACCCGTACAAAAAAGTGAATTATCATCACCATATGAAATAACTTGCTATGTTAATTTAACAAATGATGTTATAAAAAAATACTCACTTATAAAAAAAGTTATTAAAAATAATGAGAAAAGTATAAATTTTGATCAAAATAATTTTGAATGTGATGATAGTTATTTTGTTATAAAAAATTCTACAGATTCGGTTATTAAAGTAATCCGCCCTAATAGCATTACTTATAGAGCAGGTTTAGGGCAGAATGCGGAAGGCTCTAATTCAATATACGAGATAAGAAAAGACCAAAGTAATGTATATGAATCTGAAAATTTTATTTGTTCAGTTGAGAATGAAAATAGAAAGCAATTCATGATACCGCAAAAGATAAAAAAAGGATGGATTGATTACTTTACCTTCGATGGTTCTGCCGTAACCCTCACCGACTCCCGCCCCATTCATCGCGTAGGTGAAAACTCATGGGTAGAACCTAAAGAAAGATTAAAAGAATTAAAAAATGCGACAAACGTAATGCCTTTAGTAACAGATGACGGTGAAATTTACCTGTTTGCTTCTACAGAAAAAGAGCTTATCCGCTATGTTTTTGATTCCGCAGGTAATGTGAAGAAACAAATAAAAACCGGAGATAGTATTAACATATCGTATGTTGCTACTGTTAATGACGGTTTTTTTATTACTGGGAATAAAAAAGTAAATAATAACAATTATAAAGCATACGCGCGGGTTTTGAGCGTTGACGGCTCAATAAAGCGACCGCTTCAGGAATCAAAAGATTATGAGTTTGCTCGTTACTTTACTGCCGCTCAAAATAATGATACATGGCTTCTGGCTGGTGATACGGGAAAAATCGGTCTTGCTACCGCATACGCCAGGCTTGTTAAGGATGACGGAAATAGAATTTTACAGATTAATGAATGGGGTGAGAATAATTTCCCGAAAAACAATGGAAAGCACCAATGCGGAGATATTACGGCTGTTACCTATAATAAAAATATGTCTTGCTGGCTAATTACAGGAGAATTAATTAATGAGACTTATGACGGTTTTTATCTTGCACAATTAAACAATGATAAAACAATACAAATATTGGATTCTTTTAAGGATATGGAATTTTATAAAATATTGGTTGATGATAACAGCGGAGCGATATATCTTGCTGGGCTGGAATATAAGGAAAATAAAACCTTTGCGACGCTTATTAAATGGGACACTAAAATAATTTGGAAACTTCTCGATCAGCCGCCTTCAAATTCATTTTATTTTGATGCGATTTTTGATACAAGAAATAACAGTATTGTACTTGTGGGAACATTAGACGCAAAAAATGAATATGGAAAAGACGGTAAACCTTTTATTGAGGCTGTAGACATGGTAAATGAAAAACTTCTCTGGAGGGAGACACTTTCCGATAGCGAATTTAATGAAACAAATTTAGTAACCGCTATAACGCTTGCCCCATACTATGGTTATGTCCTATCACTCTCACATAGAGATAATAACTATGAAAACAAACCGCCATTTAAAATTGGGCGTGTAAATTCACAAGGTAAATTAAAGAAATTTTAGGAGGAGAAAAATGAAGAAAAAGGTATTGGCATTCTGTTTTATTATTTTAACCGCAATGTCCCTTCTGGCGCAGGATTTGATCAGCAATGAAGTAAATAAAGCTGTTAGAGGGCTTGCCACCGGACTTCCAAGGCGTTTAAATGTGAGCATAAAAGAAATAACACTAGCTGGAACAAATGACACTACAACTGAATTCTCGGTTAAAATGGCCATAATAATTGAACATTATGCGACAAATCATGATATGTTCAATGTAGTCCGCGTGACCCGAAACCAAAGAAAAAATAACGAACCGACAACTGGTGTCATTTCAGGTACATATACTGTAATGACAAATATGGTAGAAGTTTACCTTAGACTAAATGTTGAAGATAAGAACATCAATTCGCAGCGTTTTACTATTCCAATAGCTGAACTTAAAGATATTTCCTTACTGCCGGCAAATTCTAAAACTCAGGAAGAAGCTGTAAAACAGGATCAAGCTATTACCATTATTACCGGAATAACGAATCAGATAAAGCAGGAAACTGTTATTCAACCAAGAAATATTCCAATTGCACCGGCTGCAAACAATGCTTCGCAAAGTATAAATTTACAGGCGTGGTTCGATTCGCAGCTTGGAAACCGGACATTTATGCACCGTGAACCGCTTGAATTAATGGTTATGGCCGACAGGGATTGTTATTTTATGGTTATTCATATTGATGTTAATAACCAGATGAAGATGATTTTTCCCAATAACGATGACAGAAACAACTTTTTAAAGGCAAATACAGCCAGATTAGTTTTTGAAAAATCAAGTTATATGTTTTACGAGCCTTATGGGTCAGAAACTTTACTCATTACCGCGTCTACTGAAAAGTACGAGAATATAGAACAAGAATATAACACTCCGTGGATTCTGGCCACAGCCGATGCTGTAAGAGCCGCAACCAGGGGAGGACGCGGAGGCCAGATTGAAACCGGAAACAATACCGGAACTCAGGCCGTCGAAGGCGAAATCCGTTATACCATCAATATATTAAAACCTCATGAAGAATACAGGTATGGTAAACCGGATAACATGATTGAATTTGTTCAGTCAATGCGAAGTGATGCAGAGAAGCAAAAAGGAGTTTTTAAAAATAATGACAGAAGCGGAAGCGGGTACTCTATTGTGAACAATGTACGGGTTAGTTACCGTATACCGAGCGACGCGCCGGATATGATCGAATTCGCATATTACAACCTGAACGGAATTTCAGGCGGTCAGAATCTCAGAGGGCAAACAAGAGGTTCAGGCTTTACTTTTAATTTTGACAGGCCTGGAAACATAACACAGACAATTCAACAGGTACGTTCCAGTATTGAAAACAAGGGCGGTGTTTTCCAGGGCAATGAACAACAAGGTAACTTCAAAGCAAGCGGCATTGAGGGGCAATACCGTGTATCTGAAAGAGTGAATGTTACTATAACTGACAAACCTGTTCTCATTCCTAATTCACTTATTGAAAGGGAAGTAAAAAATTATTTTGGCGGAAGGTAATGAAAATGAGGAATGAGGAATTAGGAATTGGAAACAAATTGAGAGAAATAAACAAACGCTCACTGGCGATACGTTTTCTAATTATGGTTTTGGCTGTTAATCTATCGGCGCAAAGCCGGGGCGGTGAATTGGAAACAAGCGCGGTTGAAATAATAAATTCGCCTAGAGTATCAGTCCAGGGCAAACAATGGGTGATTTTTATCGCTATTGATCAATACAGAGAATGGGGGCCATTGTTATATCCTGTTAAGGACGCACAGGATGTTAAAAAAATTCTCCAGGAATATTATGTTATTAACGAAATCAGGGAACTATACAACAAAGACGCAACTGCGGCAGCAATACGGAAACTGTTTACTGAACTGCAGGATAAAACAGGGCCGAATGATTCAGTCTTTGTATTTCACGCAGGACATGGTTTTAATGAAGAGAGATCAAATACATCTTTCTGGATACCTACCGACGGCGGTAAAGCAGAAGACATTTACACACAGTTAAATTGGCTGTCACATCTTCAAATACGGAGTTTCCTAGATTCACTTAAAGCACGGCATGTTTTTTTGATTTCTGATTCTTGTTTTTCAGGGGATTTTTTGGACGCTAAAAGAGGCGCGCCTGAAACTATCATTAATTATCCCTCCGCTTATGACAAGAAAAGCCGTCAGGCCATGAGCAGCGGAGCAAGCGAAGAAGTAGATGATTTATCAGAATTTGCCTCAAGGCTCAAAGATATTTTGATGAGGACTGAAACTCCATACATAACCCCGGATTATCTCTTGTCGCGTATAAAAGAAGCTAATACAATAAGGCAGCTTAATACAATACCGATACTTGCGGTAATGCCCGGAAGCGGCCATGAACTGGGCGGCAGTTTTCTATTCTTCAGAAAAAACCCGAAACAAACGATTCAACCTATAGTTGAACAACCGACGCCTGTGGTAAATCCGGTTGTTATAAAAGAACCGGCTCTGCCTGTACCCGGAGAAATCGGATACTTTGTCGGATCATGGATAGGGTATCCTGAAAACTCTTCTGATGCCTACCTTATTAATTTAACGGCTGACGGACGTTGTACGGTAAAGATGATCAATGACAACGCCGAGCAGGAAACAACCGGTAACTGGTCATGGGATGCAAAGAATAAGACGTTTAAGCTAAACGCCGTATTCAGAGATGTAAAAATATCATACATGAGGTCTATAAATTGGGGCAGTCTGGTTAGGTTTGCTGAAGGAAGTAACTCTTTCTATATTTTTGCAAGATCTTCAACTGACGCCCCGAATAATTCACGGTTTATATTTTATAGGGATTAGATTGTAATTTATAATGAGAAATTAAGGAGTAGTTCTGAAATGAAGAAGATTTTAGTATTTGCTTTTGCATTATTCGCCATTACAGGACTTTTTGCCCAACAAAAACCGGTGGTAGCGGTTGCGCCATTTGACGCTATTTCAGGCGTTAGCGAGACGGACGTTGCTATGATAACCGATGTATTTTTTGTCAGGCTTGGCAATACAAGAAAAGTAGATTTGGTAAATCGCACCATCGTACAACGTGTTATCAAAGAACATGACTTTCAGTTAGATGACTGGTCGAATAAAGAAAAAACAGCGGAATTAGGCAAGGCATTAAATGCTGATTGGATAGTGCAGGGCGATATACGAAAAATGAACAATGGCATTCTGATAATTATTCAGTTTTATAATATTAAAACTTTCAAATTTGAGGGCGGTACGGATCTTCGTCTTACTAACGCTGATGAAGCTTACGATAAAATGAATCCTCTTGTGGAGAGTCTGATACAGACTATAGCGGCAAGTCCGGCTCCAGCACCTACTAATAAAGTTGGTGATCGCGGTCCCGGTGGTGGCATTATCTTTTTCGCTGAAAACGGTATATATATGGAATGTAGCATGGATATTGGTTCTTATAATTGGGATCAAGCTGTAATAGCGGCAAAAAATTATAAAGGTGGAAGTTTTACTGATTGGCGTCTTCCAACTACAGGAGAACTGGAATTAATGTATAAGAACTTAAAACAAAAAAATTTAGGCGGTTTCGGTAATACTTATTACTGGTCATCGCGTTCCATTTCCAGTATTAGCGCATACTATTTTAACTTCTCAAATGGTTCTGTAGATTGGTACTCAAATAACAAAACTGGTATACATTCGGTTCGGGCTGTCCGGTCTTTTTAGGGAGTGAGAACTAGAAATCAAGGAATGAGCAATGAAGGAAAACAATGGTGTCTGTCAACTTTTCTATATTTTCTAAACAGGAGAACGCAAATGAAAAAGGAATTTATTGATAGTAAAGTAGTTTATATGAAAAAAGCATTATTTGTTACAACGCTGTTGTTTGTATTTTTGTTGTTAAACGGTTGTGTTACCGGTCCGAATATGCAAGGGATACAAATACAATCAAATGTTTCTTCCCAAATTCTTAATTTAAGAAATTCTGGCAATGGAAACACTAACAAGGCCGACAGTATTATGAAAAGTGGTTTTTTAAGTACTGGGGATGAATATGGCTATTATACACTGAATATTACTTCTAAAAAGATACAAGCAGAACCAACTGTTTTTTCATATTTAGGAGGTTTTGTATTAGGTACCTGGTTTTTACTTGGCATTCCATCTGAAATAGCGGATTTTAACTTGACTGTAGATCTAATAATTATGGATTCAAACAGGAATATTGTAAAGTCTTATTCAGATTCTGCAACAATAAAACAATACGCTGGTCTGTATTACGGTGATGCTACAAAAAATGCAAGCAATATGTTTACCCGTATGATCAAAAATATTCAAAGAATCGCCGCCTCGGAAAGTAATGCCATCAACACAGCTTTACTCGCGGTCGGTCCAATAATAAAAAGCAGTCAAAGCACGCAAGTTATTACTACTCCGTCTGTTCCACAAAAACTGTCACAGGAACGAATTGCGGTATTCCCATTTGAAATTATGGACAATGCGATTACTATAAATGAGTCGTATCAATTATATAGTATTTTCTGCAACTATTTTACGACTATGGGAGTTGGTAAATTTAACGTTGTTCCAAGGCATGAAGTAGATAAACTTATTAATACTGAAGCTGCGTTTCAGTTGACAGATTTTTCAGCTCAGAAGAAAACCGCTGATATGATGCAAGTTGAAAACGCTACCCAAGTACTTTCAGCGAAAGTGGGCAAGGTGGGGGGGAGCAGAATAAATATTACAGTATCTTTGTATACATATCCAAAATTAGATCAATTGCCCGGCGGAGCGGATATGCGGGTAGCTAACGTAGACGAACTGTTTGACAAAATACCCGAACTTGTGCAGAAAATGCGTTAAATAGCGATTCATAAAGGAGTAAATTTTGAAAAGGAGAGTATTTATAATTACACTCGCTTTGTTAGGTACTTTTGCCTTTTCTCAGGAACGGATAGCTATTGCCGTTTTCCCGTTTGAAGATATGGATAAAGTTTTTTCAGAAAATGAAGCTATTTTCTTCTATCGACGGTTTAGCAATGAATTTGCCAACAGAAACAATAATAGATTTAGGATTATTCCGCGGCAAGATGTTGAAAAACTTATCAATACAGAAGCTACTTTTCAATTAAGCGACTTTTCTTCACGTGCAAAGACAGCTGAAATGCAGCGAGTTTTGAACGGGGTACAAATATTATCAGGATATATAGGTAAGATTGGAAACAAAATAGCTATATCTATATCTTTATTTACTTATCCGGACCTGGAACAGTTACCCGGCGGTGTTGATCTTGATGTTGTAAATGTGAACGAACTATATGATAAGATACCTGAAATGGTACAAAATATGCAGAAAGCAATTGAAAATAATTTACCGCCACCACCTCCGCCAAAACCGCCAAAAGTAATTAAACAATGGACGCCAAACGGTACAATATTTGAGAATTATACTATTTACAATACGCTTATTATTTTTGGTTATAATTATTCACCTGATTTACCGCTTGGTTTTTCTCTGGGTTTTTATGGCATTTATACGACATTAAGTTTTGCTTTGCCTGATTTTGGTTCTAATAGTAAAGGCTCTTCAAATGAATATGGTTCAAAACCTTATACTGATCAAAGATATGAAATTATTGATTGGATATTAGGCTATAATGTTACAATAATTCCGAATATGTTATATTTACCAGTTGGTGTGGGAATAGAATCTGTTAAAGAATGGCGATTACAATCATATGATAATTACGGTAATTTAGAATGGTATCCTGCTCCTCAATGGGAAACAAATCTTTTATTTGAAGTGGGTTTGTTGTTTCGACCAATAAAAAATGGTAGCTTTAGTCCGTATATATTTGGTTCTTACATATATATAATGCCCGAGAAACATAGTTTTTCAATAGGAGCTGGTATTAGTTCTTTATTATAATAAGCAAAAGCATTAATGCAAAAAGGAGTATAGAATGAAAAAGAAAGTTTTTATCTTCACAGTCCTACTGGTTTTCGCGATGATTCCACTGAAAGTTTTTGGCGCCGGTTATATCGTAAACAAGGATGGAAAAAAATACGCGCTTGTAATCGGTAATAACAATTATTCCAGGTTCCAACGATTAGCAGGCGCTGGTAAAGATGCGATAACTATTGCGGAAAAACTTACAAAACTGGATTTTGAAGTTACGGTATTAACAAATGTGACTGCCGCCCAGATGAACAACGCAATTGACGCGTTTGCCGCGCAGCTCATGGAATCGTCTGAGAACCAGGGGTTATTCTGGTTCTCGGGGCATGGTATACAGTTGAGTCATATTGGGTATTTAACCGGGATTGACGTGGATACTTCTGTTGAACGCCTAAAATCCGGAGTTGTGTACATTGGAAAAGTCTTTGAGGCCCTTAGAGCCGCAAAAAATGTTTTTAATGTGGTAATTCTTGATACTGAATTTTATCCAATAAATAATGAAACTGCAGTTTCTTTGGAACCCGCCTTACTGCAACAATTATCCGGTAATATTTGTTATATACGTTCCACATCACCTGGAGAAAATTCAGCGGATATCAGCCCTTTTATCGGCCCGGTTTTGAAATACTTAAATACTCCCTCTGAAATGGTCTCTTCATTTCCAGCGATAACGGAAGAGACCGCTACCGCAAGCGGGAATAGGCAAAGGCCGTTTTTTTATATTCCAGACAGGGGGAGATAGTAAATGAGGAATTAGGAATAGTGGGGTATTGCGTAAATAAGAACAAGTCGAAATGCACAACTATATCGGACGTTACGCACAATTCTACCAGAACTCATGTACAATATGAAACGGAATGCTTGCACTAACTGAGCGGAATATCCAGTATGATTTTTTTTGAATTTTAGAGTAATCACGATAATCTGACGAACAACGCCCCCTTTTTTATCTTCCTCCGTGCCCTCCGTGTACCTCCGAATTCCCCTCCGTGGTAAATATTCTTCTTCTTCAACCCCATAAGTTAAGGTTTATTATAAGGGACTGTAGATATGAATAATTATTTAGTTACATTTGAAACCCCTGCCCAATAAACAATCTTGCTTTTTCACTTTTTTTAAATTTTTTTTCGTTTTGAGTCATGCATTTTGATCATTTTCGCCATATATAGGGTATGGAAAGAAAAAACAAGAAGGGCCGCGGGAAAACCCAATGGCACCCAGCTTTTTGTGAAGCGATCCAACAGGAATTATCCGATTACCGGGATTCGCTGGAATTCAAATTTGAACATCCGCTTAATTCAGAACCGCTGTGCATAGATCTGCTGATTATCAAAAAACCCAAAGACGTAGTTATAGACAAAAACATCGCGCGCATATTCAGGGCTGACAATATTTTAGAATATAAAAGTCCTGGTGATTATCTGTCGGTTAATGATTTCCTGAAAGTTAATGCCTATGCAAATCTGTACGCAGTGATTACCCCAGGCGTTGATTTTGCGGAACTAACCCTGACTTTTGTCGAGAACAGGCATCCACGCAAGCTGTTGCAATACTTGACCGGAACACGAGGCTATACGGTAGAGGAAACTTCACCTGGCATATACAAGGTATCCGGAGATTATTTGCCGATACAGATAATCGAATCGGGGAAATTGTCTGAACAGGAAAACCTGTGGTTAAAGTCACTGAAGAAAGGCTTGCAGACGAGCAAAGTGGGTGTTATAATTAACGAAATAGATAAGAGCGGGAACAAAACATCACTGAGCGCGTATTTGGATGTATTATTGAGAGCAAATCCAGAAGCATTTTCGGAGGCAAGAAATATGGCAAAAAGAAAAAGAAGCCCGACATTTGAGGAAGTCTTCACGAGAGCCGGGATTATTCCAGAATGGATAGAACGCGGTAGGGTACAAGGCCGCTATGAAGTTGCCCGGAAGATGAAGGAAATGGGCGATCCTATTGAAAAGATACACGCAATAACCGGCTTACCAACAGAAACAATAGCCAAACTGGGGACAGACTCCCAGGAATTACCGGAATAACCCCCGAACCCCGAACCCCGGCCCCAGACCCCCGACCCCCAATATCTGACTAAATTTGTCAAATTTTAATGTTTTACTTGAAGGAATCTATTGACATATATCCCGATGTATATTAAAATAACTCCTTAAGAAGTAAGATTCTTAAAGTGTTCTTTGAACGCTCAGCGTCCAGGGGACGCTCAGTGCCCAGTATTGGACGCTAGACGACAGAAATCCTATGGAGGTAGAGATGAAAAAAATGACTGTTTTTGCGGTACTTATATGTATCGCGGCCTTGGCTTTTGCCGAAGGCAAGACTGATGGCGGCGGCACTACAAGCGCTCCGAATTCCCCGATTACTATATCGATCTTTCATGAGACCGGAGGCCATCCGCAGCCTTCGGCCAATAACCCGATTTATAAATACCTGAAGGATAAACTCAATGTCAGCTTCACCTGGGACATCCTGGTAGGCGAAATAAACCAGAGGCGCGGTACCATGATCGCCGGCGGACAATACCCCGATATCCTTGAATTAAGGGGAAACGAATGGATCGACGCCGGAGCCTTAATACCGCTGGAAGGCCTTATTGAACAGTACGGCCCCAGGATAAAGGCCCACTACAAGGACGTCTGGGAAAAAATGAAATCCGCCGACGGCCACATTTACTACCTCGTCAATTTCGGCGTGTTCCAGGGTCTCGACCATACGCCCAACTATGACCAGGCCGCCTTCTGGGTTCAGAAAGCCGTTTTGAAAGACGCGGGTTACCCCAAAGTCGTCACCGTGGATCAGTATTTTGACATGATCGAGGCCTATTACAAGAAGAACCCGACCATTAACGGTCAGCCCACCATTCCCTTTACAATTCTTACCCATGACTGGCGCGTGTTCGAACTGTGGAATCCCCCGAACTTCCTCGCCGGTAATGCCAACGACGGAAACGGCGTTGTTAACCCCCGTACCTATGAATACAAAACCTTCTTTACAATGGATATTTCCAAACGCTGGTTCAAAAAACTCAACGAGATGAACGCCAAGGGCCTGGTCGACAGGACCGGCTTTACAGACAACTATGACCAGTATTCGGCGAAAATTTCTTCCGGCCGCGTATTGGGACAGAGCGTCCAGGGCTGGCAGTTCATGTACTCCGCTGATATGGCTAACCGCGACCGCGGACAGAATATCCGCACCATGGCCCCCCTTCCCATCGTATTTGACGCGAATGTCAAGCCGCGTTACCGCAATATAACGATTCCCAACCTCCTTCGCGGCATGGGGATCAGCGTAAGCGCCAAAGACCCGATCAGGATTATCCGCTTTGTCAACGACCTTCTCGCGGAAGACGTACAACGCACCATTAACTGGGGTATTGAAGGCCAGCACTGGCAGAGAGGCCCGGGGAACATACCGTATCGCACCGAGCAGCAAAGGACGAATTGGCAGAACGATAACTGGCAGGAGCAAAACCGCGGAAGACTCCTGGACGATATTTTCCCGAAAATCCAGGGTTCTTTCTCCGACGGTTATCCTTCCGATCTGTCGTACTATTTCCCTGAAAGGCAGGCAATGATTCTTCCCGAAGACCTTGAGCTTTTCAAAGCTTACGGCGTAAACAGCACCAACGAGTTAATGGACAAGAATCCCCCGCCGAACAATCCCTGGTTCCCCACCTGGAATATGCCTCCTCCTCCGGACGGTTCACCCGCCCAGATCGCGCTTCAGCGCTGCGAGCAGACCATGAGGCAGAGGCTGCCGCAGATAATTCTCGCCCAGCCCGCCCAGTTTGAAAACCTGTGGAACGCTTATGTAGCGGAAATGAACTCAAACGGCATCGCCAGATATGAGGCGTACATGCAGGACCAGCTTAACCAGCGCTTAAAAGCCTGGGGCATCAGAAAATAATTCAGTTCCATAACGGAGGCGGTTGATCCGCCTCCGTTTTTTTTCAGAGTCATATCAGAGTCATGAAGGAAGGAAAATGGATTCATCCGCTATTACAATTCCCAGACATAATAATTTTTTCTATAAATTAAGCCGTCAGCGCCAGATACTTTTCATGAGCCTTCCCATAGTTCTCTATATTATACTTTTCGTCTATGTTCCCCTGTGGGGCTGGACAATGGCGTTCCAGAACAGGACCGCGAGGAATTTAACCAAGGGCTGGGAATGGGTGGGCTTATTCCAGTTCAGGTCCCTGTTTGAGGACCCGGTGTTCCTGAAAACCATACGGAATACCGTCGCCATGAGTATTATAAACACCTCATTGGGGTTTATAACGGCCATAGGCTTCGCCCTTCTGTTAAATGAAGTAAGAAAAATATTATTCAAGCGGGTTGTTCAGACCATTTCCTACCTTCCCCACTTCCTTTCCTGGGTTATAGTTACAGGCCTTGTGTCCAGTATGCTTACCCCGGACAACGGGGCGGTGAACAACGCGCTTATGTCGTTGGGTTTAGTTAAAGAGCCTGTACACTGGCTTGCTAACCCGAACTATTTCTGGGGAATAATCGGCGTTACATACGTCTGGAAAGAAGTAGGGTGGAATACGATTATATACCTCGCCGCGATCGCCGGCATTGATCCGAATTTATACGAGGCCGCCTCAATTGACGGGTGTAACAGGTTCCAGAAAATGTGGCGCATAACGCTTCCATGCATAAAGCCAACCATAATTATTTTGTTAATAATGAGCGTGGGACATATCCTTGACGCGGGTTTTGAATTGCAGTATTTGCTGAGAAACGGGCCTGTCATGGACGTGTCTGACACGATTGACGTATATATACTTATATTCGGCCTTAAAAATTATTCCCTTGGCGCGGCGGCCGGTATGATTAAGAATATAGTAAATATTTCACTTATATTCATCGCAAACGGGATCGCGAAAAGAGCCGGTGAGGAGCGCCTTATATGAAAGCGGCAACAATATCCAAAATTGAAAATTATACTTTCAACTCTATTAACACCTGTTTTTTGCTTCTCCTTTCTTTTATAACCCTGTATCCTTTCTGGACTACCATTGCCGTGTCATTCAACGACGCGATGGACTCGATTCGGGGCGGCATTACTTTTTTCCCGAGGAAACCGACTCTTTTTAATTACAAGGTGCTTTTCCAGACAGGGGCCATTCCCCACGCCTTCATGATTTCCGTAGCCAGGACTTCCATTAACCTGGTAACAAGCGTTTTTTTTACGGCAATGATCGCTTTTGCCCTTTCCCGGCGCGAGTTTGTGCTGTTAAAACCCTTTACTTTCATTCTGGTGCTTTCCATGTATATAAACGCCGGCCTTATTCCTACATTTTTATTAATCCGCAGCCTTGGCATGATCAATTCATTCTGGGTATATATTATCCCGGGAATTGTAAACGCTTTTAATTTTGTCGTTATGCGAACATATATGCGCACTATCCCTGAAAGCATTATTGAGTCCGCGCGTATTGACGGTTACGGGGATTTTTATATATTTGTCCGCATTATATTGCCTTTAAGCCTTCCCGTTCTCGCTACGATTGGGCTTTTTGTCGCCGTAGGATCGTGGAACTCGTGGTTTGACACGATGATTTACAATTCCGGCAGGGTGAACCTGCACACGCTTCAGTACAAGCTGATG
>Ga0268262_10002675_pt1 | contig 20256 bp, 21 predicted proteins | sample TergutNc150P3_FD_190354 | JGI IMG/M metagenome (GOLD analysis project Ga0268262, IMG submission 190354) | Nasutitermes corniger P3 segment gut microbial community from laboratory colony in Florida, USA - Nc150 P3 (SPAdes) (version 2) | ecosystem: Host-associated > Arthropoda: Insects >... | reverse complement strand
TGACTATCGGCGCGCTGGACAGCGCGCTGCAGGCGGTTAACCGGCAGCGGGCGGATCTGGGCGCTTATCAGAACCGCTTTGAAATAGCGGCAAAAGGCGTTGCTGTCGCGTCTGAGAATATGCAGGCTGCGGAATCACGCATCAGGGATGTGAATATGGCGTCCGAAGTGGTAGGTTTTACCAAGGATTCCATTCTGTCCCAGGCGGGCATTGCGATGCTGGCCCAGGCGAATGTGCGGACCCAGTCCGTATTGCAGCTGCTCGGCTAAACGCTGACAATTTTTACTTTGTATTAGTTATAGCATTTGAGAGACTGCTGGACGTTGTCTTTTGAATGTGCGCCCAGCGCCTAACGCGGTTAGGTGATGGGCGAGGACGGTGAAGCTCGCGCCCTTCCCGTCCTTTGTTTTCAATTTATTGGGAGGTGTCCAGGAAGTAAGAATTAACCACGGAGTACACGGAGTACCACGGAGTTTTGGTACGAGAACCATCTTCTCCTCCGTGAAACTCCGTGTCCTCCGTGGTAAAAAATTCTTAACTGGACGACCCCCGATTAAGGGAACCGAGGTTCCCCACGTTTTGCCAGGGACGGCAGGACGGTTTATAGACATGGAGGTAGTATTATGAATATGCCTATCTCAAGCGTCAGTTCCGGCGTAAGGTTTACCCACGCTTCGGAACTTTCGGATTCGCAAGTACGGGCAAGACAGCGGGCCGCCGCTGAGACTGTGGTTGCTTCGTTACCGGGAAACGCGGAGGACAACCATGATTCGCACCCTATCCATCGCGTGGTAGCGGATATACAACAAGTCAGCCAAACTTTCAACAAAAAACTCCAATTTATAGTGGATCACCAGTCGAATGAAGTTATCGTCAAGGTCATTGATAAAACAACCGATAAGGTGATTAAGGTACTTCCGCCCGAAGAGTTGCAACGGTTACACAGACGACTTAAGGAAGCAATTGGGTTTTTGTTTAACGAGCAGGTGTAAGTTCAGACGCAGGGCGGCATGATTTTAGTTTCGGCTAATGGAGGGGCTTGCGGGTCTTATGTCTGATGTGTATATGCCGGGCGTGAAAAGCCGGTTTAACAGTGAAAAAATTATCGAAGATCTGATGAAGATCGAGCGTCTCCCCAAGGAAAGAACCGAAAAAGACATAGAAAGCTTTGAAGACCGCAAAACATGGTGGCAGGATTTGGGCACGCGGGTAAAATCCCTGCGCGAGAGCGCCCAGACGCTGTATTCTTTTCAAAATTCATTTAATGAGCGTGTCGCTCTTTCCTCCAATGAAAGCGTCATGACGGCGACGGCGACACGGGTAGCCGGTGAAGGGGAATACCAGCTTACCGTGAAACAGCTTGCCCAGGCGGACCGTTTCCTTTCCCCCCCCCTTGATGAAAAAACCGCCATTGAGGCCGGTTCCTATGCCTTTACCGTAGGCAAAGAAACAGTTTCCGTTGATTTTAAGGGAGGCAGTCTCAAGGAATTTGCCGACGCGTTAAACCGCCGGGGGCGCGGCGTGATCAGCGCCAGTTTCATAACCGTACAGCCCGGCAGCAAATCGCTGCTCCTGGAATCCAAAATAACCGGCGCCGAAAACGGCATGGCCTTTTCTGACGGTTTCGCGCTTTTGGGAGAGCAGCTGGGAATAACGGAAATAGCGGACTATGGCTCGAATGCGGGTAAAAACGCGTTCAAAACGATTTCCGCCGCCCAGGACGCCGTTGTCGCCATGGAAGGGGTAGAAATAACGCGCCCTTCGAACAGTATTGATGATATTATTCCCGGCGTTACCGTTACGGCGCGGGGCGTTTCTGAAAGGCCGGAGCGGCTGCAAATACAGGCTGACCGTCAGGGAATAAAGGATTCGATTTTTTCTCTGGTCGCCAACTACAACCGGCTTATGGCCGAGATAAATGTCCTCACCGCCCGACGCGTGGCATCATCAGGATATGAAACGCGCGCGGATGAAAGTATTGTAAATGAATTGACCTATTTGTCGGCGGATGAAGCGGCGGAAATGAAAAAAAGGCTGGGAGCTTTTTCCGGAGATTCCACCCTGGTACAGTACCGGACGAATTTAATGAGAGCTATTTCATCGCCTTACCCCACCGATGAGGAACAGGAGCTTGCGATGTTGGCCCAGATCGGGATAGGCACCAATGCCCGCGGTTCCAACAGCGGCTATAACGTTGCGCGGATGCGCGGCTATCTGGAAGTCGATGAGAAAGCGCTGGATACAGCCATAGAACAGCATCTTCCCGCGATACGGCAGCTCTTTGCGTCAGATACTGACGGCGACCTGCTGGCCGACACCGGCATCGCCTTTAATCTGGACACCCTTGGGCGGCCTTTTGTGGATACGGGCGGCATTATCTCCCTGAAAACGGGAACCCTTGATTCCAAAATCAGCCAGGACAGGCGGCGCATTGATACTATGGAACGCCAGCTTGCCGCAAAGGAAGCCGAGCTCAAAATCCAATACGGCCGCATGGAAAACGCCTATGCGCGCATGGAAAAGATGTCTTCCTCGCTTGACAACTTCAGCCAGCAGAACAGTAAAAGCAGGTAGAATATGAAAATACGGATAAACGGCGTTGACGCCGACATTCAACTGGAAACCGAACAAAATGTGGGGGAGATACTCTGCGGCCTGGACGCGTGGCTCAATGGCACGGGACACCGTTTAAGCGGCCTGAGTATTGACGGGGAAGCGGCAAACACCGGTTCTCTGGAAGCCTATTTTGGCAGGGCTATTGATACCATCACTACCCTTGACATATACACTATGCCGGTTCTGCAGCTTTTTGCCGAAAGTCTGTTCAATACCATACAGGACATCAATGCCTATGAGGCCGCCGCTTTTGAGGAAAAAGGCCGTTTTGCCGGGCAGTGGAAACAAAGCCCGCAAGCCCTGCTGCTTGCCGAGCACAGCCCGGAGCTTTTTAACTGGGCTTCCCAAACTTTTTCCGGCGAAGGTTCCGGTACGCAGGTATTTCGCGTGCTGGTTGAGGAACGGCTCCGTGAATTACAGGATCCGGCGGCCGAGATGAGCAAGACGGGGCCGCTGGTCAGTGAAGTATGCGCCCGCCTTGAGGAATTGCCCCTGGATATTCAGACGGGCAAGGACGCGCGGGCGGCGGAAACGGTGCGTACCTTTTCCGGCGTTGCGGAGAAGGTTTTTCGTGTTTTTAATGTGCTGAAAACAGAAGGTTTTCCCGTAGGGGAAATAACCGTTGAGAATATGTCCATTGCCGCGTACATTGAGGAATTCAGTACGGCTCTGCGGGAATTGCTCTCCGCCTATGAACAACACGACACGGTTTTGGTGGGGGATCTCGCCGAATATGAGATGGCTCCCCGGCTGCGCAGTTTGCACGCCGCCGTAGTGGACCTTTTAACAAGGAGAAAAGTATGAGTGTTTTAATGAACTTAATGATGTATCCTCTGGCTTCGAATGATCTTACAAATGCTATGAAGGGGGCTTTCGCGGGAAATAAATCCACTTCCGCCACCGGACAGTATTTTGTCATTGGCATAGGGATAGTAGTGATGATCCTGATCATCTTTAATGTGTTGAGAGGCAAATCATCCAAATCAGCTGTCGGCGGAAAACATCCGGCAAACACCGCTCCACGGGCTTTTTCCGGCCTTACCCTGCACCGCCTCACCAGCGATATGGGGCTGAACCGGGAACAGGTTAAAATGCTTGATTATGTCATGAGAAGCGGCGGGATAGGCGATCCGGAGCGTTTCCTCAATTCACCCGCCCTGCTGGACAAACATTTCAAACGGACTTACAAACTTATTGAACGTACATCCGCCAACGAAGAAGATCTTAATGAACGGCTTGCGGTGCTTTTCTCCACGAGAAACATCATAGACGCCAATGCCAAGGGCAATATAGCGACTTCAAGCCGCCAGATAGCGGAGAAAACGCCCGCGGTACTTACCATTGACCACACCAATTATCAGACGCAGGTAATTTCATCGCGGGGAGATACCCTGGTTGTGGAAAAACCCCGCAGAAGCTCGGGCGGCCTGTTCCAGCTTCAAAAAGGGAGAAAGGCAAACCTTGCCCTTTCTACCGATTCCAGCAAAGCTTTCGCGGTTGAAACCCAAATTGTAGGCACTACGGAAACTCCCTATGGCCCGGCCCTGCAGTTGGCCCACTCAAAACAAATCAAAAAGCTGTTTAACCGCAGTTTCCGCCGCCGTCAAAAAACCATTGAAACCGGCTTTTATTTTGTGCAGGTAGACGAAAAAACCAAAAAAATGACGGTGGATAAACGGCGGTATACCGGCAATATTCAGGATATTTCCGTCGGCGGCTGTTCCATGAAAGTCGGTATACAGGTAGTTCCGGGGCAAAAAGTCAAACTGGAATTTATTGACCATGATGATTCCATTGTTGCCGCGCTGGGCGAAGTTTTGCGGATCAGCCGGAACGGGACCGCCACCATCATACACATTAAATTCCTCAAAGTTCCCCGCAGATCGCTGAATTCGATAAATGCCATGGTATACGATTATGACGAAAGCTAAGGGCTGAATAGGCTATTCAAATATTCGGTTTTATGGTAGATTATTTCTATAGAGGTTAAGACAGGATGAAAGTAATTACCGTCAAGGACATAGTAAGGAAAGATGTTCCCATTTACTACCGTCTGTTGTATACCGGAGTAGCCGTGATAGAAATGACCACGGACGCGGCGGACTATCGCATTGATTTCAGTATTGAGATAAAGCCTACCGGTCAAAGGGAAATCATTGTTTCTTTTCTGGATGATCTTGACTACCCTCTTGTTCCCGTTATCAAAGAATTAAAAAAACTTATCGATACCATGCACCAGAACGGAGCGTTGCCTGACTGAGTATAGGACTGCTTCGCCGGAAGAAACCGGGCTTTTGGGAGAGCATTTTGCCGAAAAACTGAAAAAAGGCTCAATTATTGCCCTGAAAGGCGGCTTGGGCGCGGGTAAAACCTGCCTGGTCAAGGGTATCGCCCGCGGGCTGGGGGTTGCCGAAATTGTCACCAGTCCCACCTACACCATTGTCAGCGAATACAGCGCCCGCTTAAACGGGGAAATGGTCCCCCTGTACCACATTGACGCATACCGCCTGAACGGGGACGAAGACTTTGAAAATACCGGCGCGGGGGAATTAATCGGCGGCGGGGAAAGCGGGGGAATTGCCATTATAGAATGGAGCGAACGCATAGCCCGTTCCATTCCAACAGACGCGCTCCGTATAGACATTGAGATTACCGGCCCTCAAAGCCGTTTATTCAGGGTATATGATGAACCTGCTTGCTGTTGATACCGCTACGCAAAAATTCTCGGTCGCTCTTGCCTCAGGCGAACATACCGGGTATGCAGGGCATACCTTCGTTTTTGAAGCCGACGCGGGCATGCGCCACTCGGAACTTATTATGGACAGCATTGATATGCTCCTGAAGAAAGCCGCCCTGAAACCGGAAGACCTTTCCGGCGTGGTATGTATGGGCGGGCCGGGTTCCTTCACCGGCCTGCGTATCGGGTTTTCCCTTGCCAAGGGACTTGCCCTTGCGCTGGATATCCCCTTTGCCGCCGTCCCCACCCTTGATTGCCTGTCTTATCCATTTTCCGCGTGGCCGGGAATCGTCGTACCGGCGCTTGACGCAAAAAAGGACGCTTTTTTCTGCGCCCTGTACCGCGGCGGCAAACGGCTCTGCCCCGACATGGACGCCGGCCCGTCAGAAATTGCCCGTGTGATTGCTGATACCCAGGAAACGCAGCCAATACTGCTTACCGGCCCCGGCGCGGCAATGCTCCATGAAAAATTAACCGCCCATGGTGATACCGCAAAATTTGACATTAAACCGGGAAAAGGACTGCGCTGGGGAAATGCCGAAACGCTGCTGACCATCGCGCGGGAAACCCGCATTATTGAACAGGGTACTGCCGGTTATTCCGGCGGCCCCGAATACCGGCGCGGCGCGCTCGGCTGATTAGACCTACTATAAAGATTCACACAAAGAACACCAAGGAAGAGAAGAACACAAAGGGGGATTAGGGGTTTTTGTTTGCTATCTTATCGTGAAGTTTCGAGATTAGATAACTTACAATAACCCCTTTTTTCCCCCTTTGTGTTCTTTAGTACCTTTGTGATCTTGGTGTGAAATCTTCCGGTTACATCCCCCGAAGCTGGTTATCCAGCCGCGCTTTGTTTTCGTTGTTGATTATGCCCTTGTCTACCAGAATGCTGGTAAGCTCGGTGAGAAAATTTTTAAGATGGCCGAAATGGTTTACTTTGATGGTTTCAAGTTCAGTTTTTAGTTTGCTAATGTCCGTTTTGAATTCGTTCCGTAATCCGGTTATGTCTTCTTTCGTTGCCAATTTTGCCATCAATTCTTCATTGAGGATATTCTGTCTGAACCCATGCTTTATGAAATCAATGCCATGCCTGCTAAAACCGGTAATGAATAATATTATGGCAACAAGGGCGGCAACCAGCATCAACGTCGCGGCTATTGGAGGAAAATTATTTATATGAGCGTTCAAAATATCCCAGCCGGTCATTTTTGCCTCCCATACCATTTATAATATAGGTCACTTTATGTCGTCAAGAGGTTTTTTCTATAATTTCTCACATAGGTACGAATGTACCCATTTTATTCGTAATGCGTAACTATTTTACTTTCATTTGAAACTCCGCGCTGCTTTACTTTGAACCGGTAATGAGGTATGCTCAAATAATGAGAATAAATTACAAAACAATAGCCTGCTTTTTCTGTATCGCGCTGGGCATTGCCGCCCTGTTTATGTACGGCGGGTTTGCGCAAAAAATACAAGCGCTGCCGGTAACGCCGGTTGAGGCGCTGGCCCCTGAAACGATGACGCAAGAGACGCCGGTTTCCGCGGCGGAAAAACCCAAAGTTTACATGACCGGCAGCATAAATCCGGCGGGCCTGATGGCGGTGTATGACGCTTTGGGCCTTAAAGCAAACGGTAAAGTCGCCGTCAAGATAAGCACCGGAGAACCCGGCAACCCCCATTTCCTTTCCCCCGATCTTATCAAGGGCCTTGTCCAAACGGTCAAGGGCACCATTGTCGAATGTAATACCGTTTACGGCGGGAGGAGGGCGAATGCCGCCGCCCATTATCAGGTAGCGAAAGACCACGGTTTTACCGCCATTGCGCCGGTGGTGATTCTTGATGAAAAAGCCGATGTCGGCATTCCTGTATCCGGCGGAAAACACCTTAAAGAAGATTTTGTCGGAGAGCGGTTCAGGGAATTTAATTTTCATATTGTGCTTTCCCATTTCAAGGGACACCAGATGGGCGGCTTTGGCGGCGCGCTGAAAAATATGTCCATAGGTTACGCGTCATCGGCGGGCAAGTCGTGGATACATTCAGGGGGAAAAAGCAAAACCGCCGCCTGGGGAGGGGAGCAAAACGCGTTTCTGGAATCAATGGCCGAAGCGGCAAAGGCGGTCGCCGACGCGAACCGGGGGAAGATACTCTATATCAATGTGATGAACCACCTTTCCGTTGACTGCGACTGTAACGGCCACCCTGCCGCCCCGACTATGGCTGACATCGGCATACTGGCTTCCCTTGACCCGGTAGCGCTGGATAAAGCCTGCGTTGACCTTGTCTACGCGGCAAAAGACGGCAAAGACATTATCCAGCGCATTGAATCCAGGAATGGGCTTTTGACCATAGATCACGCTGAAAAAATCGGCCTGGGCAGCAAGGCGTATCAGTTGGTAAGGCTTGATGGCTGAAATCATTAAGCGGGAACTCATTTATTTCTGGTACTATTTTTCGATACAATTTCAACAGATTTTCAAATATTGGGTGCTGGGGATGGCCGCCGGTTCCTTTGTTTCCGTTTTCGCGAAAGAAAAAATCCACCGTGTCTTTGCCGCGTTACGCGAAAAAAAACTCGGGATTGCCGGCATAGTTCCCGCGTCGCTGTTGGGGATTGCCTCGCCGCTGTGCATGTACGGAACCATACCCATCGCCGCCTCTTTTGCCGAAAAAGGCATGGAAGAAGACTGGATCGCCGCTTTTATGATGAGCTCCATTCTGCTTAACCCCCAGCTGCTGTTTTACAGCGCCGCCCTCGGCTGGCCGGCCCTGGTAATCCGTTTTGTCAGTTGTTTTGTATGCGGGATAGCCGCGGGAATATGCATAAGGTTTTTTTACAAGAAGCAGCCTTTTTTTGCGTTTACCGTTTTCGCCGCCGCGGCAAACCGCGATACCGACCCGAATATCGCGCTGCGGCTGTTAAAAAATTTTGGCAGAAACATTAAAGCGACGGGGCTGTATTTTCTTGCGGGCATTGTACTGTCGGCGCTTTTTCAGCGATATGTGCCGGAAGAGGCGTTTGCGCGCTTATTCGGCAATAACCGTGGGGTCGGCCTTTTGATGGCGGCGACGGTCGGAGTCCCTTTGTATGTATGCGGCGGCGGCACCATTCCGCTGATTCAGGCGTGGATGAGCAAAGGCATGAGCATGGGAACCGCCGCCTCATTTATGATCGCCGGTCCGGCTATGAAAATCACCAATCTGGGAGCGCTGAAAATTGTGGTAGGCATTAAACATTTTTTGTTGTATGTGCTATTTTCGATAGCGTTTGCCCTCGTCAGCGGGCTGATTATTGATCTTCTTTGAAGAATTTTTAACCACGGAGTACACGGAGTTTCACGGAGGAAGAGGAATTAAGATACTAACATCTTCAACCTCCGTGAAACTCCGTGTCCTCCGTGGTTAATTCTTCCTTACATCTATCGCCGCCGGAATTCCCGTTCCACATCCCGCTTTACGTCCCGTTCCCGAATATCGGCCCGTTTGTCATAGACCTTTTTTCCCTTGCATAACCCCAGCTCGACTTTAACCCTTCCTTTTTTGAAATAAAACGACAGGGGGATGAGGGTGAACCCTTTCTCTTCAACCTTGCGGTTGATCCGTTTGATCTCGTCATGGTGGAGCAGCAGCCGTTTCTTGCGGTCAGGGTCGTGGTTAAACACCGAAGAAAAGGGATTTTCCGCTACATGCAGGGAACGCAGCCATACTTCACCCGCTGCAACCTCCGCCCACGCGTCGGGAAAGGATATTTTTCCGTCGCGGAAAGATTTTACTTCCGTGCCGAGCAGTTCCATGCCGCACTCGTAGGTATCGTCTACCGCATAGTCGTGCCGCGCTTTGCGGTTAACGGCGATAATTTTTATTTTTTCTTCAGCCATTTAACGGCTCACGTTGGTCTGACGGGCTTCACCCTGACGGGCGATCACCGGACGGAAAGAAACAAAAGGCGAACAGGATGCCGGGGGCAGAGAGGCTCTGGTTTCCGGGTTGCTTGATCCTGCATTGTTAAACGAAGAGCCGCCGCGCAGCGAACGTTCCGGCGAACCAACGGCGGCAACGGTTTCAGACGGCGCGGCAAAAAAGGGCAGGGGGGAATAGGGATCGGCGCACCATTCCCACACGCCGCCATCCGGGGCAAAAATCCCGCGTCCGCCCCACTTTCGGGCGGACTTTACCGCGTATTCCCATTCCGCTTCGGTGGGAAGCCGTATCTCCCAGCCCGCAAATGAAGCGGGTAATTTACCGCTGAGCCATTCGCAGTAGGCCTTCGCCGCGTGCCATGACACCGAGTTTACGCCCTTGTCTATCCTGCTTCTGCCCACCGGCACGGTATCTTCAAAATCGGCAAGGTACTCGTTGGTAACCAATTTCTGTTGTTCCAGTGTTTCTTTCTGATCCGCGCGCCAACCGGGAACCGCGTCAAGAAAATCCGCGTAAGCGGGCGCCGGAATCTCTGTAGCGCAGATCATAAAGGCGGATACCGGTACGCGGTGGGGAAAGGGTTCCCCCTGCACGAGAGTGCCGCCGCCTACTCCGGTAAATAAAAGGCCGCCCACCCGGATCTGGTTTGCCGGCAAAGCCGGATCGGGCTTTTCCGCCGGCAATGCCGCCAATGATTCCCCCGCGGTAACTTCGGCAAAAGCGGCAAGCTGATTCTGGTACCACGCGGAGGAAACCAGCACGTTGGCGGAATCTTTGGGAAGGGTATCGGCAAGCCAGGCGGCGCCGGCGGGGTTATCCGTCAGAAAAGCAAGCGCCTGCGTTACTGAACGGGTTATGGTCAACGGAGAGGGGACATTACCGCCATTGAGGGCAAGAGTTTCAGCCCTGACCAGGTCGCGCAGGGCGGCGCGGGTTACGGCAAAACGGGCGGCGGCGGCAAGTATTTCCCCTGAATCTATACCGCCGCCGGCTTTGCCGATACGGTAAACCCCTTCTGAAAGACTCAAGGGTATCTGCCAGGCCGCCGTCGGCTCGCCGCCAAAACTCCATGCCGCGTAATCATGGGCGGATGCCGCCAAAGCCGCCGACGGATCGGAGGCCGTCAGATTGACATTCAAATCGTAACGCCGGGGGAACAGCGCCGACGCAAACAGCCGCCCCGGTATCGTAACATCAAGGCGCTTCGTTTCAAAACCCGGCAGCGCCGCCGCCAGCGTATGTTTGCCTTTGGAAACAAAAACCCCGCACGGGGAAGTTCCCGCGTATACGTCATCCACCCGCAGGGCGCTGCCTGAAGGCTCGCTGGTAAAAACAACCACAGATCCGGGCCGGGCAATGCCGGGGTACAGTAACAAAAAAAACAGCGCCAGCGCAAGAACCAGCGCGCCCATAATGGCAATATACACGCCGGGGCGTATTCCCATAAAGGGTTTCAGGTGAACTTGATCCTCAGGCGCAGGCACGGCAGGATGATTTTTTTCCAGCATAACCGTATTGTAAATTATTGACGGCGTAGTGTCAACGACCACGCTTCAACAGCGTTGGAATATTGATGTATAATAATTATATGAAAAGTAAAATTAATGCCTGTTTATGTATTATGGGTTTATGCGCGGCAATTACTTTATCAAGCTGCGCGGCAACACGCCGGAAAGATTTTTCCCCCTATAATTTATCATTGAAAAATACGTTGTCTGTATTTCTGCTGAATAATGAGAACGGCTTTTATTTCTGTATACCGGTTCAATATATGGGTGATTATCACATTGCCCGTTTTGAATTTGATAATGGCAATATACTCATTGATGATTATAATATTTTATTGAAAAGGGATAAAATAAATATTTCCGTATATCTCAATGAAACAGCGGATGATAACGGAAATACGGGAGAATTTAACCTCATCTATCTTGAAAAAAACGGCAAGATATTGGTCTCAAAAATGGCTGAACCATTGGCAATAAAAAATAAACCTGATTATATGATGAACCATTATTATATTTTTATTGAAAAGTATCTAACGGATAAAGAGATGAAAAACATAATCAATAAATATGAAAAAGGAAAGGTCCATTCCAAAATGTCTGTTTGGTACGATATTACCATTGATAATCAGGAACAAAATGGCAGCGGAATGCTGGATGATTTTGAGCTTTATGACGGGCTTGCCCTTGATCCCGCCTTGTTCCCCTCAAATCTGGATTTTTTCAAAGCTCAATACCTGCAAAGCAGATGGTGACTGACATAACATCATAAACTTAAGAATTTTTACCACGGAGTACACGGAGGAATAAAAGATTTTCGTATCAAAACTCCGTGGTTATATTCTTCTTAAGTTTATGATGTTGTGACTGACACCCCACGTGCTTGCCTGCGATTATACATACTTCAACAGATCACGTTCTTCACTATGTTCATCGTCTTCACTGATGTCGTATAAAGCGTAACACTTTTTTTTCAAATTATAAACGATATATTCGTTGTCGCCAATATCAAATAACGGCACTAAATTTAAGCCGACAAAATCAATGTACAAATCATCGTACGCGTTTAATATAGCATTGGATGATAACCCGTTAAATACAGACTTTTCATCATAAGAAACACCGTCTTTATTTAAGGAGATAACTCTTTGGAGTTCGCCGGGAAATTTGGTTTTATAGAGAGTTTCAATATCACTTATAATGGCCCTGTCAATTTCTACGTTGTCCAATCCTGTGAGCGCGTCTCTTAGTTTCATTTCTTTACCCTAATTTTAGTATACTATAAGGGGTTTCTTTTGTCAATTCCTTGGCGGGGGTAATAGGACATATGCTAAGGTATGACAAATATCAGAGAAGTCTTAGCTGGCAATTTGAAAAAACATCGACATTCCCGTGGATGGAGCCAGGCAAAATTAGCCGAAAAAACAGGAACTTCAACGCAATATATAGGGATGTTGGAAATAAAGGGGAAGTTTCCTTCCTCAGAAATGATACATAAACTTGCTTCCGCATTAAAAATAGATCCTACCGAGCTCTTTTTAAAAGAAATAAGTCCAAAAACCGCCATAAAAAATTCCCAAAAAGCTGTCATTGAAGATATTGGAGATGAAGTAAGCGAACTTATCACTAATTATTTCACTTCAAAAGTACGGAAAATTAATTAACAAACCAAAATAATGCTTTTCTAAAAATCATTAGAAACTGACACTCTTTTCCCCCTCCGTGAAACTCCGTGTCCTCCGTGGTTAAATTCTTCCCTAATTACCTTACCTCGCATAACCCCACTGTTCATGCTATACTACTCCCCATGAAAATCGACAAAAAAATATTCGGCATTCTCTCCAACGGAGAAAAAGTGTACCTGTACACCCTCAAGGCGGGAGACTTAAAACTCTGCCTTTCCAGTTTTGGCGCCGCGTGGACCAGTCTGGTGGTTCCCGCTCAAAAGGGCGGCAAGACCGATGTGCTGCTGGGTTTTTCCGGCCTTGACGGGTATTTGCATAACGGCCCTTTTCTCGGTGTTACCGTGGGGCGTTTTGCCAACCGTATCGGCGGGGCCGGCTTCTCCCTGAAGGGCGCGGATTACCGGCTGGACAACAACGACAACGGCAATACCCTGCACAGCGGATTTCGGGCCTTTGACAAGAGACTCTGGAAATCCGAAGCCTACGAGAAAAACGACGGCGTTTTTGTGCGCTTCAGACTGGACAGTCCCAATGGCGATGGCGGGTTTCCCGGCAACCTTAAAGCCGCCGTTACCTACGGCCTCACCAAATCAAATGAAGTTATCGCCCGCTATGAGGCAAAAGCCGACGCTCCCACGCCGGTCAACCTGACCAACCACGCGTACTTTAATCTGGCAGGGGAGGGAGCAGGCCTTATACACGCGCATGAACTGCGCCTGTATTCTTCCTCATACGTTGAGATTGGTGAAAACCTTATCCCTACCGGCCGCCTGATTCCCGTCCGCGACACTTCCTTTGATTTCAGAAAACGCAAGCCCGTTCTGCGGGATCGGGAGGAGGGCTACGATCACTGCTTTACCGTTGACGGCGCTCCGGGAAAGCTGCGCGCCTGCGCCGAAGTTTTTGAACCGGGCAGCGGCAGAACCATGAAGGTGTTTACCACCCAGCCCGGCGTTCAGTTTTATACGGGCAATATGCTCCCCGGTATTCCCGGCAAGGCGGGTTCGGCGTACGGCAAGCATACCGGCTTTTGTCTGGAAACCCAGCACTTTCCCGACTCCCCCCATCAGCCTGATTTTCCTTCGTGCGTATTCGGGCCGGATCGGGACTACCGCGAAAAATCAGTTTTCGCGTTTGAGATTAGTTGAATGAACCGGGAACTCTGTATGAATCACATTGCCCAATATTAGATTTTACGTTATGTATACAGTATGCTTGTCGGGCTGACCGGGATGTATTGCGCCGGAAAAAACCATGTCGCGGCCATTTTGGAAAGGCGGGGCTTTGTCATCCTGGATGTGGACAAACTGGGCCATACTGCCATTGAAAATAAAAAAGCGGATATTATTGCCCGTTTTGGCAAAGATATACAAAATCAGGACGGGTCGGTTAACCGGCGGCGGCTGGGAGAAAGGGTTTTTGGCAGGGAAAATGAGTTATCCGCCCTGGAGGCTATCGTGCATCCTGAGGCAAACCGTTTAACGCTGGAGTGGATTGCCGCCCGTAACGGGCAAAAATGCGTTATCAATGCCGCTTTGCTCCATAAATCCGCCGTTTTTAGCCAGTTGGATGGCATCATGGTGGTCAGCGCCCCGGTGTTGGTACGGCTGATACGGGCAAAACGGCGGGATAAGCTCCCCTGGACCAGTCTTTTAAGGCGATTTTTAAGCCAGAAACAATTTACCGCTCAATATTTAGCGAAAAATGCCGATATATACAAGGTAGAGAACCCAGGGATCGGAAGATCAGGATTTCTACCGAGTTCCCGCCGCGCGAAGAGGCTGGAATATCGGATTGATTCAATTCTGTCAAAACTGGGACCAAACATAACTATACAGGGAGGGTTTTGACAACCATGGAAAAGAAAAAATTATTGCTGGTAGCGGTAGCGGTCGGTATTGTTCTGTTAATCATCATCGGGATTCCCCTGATGATGGTTGTCCCCCGGCAGCGGTCCACATCGCCGTTACAGTCATCATTGCCCAATATTGAACGGGATTGGGGCGCGGCGATTGAGCCTGCCGGTATGCAGAGGACTCAAGCCTCCTCTGCCGTGGAACCATCGGCGTATACCGGCGGGGCGCAGTCTCGTGAAGTTAATTTTTCAGAGCCGGTGGAAGCTCCTCATATTACCACTTTGACCGTGCCGGTACCTGAAACCGCCGCGGTTCCCGATACTCCGATAACGCAGACGCGCAAGCCTTCAACGGTAAAACTGACGGCGGATCAAAGCGCCGCGCCGGTGAATACGCCTGCCGCCAAACCGGTGGCTGTTGCGGTGAAAGCCGCGCCGGCTGCAAAACCAGCGGCAAAACCGTCTGTGGCAAAAGCCCCGGCAAATTCAGCCAAAACGCACAATAACTACTGGGTTCAAACGGGAGCGTTTAGCACCAAAATACGCGCGGAAGGGGCGAAAGAATCACTGGCATCCAAAGGTATAGCTTCAATTATTGATAACCGCGACATTGACGGCAAAACCTGGTATCGCGTGCGGGTTGGCCCGTACATTTCGGAAACCGAGGCAAACTACTGGCTTGCCCTGGTAAAATCCATTGACGGTTTCGCCGAAAGCCAGATACGCCTGACGCAGGCAGTACAGTAATTTAATAATAATTTTTTATAGGGGTTCAGGGGATGCTTTCCGCACACCTGAACCCCGCGTTCAGTTACCTGTCCCTGCCGATTAATTTACTTTAATTACGAAAGAAAGAGATTCACCACGGAGTAACACGGAGTTTCACGGAGGTTTAAGATACTAGTTCTTAATTCCTCTTCCTCCGTGTACTCCGTGGTGAAGATTCTTCTGCGACCGAGATGTCTTTTGAGATGAATGTTTTGTAAATACTTAGTTTTTACAGACCTGTTATTTCTTCCCGCTGCCGAGCGCGGCGGTTTTTGCGTCAACGGTGTTCAGGATGGCTATCAGGCGGTCTTTTTCTATCAGATCAATGAGGCGGGCCTCGGTATAGCGTTTTGCTTCTTCGTTAAAACTGCCAACGGTGATACAGACGCCTTTGCCGGCTTTCACTTCCTTCAGATGTAAATGGAAGTCACGGACGATCATTTCCCCGACAACTCCCTGGGTGCGTATAAACCGGAACATAATCAGATCAGACCACTTGGGTGTATTGACCTCCGCCAGAATATCCGCCCATTCGTTTTTGTTGACGGCAATATTCACGATCTTGACTTTTGCTTTGGCAAAATAGGTCATAACCACTTTGCGGCACAGGGCGACAAAATCCGCGGAGGAAGATATCAGGAAAGTCTGAAGATTCCGGTTGACATTGAGTTCCTGGTACTTGCTTATCAGCGCGCCGACATCTTTATATTCCGGATTGGTCGCCTGGATTTGTCTCAGTATGGGTATGGCTTTGTTAATGTCGCTCTGTTTGAGGCAGGTAGTGGCAAGATTGTAGCGTAGATCCGCCAAAACATCAGGTTTGATATTCTGATGTTTCAGGCCCATTTCATAATCCTGAATGGCCAGATCGTTTTTGCGGGCCTCTACATGGATCATGCCGGTAAAGAGACAGGCGCTGGGACCCATGACCGGATCGGGGCGAAGGTGGGTGAAAATCCGCAATGCCTGGTCGGTTTGACTGGCCTCATAGTAACATTCCGCCAGGGTATACAGGGATTCCTTGTCATCCGGGGCAAGGTCAATCGCTTTACGGATATAATTCATCGCCTCTTTGGGTTTTTTCATTCTAAAGAACGCGTGACCCATGTAGCGGAGAACGGCGGGGTTGTCAGGGCTCATTGTCCGCGCCTGCTGGAGGAGTTGTATCGCCTTCTCGTAATTTTTCCGTTCAAATTCAAGAATACCCAAATTATAATTGACTTCAAAATTATTCTGTTTAATGGAACGGGCCATGGTAAAGCCCCGATAGGCCTGTTCGCTCATGCCCAGTTTTTGGGCGCATTCCGCGTAATGAAGGTACACTTCAAACGGGTCTACTCCGTGAGTCTGGCCTCTGGACACCAGATCCAGCAGTGTTTCGTAGGTTTTTATCGCCTTGTCATAGGATCCCTCTTCAACCTGAACTTCAGCTACCGCGTTCAAAGCCTGAGGATCAAGAGGATTCTGCGCCAGCCGCTTGTTTGCGTCCCGTAGTTTGGCGTCCCGGTTTTTCGATTTCTTCCCGTCGCCGGAGCCGCCGCCGCTGCCTCGTGTCCGCCCCATAAATACAATAAGTCCCCCTACGGCAAGCATGAGGAGGAACACGGCACTCAATATTGGAATCATCTTGCTTTAATTATCGGTTATTTTAGTCTGTTTTGAAATACCAAATTTGCCGATAAAAGCATTGACAAAGGAAGAATCCGCGTCTAAATTTATGGTATCTGCCATTAAAACGGCGGATACCAACGCGATAAGCGGCATTAAATCGTCGTTTATCCCCGGTAAGGAGCTTGAAATGACAGGAACTATTGGCATTAAAATCGCTAATGGTGATTTCTATCCCATATTGGATGAAAATTCCACCGTAAAAAAGCGGCTTGTTCTCACTACTGTTCATGACGGGCAGGAGAGTGTGCAAATAGACCTTTTCAGGAGCGTCTTACAATCCATGGATGATGCCCAATATATGGGCAGCCTCTTGGTAAAAAATATCAAGGCCCGGTCCCAGGGAAAGGCTTCCATCGAAATGATTATTTCATCCGATGAGAATGGCAATGTTGTCGCGGATGCCTGCGATCTTGACGCGGGCGCGGAGGGCGAACATCAGATATTGCATGTTACGCATAAACCGGCGGACTCCTTGGGCCAGGAAGGCGGTTTTGCTGACTTTAACCTTGAAAGCAAACCGCAGGCTTCCGCCGGCCAGCGCAACTGGGCTGAAACGTTTGCTAAAACAGAAGGGGAAAAGCGAAATTCCCCCTGGCTTATCATGGTTTTTGCCTTGATTTTTGTTATTATTGCGATTGGTTTGCTGTGGTTTTTCTTCTTTGGCGACAAGGACGCGAATCCGTTCAAGGATGTAACTTCTTCTTTCAAAGATAAACTGGGCTATGAACAAACCGCGCCGGCAGCGCCGCCTCCTCCGGCTGAAAAAATACAGCCGGTCGAACCGCCGCCGCCGCCGCCACCCCCGCCTCCTCCTCCTCCGGAGCCTGCGCCGGTGGAAGCGGCGCCGGTTATTCAGGCGCCGACTACTCCGCCTCCGGCCCGTTCCCCGACCGCCGCGCGGAAACGCCCGCCCGCGCCGGTTTCCTCGTACAAGGTTCCGGCAGTCATACCGAAAGGCGGCGTGGCATACCAGATACGCTGGGGCGATACCCTGTGGGACATTTCCGCAGCTTTCTACCGGAATCCCTGGCTGTATCCCCGTATTGCGCGGCACAATAATATCCGTAATCCGGATTTGATTATTTCGGGCAAAACGATCAGGATTCCCCCGAAGAATTAATTGAACAGGGGCAGCATAGGTTTTCTGGTTTTTTTCCTCTGTCTCAGTTCATGCACAGCGCAGCAACGGGGTAGTGATTTTACTGATTTTTATAAAGGTTTGAAAAAACGGCAGGATGGCGCCTCCGCTGAGGCCGCCGCCTGTTATACCAAAGCCCTGAACGCCGTTAATACCTGTATTGCCGCCGCCTCCGCCGCCGAGTTGATGAGTCTGCATTCCGCCGGGATCGAACTTTCCGCGGCAGCTATGACCTTGATTCGGCAGAAGGCAAACGGTTCCTGGGCACGGGCGCTTGATGTATTTACGGTGACCAATGGCGCGGCAAAGCAGGGGAGTACTGACCGGGAAAAACTGCTTGCCCTGTTGTTGAACGGCGACAGCCGCGCCTGGGATGAAGCTGTCCACTATGCTCTGCGCCAATGGCGCGTCGGCATGGCTGCCGATGACACGCCTGACCCTTCTTTGACCGAAGCCGAAAACGCGGCGATTGACGGCCGCGGCGCCGCGTCCCGTTCCCGCTATAACGAAGCGCTGATTTTTTTCCGTATCGTAATACAGGATTCACCCGATCTGTTTTTCCGGTATCCCGATCTGTTAACTGATCTGGGAAGGACTTTTCAGTACACGGCAACGGGCAGGGAGGGCGTAGACCTGTTTCTGCAATGGGAAAAACTGCTGGACGCCGGGGAAAATACGGAAGGGCAGGGGGGTGTATTGCCGCCGGAAACGGCGCCGTTAAAAACGGCATTGCGGGAATTCATTCCCGATGGCAGCGAGAATCTGGTCCGGTTCCGGCTGCTGTTTTTTGCCGCGCGCATAGCCCGTCAGCATGGCGAAAAAAATATTGAGCTTTTTGAAAAAGCCCTGCCCTATGCCCATGCGGCTGCCCCTGAACAGGCCGATGCCTGCATCTGGTATATTCTGGATTCATCCCTTGCCCAGAGTACCGATGCCATAATCCGCTCTTTGGAAACGTATAGCTCACAGTGGTACGACGACGCGTATTTTTCCGATGTGCTGGATAAATTGGCCCGGGAATTGGTTTTCAGGCGGCAGTGGGAAAAAGTATATAAGGTGTTTACCGTACTGCGGAATCGACCGGGCGCGGCGCCCTTGGCGGCGCACTATGCGTGGATAATCGGCAGGATAATTGAGGAAGGGCTTTTTTCGCCGAAAGAGGCTGTCCCCGATGAAAAATTTGTGCAGGTCTATATGCGTATTGCCTATAACGCGGCTCAGGGCGCTTCGGTTACGCCGTTGTATTACCGCTCTCTGAGCGCGGCGGCTTTGGGCGCGGCTTTTCTTGTATTGCCGGGAGAGGAAGAATCTTTTACCACGGAGGACACGGAGTTACACGGAGGGGAAAAAGATTCTCGTGTCAAAACTCCGCGTAACTCCAGGCTGTCCAACAGACAGCAGACCTCTTCACGGAAAACTCAGCCTGCCTCAGACATGTCTGACATGATGCAATTCCTTATGGGGTTTTTTGAAAACGATACCGCGCGTTATGCGCCACGGTACATCAAAGCGGCGGAAGGTAATCTTACCCCTGAAGAATTGCGCCGTCTTGCCGAAGCTCTGGGCGCCGCGGGGCAGTACCAGGAGTCCATGCGGCTGGTTTCGCTGTATGCCAACCGAGGCGGTTATCAGCTTATCAGGCGGGACCTGGAACTGTTATATCCGCGCCCATTCAAAGAGTTGGTTGAACACTATGCCCAGGAGACCGGCATTGAACCGCCGCTGCTGTTCGGCCTGATCCGTACCGAAAGCGCCTTTGATCCTGCCATTGTTTCCCGCGCCGGGGCTGTCGGTTTAAGTCAGCTTATGCCCGCCACCGCCGAAGAAATGGCCGTCCGTATCCGCCGGCGGGGAGGCCCCGATTACATTCGTAACAGCGTTACCGATGACGCTGAGGAAGATTCCGCCATAGATCTGCGTGATCCGGCGATAAATATCCACATCGGCGCGATCTATCTTGCCTACCTTAATGATCGCATGGGAGACGCTTTACTGGCATTATTGGCATATAACGGCGGAATGAACCGCGTCCGCCGCTGGCGTATAGCGGCTAACCGTTTTTCCGCCGGCAGCGCCGCCGGCAGCCTGCCGTCGGATCTTTTTCTGGAAACGATAGAATACCCTGAAACCAGAAACTACGGCAGAAGCGTTATGGGAACGGCGGCAATGTATAAGGCGTTGTATTTTTTTTAGATTTTTGGGGCGCGGACGCTTGACAAAAAACGAAAGAAACTGATATGTTGAAAGAGTCGCCTTTTTAGGGGCGGCAGGGGCGTAGTACCCCCGTGCGACCTCAAGGCCGCAGTGATATTTGGCAAAACGCCCGACCGCAAGGAAGGGCATGAGGGAAGGGGAGA
>Ga0268262_10002674_pt1 | contig 20266 bp, 19 predicted proteins | sample TergutNc150P3_FD_190354 | JGI IMG/M metagenome (GOLD analysis project Ga0268262, IMG submission 190354) | Nasutitermes corniger P3 segment gut microbial community from laboratory colony in Florida, USA - Nc150 P3 (SPAdes) (version 2) | ecosystem: Host-associated > Arthropoda: Insects >... | reverse complement strand
CGAGCCTTTCAGAGGTGGTGAAATAGCCTTTTAGGTTCAGTCTGTTTGACAGGCGATTACATCTATAAAAACGCCGTTCCAAAACAGGGAACGCAAAGAATACATTTTATCCAAAATAAAATGTATATTTATAACATACCGATAACTTTCAAGGTGAAACTTGCTTCTTTTTCACTTCTTCGCCAATAACAAGTAATCCCATGCAAATACCTTTGAGTTTCAGCATTCCTTCCGCATTTGCAAGCAATTCCTCAACGGAATTTATATTTGCGGTACCATCTATAAGCAATTGCAAGGCTTCTTCCATTTTCTGCAATTTATCGGCGATTATTGTCTTGTCAGGCATAAATGAGGTCTTTTTTTATGGTGTTCAGAAATTCATTTCTCAATCGTTTGTGTTTGTGTATTAAATCAACTTTTATGCCTAAAAGATTTTCCAAATCGTATAACAAGGAACCCATTTGCAATAGGCTAATAGTGTCGGATTCGAGATAAACATCCAAATCGCTGTTGCTGTTTTGTTCTCCTCTGGCAAAAGAACCAAAAACGCCTATGCTTTCAATGCCATATTTACTAGCATTTTCTTTTTTATAGGCTTTTAGCAATTCTATGCATTCATTTGTTGTTTTGGGCATATTTGTAATATAGAAAAAATGCCCGCTTCGCTAGCGGTGGGCGCGTTAAAGCGCCTTCAGTCTTGCAGTTTTATTCACTTTGTCAAGGGTTTTAAGCAAAAAAATTAGGGAATTATATAATACGAATTTACTTATCTCTATAATGACTGCCACATTGAGCAATTTCTATTTTTTCATCTTGAATGCGATATATTATTCTGTTCTTGGCATCTATTTTGCGACTCCACCACCCTGCAAATTCATATTTAAGCGGTTCTGGGTCGCCAAGCCCATCATATCCGTTTCTGTCAATATCTTGTATTAACAAGTTTATTCGTTTTAGAGTTTTTTTATCTTGTGTTTGCCAGTATAAGTAATCTTCCCGAGCTTCGTCTTGCCAAATTTTGAGCATTCTACGCCTCTATTAATTCGTGAATTTTGCCTTTTCCTGCGTTTAGGTCTGCTATGGACTTACGCAGTCTTTCTTGATTAATTTCACTGTAAAAAGGGTCGCTTGCTATTTCAAATGGAATTTTGCCCATTCTAACAACTGTTTTTGCAAAAATTGTAAAAGCAGCCGTCATACTAAGCCCCATATCCTCAAATATTTGCTCACTTTGCCTTTTGAGCTTCTCATCTATGCGAATTGTAATAGTAGTGCTCATACATTGTTCTCCATTTGTTATTACAAATATAGAAAATTTCAAAGACCTTGCGGTGCAAGGTTTGCCAGTTTACTATATCACATTTACTATATTTTCAAATTATGAACAGGGAAGCGTTTATAGCAAGGCAACCTATACTGGATAGTGAAGGAAGTTTAGTTGCTTATGAACTTTTATTTCGCACAAAGCAAGATGATACTAAAAGTTCAATAATAGACGATATGCAGGCAACCGCCCAAGTTTTGGACAATGCCATTAACAATATTGGCATAACGAAGCTAGTTGGCAGCCGCCAAGCCTTTGTAAATTGCAGCTATGAACTTTTAATCAGCGATATTTTATATATCCTTGACCCAAAAATATTCGTTCTGGAAATTTTGGAAGCGGTGCAAATAGACGATAAAATAGTAGAAGCCGTAAAAAAATTCCACGAAAAGGGCTATACCATTGCCATAGACGATTTTGTGCCAAGCATTGATGAATTCAAGCGCGTTTTGCCGCTGCTTCCCTTCACAGACATTGTAAAACTGGAATTTCCAGCTATCCCCATCGGGGATATAGAAAAAACGGTTAAATCCCTTCATCAAAAGGGAATAAAAGTTTTGGCAGAAAAAATTGAAACCGAGGCGGATTTTAAAGTATGCAAAGCCGCAAAATGCGATTACTACCAAGGTTATTTCTTTGCCAAGCCAGAAAACTTGAACTCAGACAAAATAGATGTAGATTCCCTTGGCGCGCTTCAGTTGTTAAAAGCCGTATATGCACATTTAGAAGTTGAGGAACTGAATTCGCAGTTCAAGCAACAGCCAGAGCTCTCGGTTAACCTAGTAAAATACCTGAATTCCGCTCATTTTGCCTTGCGCACACCTATCACGAGCATTAAGCACGCCATTTCGCTTTTAGGCTACGATAACCTAAAACGCTGGCTTTTAATTTTGGCTTATGCAAACAAGCAAGGCGGCCTAGCCGAGCAATCTCCGCTCCTAAACAATGCCATTCACAGGGGAGCCTTCTTTGAAGAAATCACAAAATTCATGAAAGTGGATAAAAGCATTGCGGATAAAGCCTATTTAATGGGCTTGATAAGCCATTTAGACGCTCTTTACAAGGTTTCAATACAAACTATTTTAGAGCAGTTGCCTTTGGATACGGAAATTAACAAGGCCATTTTAAACAAAGAGGGAACCTTGGGCGAACTGCTCGCTCTTGCAGAAGCGGTAGAATCAGACGATATAAACAAGGTTCAGTCCTTGCTCGACCGCTTGCTTATTTCCGTGGAAGATTTAAATTCTGCACTTACAAAAGCTTATGAGGTGAGCAACCCTTAAAGGCCTTTTGCATTAAAGCCCAAATTTTTAAACATCTCAAAATCCTGCTCTGTATTTGAGCCTACTGTGGTTAAAAGGTCGCCAACCAAAGCTGCATTAATGCCTGCTTGCAAGGCTCTTTTTTGCAAAGACTCGCTCATATTTATTCTGCCACCGGCAAAACGGATAAAAGCATTTGGAAGCACAAAGCGGAACACCGCCATTGTGGTTAGAATTTCTTCATCTGCAAGCGGCTTTGCATTTTCCAAAGCGGAGCCTTTTATGGGGTTTAAAATGTTGATAGGAACAGATTTAACGTTTAATTCACGCAGCTCGCAAGCTAACTCAATCCTCTGCTCCAAGCTCTCCCCCATACCTATAATTCCACCGGAACAAAGCTCCATGCCACATTCAGCAGCTAAACGCAACGTTGCTTTTTTTTCTTCGCTGGTATGAGTTGTGCAGAGATTTGGAAAAAACGAACTTGCACTTTCCAGATTGCACTCATAGCGGCTAACTCCGGCACCCTTGAGCATAAGCAATTCCTCTTTGCCTAGCAAACCCATTGAGGCGCAAAGGCTTAAACCTGTTTTTTCTTTTATTCGCTTGTACATTTCGCAAAATTTTTCCATATCTTCTCTATTAACTTTGCGCCCGCTGGTCACCATAGAAAATCGTTTTACGCCTTTTATATCGTTTTGAATTGCGCAATCTAAAACTTCGTTTGCATTTTTTATTGGATATGTTTCTATGCCTGTTTGGTGCTTTGCGCTTTGAGCGCACCATTTGCAATCTTCGCTACACAACCCAGAGCGCGCATTTATTATGGAGCAGGTATCCAAAGTGCTCCCACAGAATTTTTCCCGAATTTCATTAGCTGCAGCATAGAGCAAGTCTTTATCTGGATACCCAGCAAGTTCAACAGCTTCTGCATAAGAAACATCGCCTTTTTGCTCCAGCACTCTTTTTAGAATCTCGTTTAAGTTCATTTTAACCTCATTTTAATATAACCGCAAGCAACACCGCTACATAATGGCAAATTGCTGCGCTCAATACAAACAAATGCCATATAGCGTGGTGGTGGTAAATTTTTTTGCTCAAATAAAAAATAGAACCAAGTGTGTAAAGCCCGCCGCCAATCATAACCATAACCAGCACGGGTGTTGGCAGCACAACAAAAAATCTATTGCCCCCAACAAGCAAAAGCCAGCCCATAGCCACATAGATTATGGTGCTAGCAAATCTAAAACGCCCTGTAAAAAAAATCTTGAAAATGGTTCCTATCAGCACAAGCGACCATTGTATGGTGAGCAATGCTATTCCAAAAGAATCCAGCATATAGATGAGCAAAAAGGGTGTATAGGTGCCGGCTATTAAAAAATATATTGAAATGTGGTCAAAGGTGCGGAGTATTTTTTTTGCTTCTGCATTTTGGATGCTGTGGTAAATGGTGCTGAATGTGAATAGCATAATAAAAGAAAAAGCATAAATGGTTGCCCCAACAACTCCAGATATATTGCCCGTTTTTGCCCCTATAGCAGAAAGTACTGGAATGCTTGCAACGCCAAACAATATTCCCATTCCATGAGTGAGAGCATTTGACATTTCCCGGTGAAGTTCTTTTTGGGGTTCCATATCAGGAAATATAGTAAGTGAAAACTAACTAAAAAACTCCTTTATCCTGTCTAACAAACCGCTTTCCCTGCGTTCGTCTCTATCCAAGCCTAATTTGCTCAAATCCTCGTAAAGGGATTTCTCTTTTGAAGACAAGTTTTCTGGAATGTGCGCTTCAACTTGCACAAAAAGATCGCCTTTGTAATCGGAGTTGTAGCCTGGCAAACCCTGACCCTTAACCCTCAACTGCGTTCCGGGCTGGAGCCCTGCCGAAATTTTCACCTTCACTTCGCCATATAAAGTCGGGACTCTCTGCTCCCCACCCAAAGCTAGGCGGTAAACAGGAACCGCAACTTTGCAAAACAGGTTTTGCCCGTCTCGCATAAAAAAATCATCGTTCTTTTCTTCTATATGAACAATAAGCGAACCGGGCAGACCGCCTTGCGTGCTAGCATTGCCCTCGCCGCGCAATTTAATGTAGTTGCCGCCTGTAACGCCAACTGGAATTTTAACCTCAATGGTATCTTCTGTTTTAACTCGCTTTTGACCAGCGCAGGTTTTGCACTTGTTGCTAATGGTTTCGCCTGAGCCACCGCAATCAGGGCAAGCGGTTACATTTACCATTTCGCCAAAAATGCTCTGCATTCTGCGGCGAACTTTTCCATTGCCGGAGCAGGTTTGGCAGGTTTTAGTGCCTGTGCCACCCTTGCCGTTGCAATCGGGGCAGGCTTTTTGGCGTTTTATGCGAACTTTTTTAACAGTGCCATCTGCTATTTCCTTTAAGGTGAGGGCAATTCCTATTTGCAAATCTTCGCCGGGGGCAGGACCCCTGCTTCGCGAACTTTGAGATCCGCTAAAATTGCCAAAACCGCCTATGTCTGCAAAAATATCGCCAAAATGCGAAAATATATCCTCAAACGAGAAACCGCCAGAACTAAAACCGCCGCCGAATCCGCCGCTGTTAAGCCCCTCGTGCCCAAAACGGTCGTACTGCGCTTTCTTCTGCGAATCAGAAAGCACATCGTAGGCTTCCGCAGCTTCCTTGAACTTGGCTTCCGCTTCTTTATCACCCGGATTTTTGTCCGGATGATATTTTATAGCGAGCTTTTTATACGCCCGCTTAATATCGTCTGCGGAAGCGTCTTTTGGAACGCCCAGAATTTCGTAGTAGTCTCGCTTTGCCGCCATATATTTTATTTCTTTTCGTTCACAACTTCAAAATCCGCATCTACAGGACCTTCTTTGCCTTTTTCGCTTTTGTTTTTGCAATCGTCTCCGCAAGAACCTTCGCAGTTCTCTCCGTGCTGATGTTCGCCACCAGAGGCACCGCCCATTTGGGCAGCTTGCAGAACTTGGCTCAAAACGCTCTGAGCTTTATCCATTGCGCTTTGAATTTCCTCTTTGCTCGTGGCTTTTTCGGCAACGGCTTTTAAATCTGCAATAGCGGCATTCGCTTGAGAAACTGCATCTGCTGGCAGTTTGCCATCGTTCTCTTTCAGAGTTTTTTCAACTTGATAAACAACTTGCTCCGCTTGGTTTTTTGCATCCACCAATTCACGGGATTTTTTGTCTTTCTCCGCATTGGCTTCTGCATCTTTAACCATTTTGTTTATCTCATCTTCGCTAAGACCCGAAGAACTCTGAATTTTGATGCTCTGTTCCTTTCCTGTTTCTTTGTCTTTTGCGCTTACATGCACAATGCCGTTTGCATCAATATCAAAAGAAACCTCAATTTGCGGCAACCCGCGCGGCTTTGGCGGAATTCCGGTTAAATCAAAGCGACCAAGTGTGCGGTTATCCCTTGCAAATTCCCTCTCTCCCTGCAAAACGTGTATTGTAACCGCGCTTTGATTATCGTCTGCTGTGCTGAACACTTGGCTTTTGCGAATTGGAATCGTGGTGTTGCGGTCTATCAGTTTGGTCATCACTCCGCCCAAGGTTTCTATGCCAAGGGAAAGCGGAGTTACGTCCAAAAGAACCACATCTTTCAAAGAACTATCGCCAGACAAAACTCCGCCCTGAATTGCCGCTCCAACGGCAACAACTTCGTCTGGATTAACGCCTTTGTGGGGTTCTTTTCCAAACAGGTTTTTAACTGCTTCTTGAACAGCCGGAATGCGTATTGAACCGCCAACCAAAATAACCTCGTTTATATCGGAGGCTTTTAGTTTTGCATCTGCCAATGCTTTTTTGCAAGGTCCCAAAGTTTTTTCCACAAGGAAAGAGGTGAGCTGGTCGAATTTAGCGCGGGTGAGCGTTAAATCCAAATGCTTTGGACCGCTTGCATCTGCTGTTATAAAGGGCAGGTTTATATTTGTGCTTGTTGCGGCAGACAAATCTATTTTCGCTTTTTCGGCTGCGTCTTTCAAACGCTGCAAAGCCATTTTGTCTTTTTTCAAATCTATGCCGGGATTGTCTTTGCGGAACTCATCGTTTATCCAGTCAATCACAACCTCGTCAAAATTATCGCCGCCGAGCATTGTGTCGCCATTGGTGGCGAGCACTTCAAAGGAGCTGTCAAAAATTTCCAGAATGGAAATATCAAAAGTTCCACCGCCCAAATCGTAAACGGCTATTTTCTCGTTCTTTTTGGTGTCCAAGCCATAAGCGAGCGCGGCGGCTGTTGGTTCGTTCACTATGCGCAAAACTTCGAGGCCCGCAATGCGCCCTGCATCTTTTGTCGCTTGCCTTTGCGCATCGTTGAAATATGCCGGAACGGTTATCACCGCTTGACTAACTGATTGCCCAAGATAATCCTCTGCAATTTTTTTCATAGTTTGCAGAACAACAGCAGAGATTTCCGGTGGAGCGTATTCTTTATCGTCTATGCGAACACGAACCAAATCGGAGCCTTTGCCAACCAACTGATATGGCATGTGCTTTTCTGTTTCTGTGCATTCTTCTGCGCGCCGCCCCATAAACCTCTTTATTGAATAAATGGTTTTTTCGGGGTTTGTTATAGCTTGCCTTTTTGCCACGTGCCCAACCAGCCTTTCGCCGTTTTTGCCAAAGGCAACTATTGATGGTGTGGTGCGAAAACCTTCGGCATTGGCTATAACCACCGGTTTTCCGCCTTCCATCACAGACACGCAGCTATTTGTTGTGCCCAAGTCTATTCCTATGATTTTTCCCATTGTATTGTCTCCTATTTTAATTTTACACTCTATGCTGCTCCGCTAGATACAATTACCTTTGCGGTTTTCAGCAGTTTGTTCTTAATTTTATAACCCTTTTGATACACCTGAATGATGCTTCCTTCTGGAACATTTTCAGAAGGCTGCTTCATAAGTGCCTCATGTATATTTGGGTCAAATATTTCCCCGGAGGGATCTATGGTTTCCAACCCAAAATCGCTTAAAATTTTGTTAAACTGCTCTTGTATCAACTTAATTCCCTTTTCAAATGCCGCTAAATCTCCAGATTTGTTCTCTTCTGCAAAGGCTCTGTCAAAATTATCCTTAACTTCGGCGAGTTTTTCCAAAAGTTTGCCATTGGCTGTGCTTATCAACTCCAGTTGCTCTTTTGCCGAGCGCGTGCGGTAGTTTTCAAATTCCGCAAAAAGCCTCAAATACTTATCTTGGGCAATTTTCTCTTTTTCTTGCGCCTCAGCTATGCTTGCATCTTGTGCAATTTCCTCTGCTGGAGTGCTTTCAATCTCTTCCACAAGCCTCTCTACTTCTTCTGAAACCTCTTTTTTCTCTAAATTATCTTCCATACACTTTAACTAAGGCAAAAGCCGTGCCGAATGAATTGTTCAAACAAAAATGCCTTTTTTAAGCAAATTTTGCGGTTTTTATTTAATATGCCCACATTAGCCAGCTCATTACGTTTCAAATTGAAACGCTAGCGGTAATGTTTTTGTGTTCAAAATGGAACTTTTAAATTTTTCTATATTTAAAGAAGGAAATGCAAATATTCAACTTATTAAGGCAAAAAATACCCCTATACGTATGGGTACCTTTGTTAACATTCATCGTGTTTGCACCTACAATTTATTTAGGTTATAAATACTTGATTACTGTGTTGTTGGTAGGTTCTTTTACCTATCTCTCAATTCTTTTTGTTAAAACAAAAAGAGAGCAAAAAATTCTTGAGCAAAAACTAAAAGAATCAAATCAATCGCTTAACGTTTTAACGAATATACTCGGCAGTTCAGATGCGCTGATATACGTCACGGTTCCAGATACCGGAGAAATTCTTTTTATGAATGAACGCATGAAAGAACATTACTCAATTAAAGACAACTGCATAGGGAAAATCTGTTATAAAGTTTTGCAAACTGGAATGAACCAGATGTGTGAATTTTGCCCTTGCCGTAAACTTGACAAAAATCCTAAAGAAGTTGTTGTATGGGAAGAACACAACAAATTGACAAAACGCATATATCGCAATATAGACAGATACATAGGATGGCATAATGGCAAAATGGCTCATATTCAAAACTCAATGGATATTACAGATTTAGTATCTGCAAAAGAACTTGTTGAACAGAACAATCGCAATAAAGATCTATTCTTATCTCGCATGAGCTATGAAATTCGCTCTCCTATGAATGTTATTCTAGGAACAAGCGAAACCCAGCAACACGACCAAACGCTTGATTTTAAAGTAAAAGATGCCTTTGCAATGATAAATAACTCTGCGCATTTATTATTTGACATTATAAACTCCACGCTTGACTTGTTTAAGATGGAATCTGGCGAAATGGAATTGGTGGTTGACAAATACAATGTTTCCGATTTGCTAGGCGATAGCTTGCAATTAAATTTAAAGCAAATTGAAAATAAACCCATTGAATTTGAACTTGACATTGACGAAAATATACCACTTAAATTGATTGGCGATGAAATTCACATTAAGCAGATTTTGAATAATTTGCTATTCAATACATTTAAACATGTGGAAAACGGTCTTGTGAAAATGTCGGTTTTTACCGATAAAGCAGACGATATGGATATAACTCTTGTTTTTTGCATAAGTGTGGAACATATAACCGCAGAGCAAACTATCGAACAGGCAGGCAATTTTGTTGAAAATGCAGACCTTGCCATGAGCATTATAAAAAACTTGATAAATATGATGCACGGAGAAATCACCGTGAACAGCGAACCTGATAAAACTTCAGTTTGCACTGTGCGTTTGCCACAAAAAATAATTAGTTCCGATGTATTAGGCAAAAAATTGGCTGAGAATTTAATGGAATTAACTGGCAAAGCATTTACAAAAGAATATATGCCTTATGGCAGCGTTCTTGTTGTGGACGATGTGGAATCTAATTTATATGTTGTGAAAGAGCTTATGTCGCCTTATGGCTTATCCATAGATACTGTATCCAGCGGTTTTGATGCAATAGAGAGAATAAGAAGCGGACGTGTATATGATATTGTGTTTATGGATCACATGATGCCTAAAATGGATGGCATTGAAACAGTGAAAATAATACGCGAAAAATTAAATTATACGCATCCCATTGTTGCTTTAACGGCCAATATTATGATAGGGCAAGCAAATGTATTTCTGGATAATGGCTTTAATGATTTTATTTCTAAACCGATAAATTCCCGCCAATTGGATTCCATTCTCAATAAATTAATTCGCAACAAGCAAACTCCAAAAGTAATTGCAGATGCTCGCAAACAAAAAAAAGATGCAATGAAGATGTACAAGAAAAGCGATGAATATCTTGCTGTATTTGCCAAAGATGTTAAAAAAGCCTTGTCTGAGCTCGATCAAACTTCCAAAAACATATCAGATGCTTCAAATGATGAATTGCAAATGTTTGCCGTAAATGCCCATTCCATAAAAAGCCTTTTGGCTGATATTGGCGAAAACACCCTTTCGCAATTGGCCCTTGTTTTGGAAGAAGCTGGCAAACAATGTGATAAAAATACCATTGCAAAAAAAACGCAGCAATTTGTTTCAGAAGTTGAAACCATTGTTTCAAAAATTGAGACAAAGCTTTCAGAAAAAAATCCTAAATTCTGCGAATTCTGATTCAAACAAATTTCTGTATATGCTAAAGATTTTGACTAACTCCGAACAAGAAACCGTGAAATTGGCTTTTTCCTTTGCAAAAAGCCTAAAACCAGGCGATGTAATTGCTTTGAACGGAGATTTAGGGGCTGGCAAAACGGCATTCTGCCGAGGAATTTGCGAGGGGCTTGGTTTTGCAGGAACAGTGAATTCTCCAAGCTATGCCATAGTCCACGAATATCCAAACAAGCCGCCAATCTATCACTTGGATTTATACCGGTTAAAAGATGCAAACGATTTATATGATACCGGAATAGATGATTTTTCAAAAGGAATAACCTTAATAGAATGGCCCGGAAATTTTTCGCTAAACATAACGCATAGCGTTGAATTTAAAATAATCAGCGAAAACGAAAGAGAAATATGCTGCAAATCTTTATCTCTCTAGGCTCAAACATAGAGCCGAGGCAAGAGAGGCTTGCAGAGGCTAGATTCTTGCTAAAAGCCGAGGAGTCAATAAATTGGCAAGAGAGCAAAATTTATGAAACTCTGCCTTGGGGCAAAACAGATCAGGAAAAATTTTTAAATCAAGTTATTGGGTTTAGCTCAAAAAAAACTCCTTATGAACTTTTAGAGCTTTGCAAAAATATTGAGCAAAAACTTGGCAGGCAAAAGCGAGAAAAATGGAAAGAGCGCGAAATAGACTTAGATTTGCTTTATTGCGGCGGTGAAATTTTGCAAAGCGAAATTCTAACCCTTCCCCATCCCTATATTTCCCAAAGAGAATTCGTTTTGCGCCCCTTATGTGACATTGCGCCAGATTTCACAGACCCCGGCAGCAAGCTAACAGTTAAAGAAATGCTTGCTCAAACAACCAGATCTACAGTTTCGCCGTACATTTTATCTTGAGTTTTGATAACTGCGGCATTGGCGGCAAAATCTTTTTCGCTTTTTATTTGCTCCACAGCCTCTTCTGCAAGGTCTGTTGCAGAAAAATCCGGTGTTGGAGACTTTATTTTTTGAATTGCCGAAATTTCCGTCCCAGGATTTTGCGAAGTTTGAATGGGGCGGCTTTGCGAAAAACCGGGCGTATTTACATTGGCAACATCATGCGCGCTTATATCTATTCTAAGCGAGCTTGCCGAAAGCGCAGAAACAGAAGGTATTTGCATAATAATAATGTAGTAAATAAATTATCAAACCAAAGTTGCCAAACTTGAACCTCTGTTATTCCTCTCATAACGATATTCGCTAACCAAATTGCTCCACTCAGAGCGAAATTTTTGCTCCAAGGCTTTGCGTATTATGCCCCCGCTTTTTGCACCTATGCCATGAACTATGCGAATACGTTTCCATCTGTTTTTTTTGGCAAGCTCCAGTTCTAGCTCCACCCTGCAAACCGCCTCTTCCAAACCGAGTTCGTGCAAATCTATTTCTGAATCTGCAAAGGGTTCTTCTATGCTAATTCTTCTTCCTTTCTTTTTTGTTTTTTTTATGTGAACATTCTTGCGAGGCAAAGCCGCCTTATCTTTGTCAAAAACGTAGTTGCTTTGCAACCAAGCTAGCTGCACAGGAGAAACATCATCGTCAATCACAACCCGCCTTTCATCGCGTTTTTAAGCCTAGCCATAACATCGCTTTTTTTAATAGCTGCTGCAGCTGGCTTTTTTGGAATGTTTTGAGCTGCCTGTTTCTGTGCTTTGCCAGAAAAACGAGCTTTTAAATCTGCAAGAGTTGCAGCCTGCGGTACAGGCTTGGGTTGGAATTTTTTGGCATCTTTGCCGCCTCCTACTCTGCGCTCGCTCTCCTGCTTCATGGAAAGGGATATGCGTTTATTTTGGGAATCAACAGAAACCACTCTAACCTTAACAACATCGCCAGTTGTCAAAATTGTTTTTGCATCCTTCACAAAATTATCGCTCATCTCGGAAATATGCACCAAGCCATCTTGGTGAACACCTATATCCACAAATGCACCGAAATTCGTAACATTGCTTACAACGCCTTCCAACCAACTGCCTGTAATCAAATCTTGCATGGTTTTGATTTTCGGGTTGAATTTGGCATAATGGAATTCCTTGCGCGGGTCTCTGCCGGGTTTTTCTAGTTCCGCCAAAATATCTGCCACGGTGTTTTTGCCAATTCCGCTCTCTGCATCGGTGAAATCGTTTGCCACAATGGAATGTAAAGCCTCGGAATTGCCTATGAGTTCATTTAAAGGTTTGCCAGCTTTCTCTGCGATTTTTTCTACCAAGCCGTAATTTTCAGGATGAACCGCGCTGTTGTCCAAAGGGTTCTCTGCACCTTGAATGCGTAAAAATCCGGCTGCTTGCTCAAATGCTTTTTGCCCAAAACCCTTAATCTCTTTCAAAGCCTCGCGGCTTGCAAATGCACCGTGCTCGTCTCTGTGCTTAACAATGCTATCTGCCAAGTTTTTATTAACGCCAGAAACATAGCCGAGCAAAGCGGGGCTTGCGCTATTAACATCAACTCCGACCTTGTTCACGCAGCTTTCCACAACTTCGTCCAAGCGTTTTTGGAGTTCCTTTTGATTCACATCGTGCTGATATTGCCCAACGCCAATGGCTTTGGGTTCCACTTTCACAAGCTCCGCAAGCGGGTCTTGCAAGCGGCGACCTATGGAAATTGCACCTCTTGTTGTAACATCTTCTTTTGGGAATTCCTTTATAGCAAGCTCGCTCGCGCTATAAACAGAGGCTCCCGATTCACTCACTATAACACCAACCGGGTGTTCTCCGCGTTTGTTTTTCAGCTTGCTGGAAATTTCCTTTACAAAATCGTCTGTTTCGCGGCTGGCGGTGCCATTGCCTATGGAAATTAAATCTATATCGTATTTTTCAACGAGTTCTGCAAGGTATGCGGCAGCTTGCGAAACTTGCTTTTGCGGTTCCAGCGGATAAATTACGCCGTGATCCATGAATTTGCCGTTTTGGTCTAAAACCGCTACCTTAACCCCGCTTTTGAAACCTGGGTCAAGAGCGAGAACCGCCTTGTGCCCAGCGGGCGGGGCGAGCAAAATATCCGATAGGTTTTTGGTGAAAACCTTAAAAGCCTCTAACTCTGCGGCTTCTTTAAGCAATAGGCGAACTTCGCTTTCCAAGCTGGGTTTTAGCAAACGTTCCCAAGAGTCTTTGCACATAGCCTCCAAGTGCGGTTTCCAAACTCCCTCTCTTTTAATCACCTTTTCTGAGAGGTAGCCAACAAGAGCCTCGTCTGGAACCTCTATGGTCAAACGCAAAACTTTTTCTTTTTCTCCACGGCGCATAGCGAGCATTCTGTGGCTTGGTATTGTGCCCAGAGGCTCGGAGAAATCGTAGTAGTTTTTGAATTTTGTCTCTTTGCCTTCAAATTCCTTTTTAACTTTGGAAACCATTTTGCCCTGTTTTTCAATTTGAGTGCGCAAATATCCGCGGAATTCCGGTGTATCTGCAACATCTTCTGCCAAAATATCCAAGGCAAATTTGATGGCTGCCATAGGGTCTGCAACGCCTTTTTCTTCGGAGAGAAAAGCCATAGCGATTGTTTCTGCGGAGTTGGATGTTTCTTCTTGTTCCCATATAATTTTTGCAAGACCTTCCATGCCTTTGTCTTTTGCGATTGTGGCACGTGTGCTGCGTTTGGGTTTGTAGGGAGCGTAAATATCTTCCAAAACATTTTTATCGCGGCAGCTATCTATTTGAGCTTTTAGTTCGGGAGTTAGCTTGCCAAGCTCTTCAATGGTTTTTAAGACCGTTTCTTTGCGTTCTGCAAGTTCGGTTAAAGATTCCTTCCTGTGCTGAATATCGCGTAACTGAATTTCGTCTAGGTTATCAGTTTGGTCTTTGCGGTAGCGAGCAATAAAGGGCACCGTTCCGCCTTCTTCCATAAGCTTGAGTGCCGCCTTAACGCGCTGTTCTTCTATTTTCAATTCTTCTGCAATTATGCTCGAAAATACCATGTCTTATTCCTCTTTATTGAGGGTTTAAATATAGAAAAATGCCTGAACCAAAATTTTCACTCAACAACGCTCACAGAAGATGTAATCGTTCCTCTATATCCGTCTATAACTACGTGCCACTCTTTCGATTCGGGAATTGTAATTCTATATGGAGAAAGATTTGCGTGCCCACCGTGATACTCGAACTTCATGCTGTTTTTATACTTGTGAAGATTTGTAGTATCCAGCAATATCACATTGGCGGCACTGGAAAGCGTGACTTGAGCAACCTCGCCTTTGTTGCAAAAGCCTAAATTGTATTCTGTAAAATCCATAGCGGAGGAAATATAGAAAATTATATAGTAAAATCAGCGTTTAAGCTGCCAGCGAAGACAAAATTCTTTTTGCTCCAGCTATTGAATAGCCCTCATCTTTAAGGTAATGATGTATTTTCTTCAGGCGTTCTATGGAATCTGTATCATATCGCCTTTGCGATCCAGCAGTACGGCTGGGTTTCAAGTAAAAATCAAATTCTTTTTCCCAAAATCTGAGCGTATGAGCCGCTACTTGCAACATTTTGGCAACATCGCTAACCCTAACTGGGATATCTAAAGCCTGAGGAGTATTGTTGACTATCATATATTGATATGATATGCAAAAAATGTGCCATATTATTAGGGCAGCCTAGCCAGTTATTGCTGTCTCACAACAATCACTCCGCAAGCAGCACTTCCATCATTTTCTTGCCAGCAGTGGCAATGGGAGTTCCGGGACCAAACACACCCGCAACGCCAGACTTGTACAAGAAGTCGTAATCCTGTGCGGGAATAACTCCGCCAGCGACAACCATAATGTCTTCGCGGTTTAGCTTCTTCAGTTCTGCAATCACAGCGGGTATAAGAGTTTTGTGACCAGCGGCAAGGCTGCTCACGCCTAGAATATCATCATCGTTTTCAACTGCCATGCGAGCGGCTTCTTCTGGGGTTTGGAAAAGAGGACCAATATCCACAGTGAAACCCATATCTGCGTAACCTGTGGAAACCACTTTGGCTCCTCTATCGTGACCGTCTTGTCCCATTTTTGCAACCATTATGCGCGGGCGGCGACCATTCTTTTTCTCAAAGGCATCGGTCATTGACTGAACTTCTTTGAACTCTGCGTTGTTTCCTATCTCTGCGCTATACACACCATTTATCCTGTGAATCACCGCATTGTAGCGACCGACAACTTTTTCCACTGCATTTGAGATTTCACCAAGAGTTGCGCGAACTCTAGCCGCTTTTACCGCTAAGTCAAGCAAATTAGCTTGGCTCTTTTTGCCCGCTTTCCACTCCTCAAAGCAATTCGTTATGGCTGTAACCGCACTGTCAACATCGGCTTGATTTCTTTTTTTGCGGAGTTCTTCCAATCTGGCAACCTGACTATTGCGAACTGCCGTGTTATCCACTTCCAAAATATCAAGAGCATCTTCTTGTGCAAGGCGATATTTATTAACGCCTATTATGGCATCTGTTCCGCCGTCTATGCGAGCTTGTTTGCGAGCGGCGGCTTCTTCAATGCGGGTTTTTGGAATGCCTTTTTCTATTGCGCTTGCCATTCCGCCTTCGGCTTCAACTTCTTGGATTAGCCTCCAAGTACGGTTCGCGAGTTCCCTTGTTAAATATTCAACATAATAAGAACCAGCCCACGGATCAACAGATTTTGTGATTCCTGTTTCTTCTTGAATGTAAAGCTGGGTGTTGCGAGCTATGCGCGCCGAAAAATCCGTTGGCAGGGCGATGGCTTCGTCTAGGGCGTTTGTGTGCAGGCTCTGTGTGTGACCAAGCCCGGCAGCCATAGCTTCTATGCAGGTGCGAGCCACGTTGTTAAAGGGGTCTTGCTCGGTTAGAGACCAGCCGCTTGTTTGGCTGTGTGTGCGGAGAGCCATTGATTTTTCTTTTTTTGGGTTGAATGTTTTTACAATCTTTGACCATAGCAAGCGACCTGTGCGCATTTTGGCGATTTCCATAAAGTGGTTCATGCCAATAGCCCAGAAGAAAGAGAGGCGAGGCGCAAAATCATCAACGTGCATACCCGCTTCTATGCCTGTGCGGATATATTCCCAGCCATCTGCAAGTGTGTATGCGAGTTCTATGTCGTTGGTTGCGCCAGCTTCTTGCATGTGGTAGCCAGAGATTGAAATGCTATTGAATTTGGGCATATTCTGCGTGGTGAAGCTGAATATATCGCCTATTATTTTCATTGAGGGTTTGGGTGGGTAAATGTAGGTATTGCGCACCATAAATTCTTTTAGAATATCGTTTTGAATGGTGCCTGTGAGTTTGGCTTGAGCCACGCCTTGTTCCTCGGCAGCTACTATGTAGAAAGCCAGCACCGGAAGCACTGCGCCGTTCATGGTCATTGAAACAGACATTTCGCCAAGCGGAATTTGGTCAAACAAAACCTTCATATCTTCTATTGAGCATATACTTACGCCTGCTTTGCCCACATCGCCAACCACTCTTGGGTTATCGGCATCGTAGCCTCTATGGGTGGCAAGGTCAAAAGCAACGGAGAGGCCTTTTTGCCCGCTAGCGAGGTTGCGGCGGTAAAATGCGTTGGATTCGGCAGCGGTTGAAAAACCCGCATATTGGCGAATTGTCCAAGGTTTCATAACATACATCGTGGAATATGGCCCGCGCAGGAATGGTGCCTTGCCTGCGGCATAGCCCAGGTGTTCCATTCCGCTAAGGGTTTCTTTGCTATAAACCGGCAGTACTGGTATTTGCTCGGATGTCATTGTTTGCAATGCGTCAAAATTTGGCAGCTTGCCTGAATCTATGACTTCTTTTTTCCAATCTTCAAAGCTTTTATCGGTGCCTGCTTTAAAGTCTAGTGAGCTTAAATCCGGTTTCATAGCAAAATCCTCTATATGGAATGTGTTTGCAAGTAATGTAGAAAAAATTATGACCTACATTTTCTATATTCCCCCTTATGAAACGTAAATCTTCTGCTTCGAAAGGTGGATCTACACAAAAAAAATATTCTGCCGATAAGAAAAATGCTGCCAAAGAGCATAGTGGCTGGTGGGGAGATGGGCCTGTTTTTGTGTTTTTATATGATAAACGCAAAAAGGAAGCCATTACCAATGGCAATGCGAAGGAAATTCTGCAATTCGTAAGTGATTCCGAGCAAGTTCTGCACGAATCGGAGGCCTTGCGAATAATAAGGGTTGATAACGAATATTCCCATCCTGTTCTTTTTGTTGACACAGGAAAAGAGGTTGGGTTAAATCCGCTTGACCACCTGCGTATGGCAGGTTACCGCCTTGCTAAATGGGCAGAGAACAATTCGGTGAAAACATTGATGATTCCACCGCTCAAAGATGATTCCAAAAAAAAGAGAAATGCCATTTTGCAAGGCCTTTGCCATGCAAGCTATGCTTTTGATAAATATAAAAGCAAAAAGCACAAAAAAGCAGACATTGAATACCTATTTGCAGACGATATGGAAATAGATGGAAATTCGCTTCAAGCCTTGTTTTCTGGAATGGATTTGGCAAAAAATATGATAAACGAGCCGGGGTGCAACCTAACGCCTGCAATGGTGGCAACCATTGCCAAAGGTGTGGCTCAAAAATATGGGTTAAGCATAAAAATTCGTGGGGAAAACGAACTAAAAAAAGATAACTATAACGGACTTTTGACCGTTGGGCGCGGTAGCAAAAATGCACCTATGATGGTTACCCTAAGCTATCCGGCAAAGCACAAAAAAGGCCTTCAAATAGCTCTTGTTGGCAAAGGCATAACTTTTGATACTGGTGGCATAAGCCTTAAAACCCAAGACAAAATGTACGAAATGAAAAGCGATATGTCTGGAGCGGCAATAGTGCTCGCTGCCATACAAGTTATAGCAGAACTTAAACTCCCAATATCAGTAGATGCAATTCTATGCCTCGCAGAAAACCGCCCCGGAGAAAATGCGGTTTTGCCCGGAGATATTTTCAAAGCCAAAAATGGAAAATCTGTTATGGTAGAAAACACAGATGCCGAAGGCAGGCTTGTTTTGATAGATGGGCTTGCAGAAGCGGCAGAACTTGGCGCAACGCACATAATAGACATAGCAACTTTAACAGGTGCAATACAGCGCGCACTTGGAAATGCCATCGGCGGGCTTTTTAGCAATAGCGAAGGCCTTGCTTTAACAATAACGGAATCTGGCGATGAGTGTGGAGAAAAATGGTGGAGAATGCCACTGGACGAGGAATACGCAGAAGGTTTGAAAGACAAAGTCGCCGATATTCGCAATATAACAGATGGCGGCCCTGGTGCCATAACTGCAGCTCTGTTCCTTAAAGAATTTGTGAAAAAAGAATTGCAATGGGCACATTTGGATATTGCAGGAGTTGCATTCACTCCAAACGGTTATAAATATACCGAACACGGTGCAACTGCATTTGGATTAAAATCCATTGTGGAAACCATTAGAAGATATTCCGCAGACGAACTGCGCTGATAAAGATTGCTAAATTTAAAATGGAGTAAAGAAATATGTTTAAAAACACTGATTCATTACCAGTTTTGGCATTCTCGGCTTTCAATCGGCCGGGTTTCAAGGGCTTTTTTCACAGAGTTGGTGAAGAGTGGGTTTGTTATGATTCGAAAAATTTGCAAGACAGCGTTTATTTCTTTAGCCTTGCATTGAAAAAAATAGGAATTGGCAAGGGAGTTGGAGTTGGGATAATCGCGCCTAGTTCGCCAAAATGGTTTATTGTTGATATTGCAACGCAAATTTGCGGTGGTTATGTTGTGCCTCTGTTTTCAAATATATCTTCAGAATATTTTGAATTTCAAATTAAAGACGCTCAAATAAAAGCCATGGCTGTGGAATCCCCAGAATCTCTATCATCGGAAACTTACAATCTTGCAGCTGAAATAGATTCTCTGATTTATATGTTTTCTTCGCCGAGCAATCCAGATCATAAAAATTCTTTTTCGTGGGAAGGTTTCATTGAATTGGGAAAAAAATTGGACAGTGAAGATGAGCGGCAAAAATTTGCGGAGCGCATAAAAAGCATTGACACAACTGAAATATTTTCCATCATTTACACCAGCGGCTCAACAGGAACTCCAAAAGGCGTTCCACTAACGCAGAGAAATATGATTTTGCATTTAGATTCTATTTCTGAAATTTTCCCCCTAGACCCAGACAAAAACATACACATGAGCATTTTGCCCGTTGCGCATGTGTTTGAGAGAATGTCTGTTTATTATTTTTCAAGCATAGGGTTGCCAGTTTATTTTGCAGATAGCCCAAATAATGTTGGAAAATATTTGCCTGATATTAAACCCACCGTTTTAACTGTTGTACCGCGTGTTTTGGAAAAACTTTATGACAAACTAACAGGGGCGGTAAGGCAAAAACACGGTCCGGTGAAGTGGCTTATGAAATACGCCATAAATAAAGCGAAAACAACAGACCCGAGCAAGGTTAGCTTGCGTGGAACAATATTAGATAAACTGGTATATTCTAAAATGCGCGCCGCGCTTGGCGACAATTTTAGCCTTATAGTATCTGGAAGTTCTGCACTTAACATTTCTGTTAATAGATTTTTAAGAAACATAGGGCTGCCCATATTTGAGGGATATGGAATGACTGAATGTTCGCCCGTTATTTCTGCGGAGAATCCAGGAAATGCAAAAATGGGTTCAGTTGGCAAGCCGATAAGCTGCATAACGGCTAAAATTTCTGCGGAGGGTGAAATTCTGGTTAAAGGTGAAAGCGTATTCAGCGGCTACTTTAACCGCCCAGACTTAAATGCAGAAATTTTCACAGAAGATGGTTTTTTTCACACAGGCGACAAAGGCCGCATAGATGAAGATGGCTACATTTGGATTACAGGGCGTTTAAAGGAAATGTTTAAAACCAGTACCGGTAAATATGTAAGCCCAATTCCAATAGAGCAGGCACTTTGCCAGAGAACCTCTTTAATAGAAGCGGCACAGGTTTTTGCAGAGGGAAAAAAATTCACATCTGCTCTTTTGTTTTTGAATATAGATATAGTAAAAAGCAAGCTGAAAAAGAGCCACATGGAATTTAATGCCGAAAGAGCCTTGAAATCCAATAGGTTAAATGCCTTTCTGCAAAAGAATGTGGACTCTGTGAATAGGCATTTGA
>Ga0268262_10002673_pt1 | contig 20275 bp, 17 predicted proteins | sample TergutNc150P3_FD_190354 | JGI IMG/M metagenome (GOLD analysis project Ga0268262, IMG submission 190354) | Nasutitermes corniger P3 segment gut microbial community from laboratory colony in Florida, USA - Nc150 P3 (SPAdes) (version 2) | ecosystem: Host-associated > Arthropoda: Insects >... | reverse complement strand
CGGCAGAGCAAAAAAACACGTTTACCGCCGCCATGCCCCTGATCCGCGAGCGGCTGACCTTTCTCCATGAGGCGGCGGAAAAACTCGCCTATCTGTTCAGCGAGCCCGCCCTTCCCGCTATCGAAGAATTTATCCCCAAAAAGTCAGACCTTGCCGCGGCGATACAGCTTTTGCGCCTGGGCCGGGCTCTGGTGCAGCCTCTGGCCGAAGCGCCGGACGATAAGGCGGCTGAAACCTTTATTAAAGAACAGGCGGAAAAGAACGCCGTCAAACTCGGCGATTTAATGATGCCTCTGCGGGTTGCTCTTACCGGCGCGCGGGTCAGCCCTCCCCTCTTCGGCTCGGTGCGGCTGCTCGGCGCGGAACGCTCACTGCGGCGGGTGGACAGCGCGCTGCAACTATTGACAAAAACGCTATAAAACAGTAGTTTTTTAACATAAAACAGCAAGGGCGCTGTGGGCTTCCGTTCGTGGATTCCTTTCCGCGAACTGTGGTCTGCGGCGCTTTTTTTTAGAGGTGAACCGGTGAAAAGGGTATATGTAAACGAAAAATGGTGTTTGGGCTGCCATTTGTGCGAATATTACTGCGCTTTTGCGGGAACCAGCGAAAGCGACATGGCACGGGCGCTGAAAGGCATAAAAATAAACCCGAAGATTCGCATAGAAGAAAAAGACGGCATCAGCTTCGCCGTATCCTGCCGACATTGTAAAGAGCCTTTGTGTGTCAAGGGATGTATTACCGGCGCTCTAACTATTACGGACGGCGTAATTACCATTAACAGGGACAGGTGTGTGAGCTGTTACACTTGTATTTTAAGCTGTCCCTATGGCGCGGTGTCCCCTTCACAGGACGGAGCGGTACAGAAATGCGAGTTATGCGTCAGCACCGCCGCGGGTACTCCCGCGTGCGTAAAGGGCTGCCCGAATAACGCGATTGTTTTTGAAGAAAGAGGTTAAGTAAGATGAAATATGTTATCATCGGTAATTCTGCGGCGGGTATAGGCGCGGTGGAAGGCATACGGCAAATAGACAAGCAGGGAGACATTACCATTATCACCAATGAAAGTCATCATACCTATTCGCGCCCGCTGATTTCTTATCTTCTGCTCGGCAAAGTTACCGAAAAAGGAATGAACTATCGCGGCGACAGTTTTTACACGGATAATAATTGTACGCTGCTTGCCAATGCTGCCGTAACGGAAATTGACGCCGCGGCAAAAAAAGTGATCATATCGAACGGCAGCGTTATGCCCTACGACAAGCTGCTGGTTGCTACGGGTTCTTCGCCTTTTATACCGGCTTTTGAGGGGCTTGATACTGTACAGAAAAAATTCACTTTCATGAGTCTTGACGACGCACGGAAACTGGACGTGTCGCTCGGACATAACAAGCGCGTGCTGATTGTTGGCGCGGGGCTTATCGGCCTGAAATGCGCCGAAGGCATTCACCAGCGGGTAAAGCAGATCACGGTGCTTGATATGGCCCCGCGGATTTTGTCGAGTATTCTTGATGATGACGGCGCAAGGCTGGTTCAAAATCATCTGGAAAGCAAAGGCGTCAAGTTCAGGCTTTCCGCCAACATCAAGAGATTCGAGCATGACATAGCCGTTCTGGAACCCGCCGCCGGACAGGCAGACGTGAGCGCCGCATCATCAATGCCCGGTTCTCCTCCGGGCGGCGGTGAAATAATAAATTTCGATATACTTGTTCTTGCCGTGGGCGTGAGACCAAACACCGCGCTTTTGAACGGGATTGCGAAAATTGAACGCGGTATCATTGTCAATGATAAATCCGAGACAACGGCGCGGGACATTTACGCCGCGGGTGACTGTACGCAAACGCTGGACGTGTCCAGCGGGCAGAGCAAAATCATGGCGCTTTTGCCCAATGCGTATATGCAGGGCGAATGCGCCGGAATTAATATGGCCGGCGGCGGCGACAGCGGCGGCGATGGCGCGCACTTCGTCAAGGCAATTCCCATGAACGCCATCGGGTTTTTCGGCCTGCACATGATTACGGCGGGCAACTACTCAGGAGATATGTACACTGAAACCGGAAACGGCAATTACAAACGCCTGTTTTACAACGATAACAAACTTAACGGGTATATCCTTATCGGCAATGTGGAGAAAGCCGGAATTTACACCAGCCTTATCCGTGAACGCACACCGCTGGATGCGATTGATTTTGCGCTCGTCTGTGAAAAACCGGGGCTTATGGCGTTTACGAAGGAGGCTAGAATGGTAAAATTAGGAGGTGTGGCATCATGAATATATCGGCGCGGGATCTTGATTTCAAGGAACTCAACCGGCGGATAAGAGACGCGGAAGAAACCGTCTGCATAAACGATTGTTTCGGGCAGCGGTTTATCGGCAGCGGCATGAGCGGCAAAAATCTGACCATAAACGGAACACCGGGTAACGCGCTCGGCGCTTATTTTGACGGCGGAACCATTGAGGTAAACGGCAATGCTCAGGATGCTGCCGGCGACACGATGAACGACGGCAAAATCATCATCCACGGCAACGCGGGTGACGCGCTTGGCTACGCCATGCGGGGCGGCTGCATCTTTGTCCGCGGCGATGCCGGATACAGAACCGGTATTCACATGAAAGAATACAAAGGTAAAAAACCGGTAATCGTCATCGGCGGCAAAGCGGGCAGTTTTCTGGGCGAATATCTTGCCGGAGGAATAATTGTGGTGCTGGGTATTGGTTCAGAAGAAGTCCCTGTCTGGTTTTTTACCGGAACCGGTATGCATGGCGGGAAAATCTTTATAAGGACAAACAAAGAACTCAGCTCGCTTCCCGAGCAGGTTATCGCGAAAATAGCCGATAACGATGATCTAAAGGAAATTGCGCCCTATATTGATGAGTTTTCGGAATATTTCGGCATGAACGCGCAGAATCTTATGAAAGACCTTTATTATGTATTAAAGCCCAACGCAAGGAATCCGTATAAACAACTGTATACCGCAAACTAAAAAAATGATATAAAATAATACCATGTGCGGTATTATCGGTTATGTAGGAACCAAGGACGCTGTCCCCATTATAGTCGAGGGACTGAAAAAACTTGAATACCGGGGGTATGACTCAGCCGGGATTGCGGTTTACGGCAGGAACGGCTTTGATGTGGTAAAACAACAAGGACGCCTGACGGCGCTGGAAGCGCGGCTTTTAGAACATACGATTGAGGGTCATACAGGAATCGGCCATACCCGCTGGGCAACGCACGGGGAACCGTCAGATATAAATTCTCATCCTCACGTTGGAAGCAAAAATAAAATCGCCGTTGTTCATAACGGCATAATAGAAAACTATAAGCAATTAAAGGAACGCCTTGAACACTGGGGGGTAAACTTCATCTCGCAGACCGACAGCGAAGTGATAGCGCAGCTTGCCGAACATTATTATAACGGAAATTTGCTGGATACGGTTGTCCATGTTGCAGCCACCCTTGAAGGCTCCTATGCGCTGGGATTCATGTGCGTTGACGATCCGGACATCCTGATCGCCATCAGAAAAGACAACCCTCTGATTATCGGGGTATCCGGCCACGGAAACTTCATCGCATCCGATGTGCCCGCCGTGTTACAGCATACGAACAAGGTCTACTATCTTGACGATAAAGAAATTGCCGTGCTGCGGAAAGACAGTATAGATTTTTTCAACATTGACAAAGAACCGCTTAAAAAACAGCCGGAAACAATTACCTGGAATCTTGACAGCGCGGAAAAAGGCGGTTATCCGCATTTTATGTACAAAGAAATTATGGAACAGCCCAAAATCATCCGTGAAACCGTTAATTCAGCGGTAAATAACCATAAAAACGTCATTGACGCTCTTGATGTCGCCGGTTTTACCAAAATCGTGATAACCGCCTGCGGTTCGGCGTACAATGCGGGAGTTGTCGCCAAATATGTGTTTGAAAAACTGTGCCGGTTTCCGTCGGTAGAAACGGAGCTTGCCAGCGAGTTCCGGTACCGGAACGCTGTTATTAACGAAAAAACACTGGTAATTTTAATCAGTCAGTCAGGCGAAACCGCGGATACTATCGCGGCCATGCGGGAGGCAAAAGCCAAAGGAGCCGTTACGCTGGCAATCGTCAATGTGGTGGGCAGCACCATCGCCAAGGAAGCGGACTTCTGCCTGCTTACCGCGGCAGGACCGGAAATTGCCGTTGCGACAACGAAGGCCTTTTCCGCCCAGTTGGTGTTATTATACCTCCTGGCCGTTTGGTTTGCCGTTAAATTGGGAAAATTATCGCAGGAAGCGGAGCAGGCATTATTGTCGGAAATCGCCGCGCTGCCTGAAAAGACGGCGGATATACTTAAAGAAGTCGATTCAATCCAAAAGTACGCTTCCGGCTGCGTCGGCTATAAAAGCATTTTCTTTATCGGCAGGAATATTGATTACGCCATCGCGCTGGAAGGTTCCCTCAAACTCAAGGAAATATCCTACATCCATTCCGAGGCTTACGCGGGCGGCGAATTAAAGCACGGCACTATTTCCCTGGTGGAGGAAGATACGCTGGTTGTCGCCATCTCAAACTGCGCCCCGCTCTACGGAAAAATTATGAGCAATGTGGAGCAGGTTAAGAGCCGCGGCGCAAAGGTACTGCTTATCGGCAGTTGTCCATCTGACAACTTATCCGCGGTCGATGACAAACTTTCTGTTATCATCCTGCCTGAAAGTTCAGATTTGTTTTCTCCATCCCTGTCAGTCATTGTGCTGCAGCTTTTCGCTTATTATGTGGCTGCGAACAAGGGCCTGGATATAGATAAACCGCGCAACCTTGCCAAGAGCGTTACGGTGGAATAACGGGAAAAAGGCAGCGGTAAATATGGAAAGCGCTTTGATAATTTCAAACTCAGAAAAAGACACCGCTTTTTTTACGGTAATGTTAAACGCGGCTTCCATTCATCAAATCACTTCCCTTGAGTCTGTCGATAACGCGCGCAGACTTACCCTGAAACAGGATTTCGATTTAGTGATGGTCAATGCGCCGCTCCCCGATGAATCCGGCGAAAGTTTTTCCCGGTACATCGCTTCCAAAGGCGTATCGCAGGTTATCCTCATGGTAAAGAGCGAACTTTTTGACTCGGTATCCGCCGCCTGTGACAACGAAGGAGTACTCACGATTTCAAAACCGGTTGATAAAACGATTCTGTGGTCGGCGCTGTCGCTGACAAAATCGGTTCAAAACAGGATAAAGCGAATACAGGCTGAAAATGCGCAGCTTAAACAAAAAATCGACGATATACGTATTATTAACCGCGCAAAATGCCTGTTAATATCGTGTATGAACATGAGGGAGCAGGAAGCCCACCGGTATATAGAAAAACAGGCAATGGACATACGTTTATCAAGAAGAATTGTAGCGGAAGGGATATTAAAACAATATGATAATTATCAGGAAACCGGGGACAGGCAGTATCACTGAAGCGGAACAGCCATGCAGGAACGAATAATCATTGTAGGAGCCGGCGTCATGCAGGGGCCGGCGATCAGGATAGCCAAAGAATTGGGTTTTTACACGATAGCGGTAGACGGAAGTTCCGCCGCGCCCTGTATCGCGACAGCGGATCAGTTTGAACAGATTGACCTTAAAGATAAAGAAGGGATCGAAGCCTTTGCCCGCTCATTGCGCGATTCCGTTGGCCTTACGGGAATAATGACCGCGGGGACGGATTTTTCCGCCACGGTTGCCTGGGTTGCCGAAAAGCTGGGCTTACCGGGCATTCCCTACGAATCGGCCCTCAACGCGTCGGACAAGGCCCGTATGCGTTCCTGTTTCAAACAAGCCGGTATCCCTTCGCCTGAATTTATTATCATTACCAAAGATAATATGCCTGATGGGGCATTTTTCTCGAACCCGCGGCGCACACGGCCACCTGAAGGTGGCCTGCCATCTTCTAATACAGCGGATTGTTCCTGCGCCGGAACAAGTCGCATTAATCCGTCAACGCCCCTTGACGGGGCGCTCTTCTCGTTCCCTTTCGTCATAAAACCCGTTGACAATATGGGTGGCCGCGGCTGCCGCCAGGCGAACACCATAAAAGAATTCCATGAAGCGGCGGCGGACGCCCTCCGTTTTTCCCGATCGGGCAGGGCCATTGTCGAAGCCTTCATGGACGGGCCGGAATTTTCGGTAGACGCCATTGTGTACCACGGCGAAATAACAATCTGCGGCCTTGCCGACCGGCACATTTTTTTCCCGCCCTACTTTATCGAGATGGGCCATACCATGCCCACCGCTATCGCGCCGGAACAACAAGCCGCATTGTTGGAAACCTTTTGCGCCGGGGTTCGCGCCCTGGGTCTGGCGGGCGAACACAGCGTCGGCGCGGCAAAGGGCGACATTAAATTAACTTCCCAAGGCCCCATGATCGGTGAAATTGCCGCCCGGCTTTCCGGCGGTTATATGTCGGGTTGGACGTATCCCTATTCATCGGGAGTGGAGCCAATCCGCGCCGCGGTTCTTGCCGCTATGGGCCGCAAACCGGATAACCTTGTCCCGTTGAAAACCTGGACCAGCGCCGAGCGGGCCTTTATTTCCATACCCGGCACGGTCAAGGCCATAAGCGGAACAGAAACAGCCCGCAGTATGTCCCACATACGCGATTTATTTTTCCGCACCGCCGCGGGCGATAAAGTCGGCTTTCCCCAGAATAATGTCTCCAAATGCGGCAATGTTCTCAGCGCCGCGCCTGACCGCCTGACCGCTGTTGAAGCCGCTGAAAATGCCGTCCGCTCGATTTTAATCCGCCTTGACCCGGATGACGGGGAAACAGCCGCGTTCCTTGCCGCCGCCGGTGAGGGTTTCCCGCCGGACGCTTTCCAGCTTTCAGCGGAACTGCGGGCCGCTCTGGAAAAACTCCCTGATCCCCTTTCCCTAGTCCCCAGTCCCCGATCCCCAGTCCCTTCTTCCCTCCTCCCCTTCCCCGCATTAACCGATTCCGGCCTGCGGGACTATGTTGGCCGTACTATTACAGAAAGCCTTCAGGCGGTACGAGAGATTACCGGCCTTTCCCTGCCGGAAATTTCCGTAGAAACCATAAAATCTTCCGATAATGAAGATAACCTTCTGAAAGAAAGATTTCTGGGAAGATCATTCTGGGCGGCGCTCGTCCGGGGCGGCTATCAGGGGGCTGTATACTACATTGACCAATGGAGAGGGGAACATTGAAACAGGCTTTTACCACCAAAACTACCATTATTATTCTGGTTTTATTCAGCCTTCCAGGGCTGCTGTACGCGCAGGCAGCCAACGGTGCGGCCATTCCGGCTGCCGTCACGACCTCCAGTCCTCGTATTTTTAACCTTGACGAGACCATGAATATCCTCTATGCGGTCAACGACAAGGAACGGAAAGAATTTCACTGGGACCCCTTTTTCCGGGAAGGTTCTTTTACCGTGGGGGGGCATTACGGGGCTTTTCCCACGGCGTTTACAGCGGGAAAAAGCGGCTTTTTAATGGTAGACAACCGGGATTTTTATACCGTTCCCCTGCCCTATCAGGATACAGGGGAACTGGTTTTCCCTGAACCTTTCGTCAATACCATCAGGGAAGCCTTTATCCGCAGCATAAACGAAGATTCATCCCATTACCGGATCGCCGCGATTATCATTGATCCGGGTCACGGGGGAAAGGATCCGGGAGCGGTCAGCAGTCATACCATAAACGGAAAACCGCTTATAGTTAACGAGAAAGACATCGTACTCAACGCTTCAAGACTGCTGCGAAATCTGCTGGTCAGGGCCTACCCTGATAAGAGGATATTGATGACCCGTGAAAGCGACCTTACCTGCAGTCTGGAAGAAAGAACAGCCATTGCCAATGCCGTGCCCATCAGAAAAAACGAGGCGATTATCTATATCTCAATTCATGCCAATTTTTCCTCTAACAAAAACGTCAAGGGCTTTGAAGTCTGGCATTTGAAACCCGACTTCCGGCGTGATGTGCTGGATCAATCGCTGTTTTCCGATTCCCCCGAACTGCGCAAAATAATGAATCTGCTCACGGAAGAGGCGTTCATTGCTGAAAGTATCAAAATAGCCGAATCAATCCTTGAATCGTTAAAAGCAACAATGGGTAAAACCATGCCTTCCCGCGGCCTCAAGGAAGAAGACTGGTTTGTCGTGCGGCGCAGCCGTATGCCCGCGGTACTGGTGGAACTAGGCTTTGTCAGCAACAAAGATGACGCCCTGCTTATGACTACTGATACGCACTTGCACAAAATGGTTGAAGCGTTGTATAAAGGAATTGTCGAATTTGTAGGCGATTTTGAGCGTTCAGGAGGGTTTATCGCCGCACGATGAATGGCGAAAGAAAGGATATACCGGTTATTTCCTCCCGTTCCCGTATGTCCAAAAAAAGGTTGCTGTTGATTGCCCTGGCAGCGCTGACGGCAGGGGTTTTGATTGAATTTTTTGTTCTGGGGCTTGCACGAAGGACTTTTGTGTTCTATACTATAGATAGTAGGGTTGCGTCCGTTGAGGAGAGATTCCTTAAACGTTCCTCATCCCGGGAAATTAATATAACCAGGTATGTGGAAGAAGCGCTTTTGGGGCCGGTTTCCCCGAATTCCCTGCCCCTGTTTCCCCGGGAAACAAGGCTTTTATCCTTGTTGTATCGGGATGGGGTGGTTTATGTGAATTTGTCGGAAGACGCTGCTCTACCGACAGCCTTGGCGACGCCGGAAAGCCCGTCGGCAGGGACGCTTTCAGCGGGTTCGCCCTTATCAGGTGCGTCTTTGGAGGACGGAGAGGTTTTCGTAAGTTTGGAGACCCTCTATTCCGGCATCAAAAGGAATTTTTCCTTTGTCAGGGACCTGCGTTTTTTTATTGCCGGAAAAGCCGCTTATGCGAGTAAATTCCGGTAAATGCCTGTTCGGGAAAGACAGAAACAGGCAGTTGGGGTTTTTTTGAGATTGAGTCCTAAAAAACCTCATCATACAATTTTTGGGAAAAAGTAAATTTTGAGTGTTTTGTCCTTGACAAAATTGCTTGAAATCGTTACAGTTTTAGTAACGCTAAAATTAAATCAATGTGATTTATTGAAAGGAGCTTTGCATGAAAAAGATGCTTATTTTTGTCGCCATCGTATCATTAGTGGCGGGGTCCCTGTTTGCCGAAGAAGCCATTCTTATCGACTTCGGTAAGTTAGCAGCGGATATTCATGTTTCTGTTGGTCCGGATGATAAGGACACTACGCCGAACCATAACCGCGCAACCATGATGGATTATTCCCGTGTGCGGTTTGGGGGTTCCTTCACCGAGGAACAGAGGAAAGTAATGCGCACATCGCTCGCCATTGTTAACTGGGAAGTACTGCTTGCTTCGTCTTCGCGGACGGTAACCAACATGGTACTCAGTTACACCAAAGAAGCCTCTTCCAAACAATGGGGTAAGGTAATGGGTGTTCGGATCCATTTCCCTCTGGAATCCTTCAATTCCTGGGCCATTATTCAACCGCCCTTTGAGATTCCCGCTTTTGAGCCGCAGGCCAATGTCTCGGATGACGGAACCATTGAGGCGAAAGAAGATGGCGGTGATGGTATTACCGCTCCGAGCCGTTTTGAAGACGGATACGGCGTGGTAAAGAATGTCGGAACCATTAAATCCATTGCAGTCAATGTATATGGTTTGAATTTCCCCCACGGACTTTCTGCCCTTTATATTGACAGCCTCGGAAACAAAAAATCATCGTTCATGGGTTATCTGTCATTTGACGGATGGGGAGAACTTCGCTGGGACAATCCTGCTTATGTCCAGGAAGTACGGAATCGCGACCTCCGCCTGTACCCCTTATACCCGGCCTCTACGCCCTTCGTCAAATTCGGCGGCTTTGAAATCAAACGTGATGCGGCCAAGGACGGCGGTGATTTTATCACCTATTTTAAGGACGTAAAGATTATTTACGATAAAGCGGTTCTTGATACCGACAGAGACCTGGATGATGAAGCCCTGTGGAGTATTATCCAGGACCGGGAAAATGCCCGCAAGAGTTGGGAAATGGAACGTTTTGGCCAGAATCAGGTACTCCGTTATCTGGATGGTCAGAAACAGGCTCGTGAGAATGAGTTTACTCCCACTCCAACCAGTAACCAATAAGGAAAAGCCGGATTACCGGCAAAGTTAAGCGAAACTGCCTGAAAACCGGAAACGATTTTCAGGCAGTTTTGTTATGTTAATATATGAAAGATGTTATTGCTCCCAATAAGGAAGCCCTGCGTCAGGCATTTGAAGCAACTGCCGATGTCAGGTCTTTAATTGTCAAAGATATTGAAAGTCGTATAGAACAGGCGCTTTCATCATTGCCTTCCCCCCCTACTCTTAAGATACGCATAAAAGAATTCGTCAGCTATTACAAAAAATATCTGCGCTTGCTTAAATCGGGTGTTGCTGAACCGCAAATTACCGATCTTATGGGTATCAGAGTCATCTGCCCCTTTATTGAAGACCTGACCAGGGCAGAAACATTGATAAAAGAACATTTCAATGTTATTGAAACAGAACAAAAAGGACATTATACCTTTAAGGAATTCGGTTACGAATCAATTCATTTGTTGATAAAGATACCCGCTGATATTATCCAGAAAAGGGGACAGACCAGCTGCGATGTGGCTGAAATACAGATACGAACCATTTTACAGGATGCCTGGGCGGAAGTAGAACATGAACTGGTTTACAAAGCGGAATTCAGCCCCTTTGATATGCCGATGAAACGCAAACTTGCCGCTGTCAATGCAAGCCTTTCCCTTGCCGATATTATTTTTCAGGAGATTCGCGGTTACCAGAAGCAGCTTAATCACCAGTTGGAAAGACGCCGGGAAACTTTCTACCAGAAGATTGAAGAATCCACCGATGCCCTTCTTTTTTCGGACATTGACCGTCAAAAGATAGATCAGAAGCAAGAAACTGCCCACCTGCACAAAGGCATTAGCTCCATTGACGATCTGCTGCTGGATGCCCTGTATGCCCACAACAAAAACAAATTTGAAGAGGCCATTGCCCTATACAGCCAGATACTTGAACTAAAACCGGAAAAATCTGCTGTTTGTTCACTTATCTACAAACATAGGGGAATGGCAAATTTTGCCCAATCCAAGTATCATGACGCCATAGAGGATTTTACCCACGCGTTTGATCTGGATAAATCCTACAAAACTGCCTATTACCGCGGCGTAGTCTATTCCGTATTGAAGGAACACTCCAAAGCTATTGACGATTTTACTATGTCGCTGGAATTAAACCCGTTTCAGGCTTTTTGCCTGTTCAGGCGCGGCCAGGCATATTACCATGTCGGTGATTATCCCCAGGCCCTTTCCGACTGCGACGCGTCACTTGCAATGGAACCTCAAAACGAAACAATGCAAAAGTTCCGCATCCTGATTCAGAGTAAGCTGAAGATGTAAGGTCACACTTAAGAAGAATATAACCACGGTAACCGAAAAACAGCGCCGCGTTAAGCGGCGTTACTGTTGAATAATGCGACACGTTACCGCGCACTCCGTACTCCGTGGTAAAATTTTGGAGCTGAATTAATTAGCCAAAATTGCAACAGCGTCGGGCTTTTCGCCGTCGGCGCCGGCGCACAGCGATACCGGAGTGCAGCGCAGGGAAGAACCCGGCGAATATGCGTCTGCGCCATTAACCAGAAGTTTTAGGTAATTTTCAGAAACAGCCCGGCGGCGGCCTTCCGGATCGGGGGAGCCCTTTTCCATAACGGCGGATAATGCGCGGCCAAGCCAGCGTTGCGCATAGTCCCGCCTGCCCTGCAGGGCCAATGCGGTGAGCGCTTCCACCCGCCGCGTTGCATCCCGTTCACACACGGGGTTTTTCAGGGAAAAGGCTGCGGTTCCCGGACGTTTTGAATAAGGAAAAGCGTGTATCCATGCAAAGCCAATCTTTTCGCACAGGGCAAGGGTTTGGTTAAATTCGGTTTCGGTTTCACCGGGAAAACCGGCAATAATATCGCAGGCCAGAAAGGGATTATTTTTGATCGAACGCAGGAGCGCCGCCCCCTGTTCTACTGTTTGTGCATGGTAGGCCCGGCCCATGCGGCGCAGTACCGTATCACTGCCCGACTGCATCGAAAGATGAAAATGGGGGCGTATCCGCGGATGGGCCGCAACCGAAGCAAACTCTTCGTTAATTTCTTCCGGTTCAAGAGATGAAAGACGCAGGGCAATACCGGCGCTGTTTTCCAAAAGGTACTTCAAAAGCCCGGCAATATCCAGACCGGAATGATTATATTGGGTGATGTTCACGCCGGTAATCATCAGTTCGGCACAGCCCCTCTCTTCAAAAGACCGTAGTTCGGCAAGGGCGGCCTGGGGGGGCAGACTGACACTGGAGCCGCGGGCAAGGCATACGCGGCAGTAGGTACAGCTCTTATCGCAGCCATCCTGTATTTTCAAATAACCCCGCGAATGGAAAGAAAATTCTTCCGGCTTAAAACTGAACGGCCCTCCCCCTTTTGCCTGCTCTATCCACGTTTCCAGAATTTGTGGCAGCAAGCTGCCGACTGGTTCGCTTTCCGGCGCGCCGGCCATCGCTTTTAGCAGATAGTCCGGCAGTTCAAGCAGCGCGCTTTTTGTTGAGCCGGCATTGTCGTTACTGCCCTGCCCCCCGCTAACCACAAAGAGTCGGCGGCTTTGCCGGCGGCTTTGCCGGCGGTCTGAAACTCCCGCCGTGTCTTCCGCTTCAAGTAATGCGATTTCGGCGGGATTAAGCTGTGCATAACAGCCGGTAACAAGCACGCATGAATTCGGATTATCCCGCAATACTTTGCGTATAAGACGGCGGCTTTTTTGATCGGCCTTTGAGGTTACGGTACAGGTATTGATAATGATTATCCCCGGCGGCGCTGTTCCCGAAGTAATCGTTTCCGAAAGAACGAGAGAAAAACCCGCCTTCCTGAAAGAATCGGCAAGGGCTTCACTTTCAAGCTGGTTAAGCTTGCAGCCCAGGGTATAGATTGCAATGGAACACATTACAGCGATTATCGGTTGGCAAGGGCCTGCCGTGTGCGATCCAGACCGCGCCGCGCATCGGGAAGCTGGGGATTCAGCGCGATGGCCTTCTCGTAGGCGCTAACCGCCTCCGTCAGATCTCCCGCGTTTTCACGGGCAAAGGCAAGCCGCGTCCACCAGGCGGCATTTCCCGGCATCCAGTGGACTGCCGTAGAAAGGGCAATATCCGCATGACGGTACTTCCCCATCCGTATATAAATTTCCCCGATAAAATAATACACGCTCTCTATCCGCTGTCCGCCCGGAGCAAGATTCACATATTCCTGAAAATACTGCAATGCTTCGCTGTTGTTTCCCTGGTAGTAGTACACCTCACCGAGAATTTCCGCCACTCGCGCGTCATAGCGGCTGAGACTGCGGGCAGTGCGGGCGGAACGCAGGGCTTCCCCATAGCGGCCCAAACGCAGCAGACTCCAGCAACTCACCACATAGGATTCCAGACTGCCGGGATCAGAAGCAATTTCCTCCTGACAGATTTGAATCGCCCGTTCAAAATTACCCAATCGGTATTCGGCAAGGGCGTCCGGTTTTACCTGTGAAAAAACAAAAGATCCGGCTGTCGCCAACAGTAAGGCGGCGGCAGCGTTGCGTACATTGTTCATAATGCAGCGTTTTTCCCGGTCATGGTACAACGTCCGTTAAACACACAGCCCGATTCCATAAAAATTTCGGGGGCGTTTATGTTTCCCTCAAGTTTACCGGTAACGGTAACTTCGACCTTTTCGGCGGCAGTCACATCGCCTTTCACATAGCCCCGGATTATTACCCGTGACGCGTCAATATCGGCGTTTACTACCGCTTCCCCGTCAACAACCAAAAGACCCCGTGCGCTGATTTCCCCGGAAACCTTGCCCCGTATAAGAAAAGGCTTTTCAAAATATAATGTTCCGGAAAAATCAATGTCCGGCGAAAGAATCGTATCAAAATCATCATCTTCCAAAACGTCACTGTGAATGTCAGTCACTGTACCCTCCGTACGTGGAGCATCGAAACCTTTGAAACCAGCCGGTTTTTAAGGTTTTCTCTACTACTACTTGCTCAAAAATCATTATCAGTATATCATAAATACAAAGGAGAATACAATGGACTTTGTAGGGATAATGAAAGGTAAGGCTGTATCAAAACAAAAAAAACTGGTACTGCCTGAAGGAACTGAACCGAGGACAATCAGGGCAGCGCGGATTATCATTGATGAACGGCTTGCCGCAAGCGTAACCCTGCTGGGGGAAATCACGGCCATTCAAACAGCGGCAAATAAAGAAGGGGTTAATCTCGACAGTATAAATATAACGTGCCCCCATGCTGACAACAGGCTGGACACATACGCCCATGAGTATTATGAACTGCGCAAACATAAGGGCATGACTGAGGAACAGGCCAAAATTGATATGGCCGCCCCCCTGCGCTGGGGGGCGATGATGGTCCGTTTGGGCGAAGCCGACGCTATGGTTGCCGGCGCTGAAAATACCACGGGCGACGTACTGAGGGCCGGACTTGCCATTATCGGCACGGTTTCCGGCCTGAAAACCGCTTCATCCTGTTTTGTCATAGCGGGTCTTGACTCCCAATGGGGGGCGGACGGGGCGATGATTTTTTCCGACTGCGCAGTGGTGCCGGACCCGACTTCCGAACAATTAGCCGATATCAGCGAAAGCGCCGCCCGATCCTGCCGTGAATTTCTGGGGGTAGAGCCGGTTGCCGCTCTTTTGTCATTTTCTACCAAAGGTTCCGCAAAGCATGACAATGTCAGCAAGGTGCAGTCCGCGGTTGATATTCTAAAAGGAAGAAACCCCGGTTTTGTGTTTGACGGCGAATTGCAGGCGGATGCGGCGCTGGTTCCTTCGGTAACCGACAAAAAAGCGCCGGGCAGCCCTGTCAAGGGCAAGGTTAACACGCTTATTTTTCCGGACCTCGGCTCGGGCAATATCAGCTATAAACTGGTACAGCGCTTGGGTAAGGCAGAAGCTTTCGGCCCCTTCCTCCAGGGTTTTGCAAAACCGATAAGCGACCTTTCCCGCGGAGCCTCGGTTGACGATATTGTTACCACTTGCGCGGTAACGCTTTCGCGGGCACAGTAAGAAAAAGAAATATAACCACGGGAACAGAGAAAAAGCGCCCCGCTAAGGGGCGTTGACCGAATAACTGCGACACGTTACCGCGCACAAAAAAAGCTACCGTAAACAGTAATGCCGGCTGGGTTTATCCAGAGGGGAACCTTCGGAGATGTCTAAGAAGTAAGAATTAACCACGGAGGACACGGAGTTTTGGTACGAAAATCTTCTTTTCCTCCGCGGCGCACTCGGCTACCTAAAGGTAGTCGGCATTACTGTAAGCTGTAGATTTTATTGTGCGCCGGAACCGGTTGCATTTATCAGTCAGCGCCCCTTGTTGGGGCGCTTTTTTCTGTTCCCGTGTATTCCGTGGTAAAAAATTCTTTATTGCTTTGGAACAACTCTGGTTTTTGGTTTTTTCCTACCGGTGTCAGCCGGAGCGGCGGCGGGAGGATGGTTGTCAAATACGGCAAGGGCCGCGTCATAAAAACCAGCGGACACATGGTGCAGAAATTCGTTCAGTGTGTATGCCATAGAGTCCAGGGTTGTTTTTTTTCGTTTAATAGAGGTTAGGTCTGCATCAATGAGCAGGCCGGGCTGCAGATGGTGCGGGTTGACCACAAAATCAAAGCGATAATACTCCTGTTCCAGACGGGCAAGACGTTCTTCTATGATGCGCCGCTCAACGGGGTACAGGAATTCGTACATATTCTTGATTCGCTCATGCATCTGTGCCAGTACTCGGCGGATATCGCCTGAGCGGTCGCTGCCGGGACGGCTGTTTTTTTCGATAACGGTTTCGTCCGGGACTTCGCACGGGGCTTCGCCGGTTTTTTTCTTGATAAGGTCCCGTATGCGGCTCTTGTTTTTTTTGGCAAGGTCTTCAAAATCGTTGACCTTAAAGACCGGTTTGGAATCCTGATAGACCACTTCAATCAAGTCCCACAGATGCTGCACTTCATTCTCAAAATTCCTGACCTGAGTCTCATGGACTTTGCAGTCCTCGGCAAGCTGCTCCCTATTTAAGTACCACAGCCGTATCTGATAACGCTCATCGGGCAGATGAGCATCATCATTATCTTCATATTCACGTATGATCAACTCACGCCCGTTCTGCGCATTTTCGATAAATTGATAACCCATATTCGCATGGTCGAGCAGCGAAACAAGCAGATTCACCGCCGCATTAAACCCGCAGGTACGGATAGTTTCAATATCCGCGCTTTTTCTGATATGTTCGCGTACATTTGCCGGATCTAAACCGGGAGGGACAATTTCCGCGAAGAGGCCGGTAATCCGTTCCTCAATCTCCTGCCCGGTGGAAGCATCAACCGTACGGTCAATGCTTTCCGTAATATGCCGGGAAATAAGGTCTTTGATCAGGTATTTGGCTGCCGCATGGCAATAAAAAACCGGGCTGATAAGAACGGAATCGGGTACATTAATTGAAAGTTTAAGATCTGTTACTGTTTTAGGCTTCTGCGCATTATCCTTGAAAACACACTTAACAATTGAACCGGGGTTTTCTTCACGGAGAAACACTCCGGCGTCCTGACGGAGCAGGTTATTGGCATGAATCTCAAGATCGTTGAGGTTTTTGCCCGCAGATTTTTCAATTTCGCCGGCGTTGAACTGGTCAGCGCCGCCCCGGGAACGCAGCAGTTCCGCAATTTCATCGGCTGTATGGTATATAAAAACCGCAGCTTCGTCCTTGTCATCTGATGCCGTATAACGGTCGAACATTTCCTGATAATGCCTGTTAACAGCGCTGTACACTTTTTCTTTCAGACCGTCCTTGTTGTTAAGGCTCTCAAAAACCTCCTGAGGTAATTTACCCTTGAGATAATGGAGCAAATTATCAGTTTCTTCTTCCAAAATCCGTGTTGCCGTAAGCTGCACCGGCTGCGGCGCGTCTTCATGTGCCGGTAAATTCCGAATGCCCGCGGTGGATTTCCGCACATAATCGGCATTGGAACGTTTGGGCAAATTAACTGTCCCCATGGGCAACTCCTTTACCTACAGAGTATCATATTATCGGAGTTGTGCATACTGCCAATCATTAACAGGCAGTATGGTATGGGGGAAGTCAGAAGACCGATATTTCCACGCCATATTGTTTTGTGATAGAAATACGGAGGTGTCCGAAAAGTAAGAATTAACCACGGAAGGCACGGAGTTTTGATACGAAAATCACTTTTTTCTCCGCGGCGCGCTCGGCTGGTACATCCACCGAGCCGAGCCACTCTTGAGTGGCTTGGCGAAGGTTCCCCTCTGGATAAACCCAGCCGGCATTTTCTGTAAACGGCGGAATTTATCGTGCGCCGGAACCGGTTGCATCTATCCGTCAACGCCCCTTGTCGGGGCGCTTTTCTTCTGTTCCCGTGTGCTCCGTGATGAAAAATTCTTCCTGGACAGCCTCTTTTTACCTTACTGAATACTAAAGATCAATATCCAATATGGTAAAGGTAATAGTCATATTTGGAGTAATAGTAACACCCCATTTTGTATAAGTATCCCCATCCCTGTCCCTTAGCCTAATATCATATCTCCTGGCTATATTAAGGGGAGGTAAAATAACTCTTCGGGATTTCTTGTTCCTCAAAACTTCCGTGGAATTAAGTATATCGGAACCCCATCTATCCGAATACTCCGGACTGATATACATAAAATAAACCGAATAACCCGTGTTGTTTACAATTGTTATGCTTATATTTTGCTCTTTTGGTCTTTCTTCCCTGAGTGTCAGAGTGCGTTTGAAAACCGGGTCGGAACTAATGTTAAAGTTTTTTCCCAGTTCCATGTTGGTAACATCGGTAATGCTTATAATAACCTGAGAGCCGGAAACATCACCCTTGGCCTGATAAATATGGCCCTCTTCCATATCAAGTGTAACTTTGGTGTCATCACTTACCAGGTAACCTCTCTCGTAATGAGGTTCGTCGTAAGCCAAGTTAAAAACCCTCTGGCCAGCCGGCAAATTTATATTCCATCCGGTTCCCTTTATCTCATTGAAATCGGTTTGTCCGTTTTGTTCCCGTTCGTAACCGATTGTTAAGTTATCGCTGGCCGAAAAAATCAATTTACTGTAACCGCCGTGCGGAGCATCTCTGCCGTAAGTTTTTTCATAAAGCCCAAGAAGTTCCTTCCAGTCTGAATATTTCTGCCTGCTCATAAAATACTGGCGCCGCATGGATTCGTTAAAAGAATCCAGAGCCTCACGATAATTCCCGTTATTCTGGTTTCGTTTGGCGTCTTCATAAAGGGCTGTAGAAAGATTCGTAACGCCTGAGTTGCCCAATGCGGCGCCTAAATTTATCGCCCGCTGGTAATAGGTAACAGCCTCGCTGTAGTTTTTTTTGTCAAAATTTTCTCTGGCCTTTTTTAGGACATTCTCCCGTTTCTGTTCCTGAAAGGTTTTGAATCCACTGCGTACAGTATCGTTATCTGTCCTGTATCCCAGACCTACGCTGAAGCGAAAACCGGGTTTGCTCTCCATAAATGAAAGTATTTCCGGCGTATAAAGCGCTTTGGCCCGGAGGAAGAAGTACCTTGAAAAAGAGATATCGAAACCGCCTCCAAATTTTATACCCATACCAAAGTAATCGGTTATATCGGGTTCATACCAATCACCTACAGTTGTCTGGGGTTGGAAATAGCGTAGATCAAAACCCAGTGCGGGAAAAATACTAAAATGATTTCCTAAAAAGTGAAAAGGATACTTAAAAAGATAATCCATGCCAAATCCATGATTGACGCTTCCTGTCTGAAATTGAAAACCTCCGTCCGGCCGAGGGTACGCTTCCGGAAAATATGCAAGGGACCATTCATTATTATCGCCAAACCAATCTCCCGCTAAAAACGCTCCATAGGCATTGGTATCTTGCCGCGGTTCAAGGGTTCCCCCTACCTGATAACTCCGACAGGCAGAGAATAGCATAACGAGCATCAATATTACGCCCAATGTCCCCATACCGGTAGAGAAAATTCTTTTTTGCATTCTTATCCTCCTGCAAACGTGTTTATGAAGCCGTACATGGTATCAGACAGCGGTATCTGACACCATGTACACCATTTTTTATGTTATGTTCACATTTTGCGTCTCCGTATAATGAAGACGCAAAATGCCAATGTTACCTTACTGCTTGATATATTTCGTTGCAGGCATCACCCAGGGAAGTTCCATTGACAGATTACCTTCATTAAAGGAATATTTCCAAATATATGCCTGTTTCATAAATGACATATCAAACCATTTTTTGCCATTCAGGGACGTATCGGTTGCATACAACATTAATGTACCATCTGCATCTTCAAATGTGCCTTTCAACCAAATTTCATTCGGACCGGTATTTGAAGCAGTCATGGGGGGTTCCATCTGTATCCATGTATTACCGGTAAATTCAAAAACCTCACCAAAACTGTTTTTCCATTTTCCTTCTAATTTTGTTGGTGTTTTTGATACTTTCGGCGCTTTAGCGACAATATCACCATAGACATCGCTTGGCATACTGGTCATATCAAGCAGCCATATTCTCAGTTGTCCATCTATTCCTTTTCCCCCTCCGATAAAATAATTATGACCTGCCAACATCTCGGCACTGGGAATTGTAATATTGTTAAGACTTGATGTTGTTGTTGTAAAGGCATAGGTAGTGGTTCCCCTGACCGCATTGTAATCTACACTTGACAATTTTGTTAATTCTTGAAGCCAATCAAATACAAATGTATTTGTACCGGCAGGAACTTTGATGCGTCCCATATTATTTGCTTTGCCGCCCCAAGCAACTGATTTACCATTAAATGATTTTATGTTTACAAACATAAATCTCAATTCACACTGTTGGTCCAGAGGAACAGAATTATCATAAATCCCATAATCCTTGATTTGGGATTTTACCATTCCCATGGCCATGGACATACAGCCGCTTAATGAAAGCCCAATTACCGCCACAAAGACGATAACCCCGAGAAGTGTCGAAATTTTTGACTTGAAAATGTTCTTCATATACATCCTCCTTAGATGTAAAATTTACGTTTATTGCCCGCCGGCATATATTAACAACCCATACGGGGTGTTTTTCGCGAACAACAACCCTTATACCTGGTTCCTTGGTAATGACAGAGAAAAAATAAAATCGGAGGAAAATACTATATAAACTGAATAATGTTATACTACCCGCACA
>Ga0268262_10002672_pt1 | contig 20288 bp, 23 predicted proteins | sample TergutNc150P3_FD_190354 | JGI IMG/M metagenome (GOLD analysis project Ga0268262, IMG submission 190354) | Nasutitermes corniger P3 segment gut microbial community from laboratory colony in Florida, USA - Nc150 P3 (SPAdes) (version 2) | ecosystem: Host-associated > Arthropoda: Insects >... | reverse complement strand
CCCCAACAACAAATAACCGCACGGCGGAGCCGTGTGGATGGCTTAATTCTAAACGTTGTAGCACCAGTAAGCGCCTTCAAGACCAGAAAGGTAAGGGTTGCTTTAGCAACCCGTCAGTGCGCCCCCCATACAATAACAAAATCGCTTGGTTATCACTTTTTCCTTTTTTCTCTTCGCTTCATTGTCCTATTTCCTATTCTTCCCAATTCCCTATTTACCCAACAGCGGTCTGTGTATCGCTTTCAAAATTAAGGAGAACATGAAATGAAAAGAACATTGTGCGCTGTCGTTGTATTTCTTGCCGCGCTGTCCGTTTTTGGACAAGCAAAGGATGTCACGCTGGATGGGGCCATACAAAATGCGGCGCAGCAAATTCAGGATGGCTTAAAAAAAGGCTCTACCATCGTTGTGTACCAGTTTCAATCGCATAATTCAAAGTTGTCGGATTATGTCCTTAAAGAACTGTTTGACAAACTGGTTAATTCCCGCAAATTGTTTGTGCTTGACCGAAGCGCGCAAGAAGTTGTTGACGCGGAGATTGAATTTCAGTTCAAGAGAAGCGCGGGTATGATAAGCGACGACAGCCTGGCAAGCCTGACCAAAAGAATAGGCGCGGAGGCGATTATTACCGGTTCTCTGGATGACGCCGCCAGCGAGTACCGTTTCAGGATAAAGGTAATCGGAACGGAAACAACGGCGGCTATCGTTTCTTATGCGGTCAGTGTAGATAAAAACGACAAACGAATAGCGGGATTTGAAAACCGTAAGCGCAGCGCCGGACAAAAGATAGGAACCGGCGCGTTAAACATCATACTGGGACTTGGTTCGTATCTTGAGGGCGATATTGCCGGTGGTATTACGATTACCGCGGGTTACGCTATAGCGGGCGGGCTTTTCGCGGTAGAAGCGTTAGCGCTTGATTGGGACAGCCCGATGGTCGGCGTTCCGGCAACGGCAGGTGTCGCCGTAGCGGGATTGGCAATAGTTTACGGCTTTGCGCGGCCATTTATATATAACTATTCACCACAGGCGACAGCCATCATGGACAACACCCAATTCAAAATTGTGCAGACATCGGATACATACAACGGAAGCCGTGGTACGGCTTTTCAACTGTCCTATTCAGTTACATTGAGCGAGGTAAAAAAATGAAAAAACAACCGTCAATCTTTATTATTCTGACCACTATTATTGGCATGTTATTTTTGGGCTGTGAAGCAATGGCGACGCTGTTTCACGGGGAAAAACCGGAAGCCCCGCCTGTTACCTATACAGTAACATTTAACGCTAACGGCGCGACAAGCGGAATACCGCCGGAAATACAAACCGTCAATTCCGGCACGGTTATCAGCCTTCCTGATAGAGGAAACCTGATCAGTACAGGGAATATATTTGTCGGCTGGAGTGAAAGTTCAAACGGCGGCAGTACAACGTATTCCGTTGGGGCTTCCGTTATTGTTACCCGAAATACGGTTTTCTACGCCCAATGGCTTGACGCCGCAACACCACAATATACGGTTACCTTCAATGCCAACGGAGCGACAAGCGGAGCGGCTCCCGCATCGCAGACAGTGTACTCAGGCATCAGCGTCACCGTCCCCGGTCAGGGGACGCTGGCGTACAGCGGAAAAACATTTGGCGGTTGGAATACGCAGGGTAACGGCGGGGGAACGAATTACGCGGTTGGCGCGACTTATACGGTAACCGGCAATACAACGCTCTACGCGAAATGGCAAAGCGCGGTTCAATATACCGTGACTTATAGCGCCAATGGGGCAAGCGGAACAGCGCCCGCCAAGCAGACGGTAGATCCGGGAACGGAAATAACTTTACCGGGTGCGGGAACTATGTCCAATATGGGGAAAACGTTTGAAGGCTGGAATAGCAACGTGGACGGAATCGGTACAGACTATGCGGAAGGAGCGTCATATACCGTCAACGGAAATGTAACCTTGTACGCAAAGTGGGTAAGCGCACCGATTGAGCCGCCGGGAGCGACACTGGTAGAAAAACTGGCGTATATCCGCAGTAATGCAGGAGACGGGGTGGTGTATGACATTGTGGTTGATAACAACGAGTATATAGACCCGCAAACGGTTGGTACATTGGGCAGGAATATAACAGTTATTATTCACAGTGCAAGTTCAGGGGATATAAAAACTATCCAGCTTGAAAGTGTTGGGAATCTCTTTACAGTAGATAACAACATTACTTTGATATTGCAGAATATTGTTTTGAAAGGGATGAGTAACAATACTAAAGCATTGGTTTGGATAGGTACAGGTGGAAAGATGATCTTGAATTCGGGTTCAAAAATCACTTTGAATACAAATACTTCAGGTGAAATGGGTGGCGGTATTTATTTGAGCGGCAGTGTTTTGGAGATGAATGAGGGCGCAGAAATTATCGGAAACATAAATTCTACTAGATATTCTTACGGTGGTGGTATATATGTTGCAGATAATAGTAGTGTTAGAATTTACGGAGGGCTTATCAGTGAGAATAAATGTACTGGTAGTTCATATCGAAACGGCGGTGGTATATACATAAAGAGTAACTCAACCGTAACTATGTCAGGAGGTACAATTTCAAAAAACACTTGTGCAACAGGGGGAGGTATCTGTGTAGAAACTAATTCCAGTTTTACTAAACGCGCCGCTTCAGGAAACAGTGCCAGCGGTATTATCTATGGTGGAACCGGCGATAATGCTAATACTGCCTTAAATGGTAGTGGAGGTCATGCAATTTACCGTGCTTCTGTTACAAAACGCCAACGTAATTCCACTCTCGGCTACTACGATGAAATTTCTTCATCGTCTGATGAGGGGTGGGAGCAGTAAAACAAAGCCTCTATTGCCGACAGTGTTGGCAATAGAGGCTTTGTTTGTAATCTAAGGAGTAACAAATGAAAATTAGTTATTTAGTTAATAAAATCCAGGATATTGAAATACATGATATTATAGTCATTTTATGCGGCATATTTGCAATTGGTATTGGGTTACTGGATTTTATCGACCTTATACACTTTGAAAAATTTATCCAAATATTTACCGGTGCTATAGGTATATTATTATTATCGCAATTTACTATAAACGAAAAATTAAATCATACAATTACTATGTTGTCATCAGATAAGAAGGAAAATAATTACAAAACAGAATATTCTGAAAATATTGAGGAATATATCAAAAAGTCAACCGCTCTAAGTATTTATGGTATTGAATTATATAGAGATATAGATAGATATTATTCACAATTAGAATCTCTTTCAAATGAAGGTATCAAAATTAGGGTGCTTCTTGCAGACCCTAATGGTAATGTAATAAATATGGTTAATTTACGTTACCCAACCAATGATTCTTCTGCATCCGAAAATGTAAAAAAGACTATAGGGTTATTAACCAAATTAAAAAGAATTGAAAATTCAAGCATAGAAATTAAAATACTTGATTATTTGTTTCCCCGAAAAGTGTATTTTGTTGCTCTGCAAAATGATAAAGCTGTTTCATTTATAAGTAATTATACTTTTAGAATTGCTAATGAAAAAGCAAAAAGTATTCACCATAAAGATAAGGATAACAATTACACTTTCTATGAGAAAGAATTCAAATTAATGTGGGAATCTGCTAAAACAGTAACCGAGGCTGATTTATGATATTTGTTTCCGAAAAAACGGCGTCGCTTGCCTGGATAAAAAGTTTTATTAATTTATTTAATTGTGGCGTTGAAATGCCTGAAAATGGTTTTTTTAGGTGCTCTGCCGCAACGATTGAAATTGAAAATATTGAAAACGAATTGTATAATGAATTATTCCCTATGTCTTTTGATGAGATAAAGAATGTCTCGAATTACTTATTATATAATGAAGGTAGAATAAATCATGAATGGACAAGAATTTACAGAGAAAGACTTTTTGATAATAATAAAATAGATATAATAATTGAATTATTAAAAAAATGGCCTGATTGTCCCAGAGCGCAAATAAGTATTTGGAATAATGAAGAAGATATAAAAAGAGAAAAACTAGCCCCATGTCTTCAATTATTATGGTTCAAAATAATTCAAAATCAATTGGTATTGCATGTCCATATGCGAACATGTGACTGTTACGGTAAAATTTTATTAAACATTAATGAATTTATTTCTTTACAAAAATATGTTTCAAAAAAATTAAATTTGGAAACTGGTACCTATATACATTTTATAGATTCTTTGCATTTCCATAAGAAAGATGAAAAAAATATTATTGATTTAATGACCCGCTTAAACACCGGAAACCACGTCATGGTGTAGGAGGAGTAGTGCAAAATTAAAGGAATATTTATGAAGAAAAACCCGGTAAGAATTATTTTTGTTTTAATCATCTTATTCGTTCTTGCTCTATCCGTATGTTCAACAACACCACAACAAAAAACAAACATCATTGAACAAGCAACAGGAGAAACAGTATTTTCATTTTCTCAAGATATGGCTGATAAATCAATTATGAATATACCCAAATACATAAATGACCTGCGATATGTTAATCCCGATAAGTTTGTTTTTTTATTGGCGTTATACATTTCCAAAGATTCAAGAAATGATTTTAGAACCGTAAAAAGAGCGCATGATTGGGTAGCCTTGAATATAAAATATGACGCTCAAGCCTATTTTTCCGGGAGTATTCCATATCAAAGTTATCAGACCGCGTTAATTTCAGGAAGGGCAGTATGCGCCGGATATGCCGATTTATTTAAGAAGATTTGCGATGAGTTAAATATAGAGAGTAAAAGCATTTCCGGTCATGCTCGTGGGTATAGTTATTCCCTGTTTGATGACGAGAGTATTACCAGCAACCATGCGTGGAACATGGTAAAGATTTATGATAATTGGTATCTTGTAGATTGTACATGGGATAGCGGTTATTTGGAAGGAAATCGGTCGGTTCAGAAATACAAAACTGATTATCTGTTTATTAAGCCGGAAAGAATGATATATTCTCATTTTCCAATTTGGCAGACAGACCAATTACTTAACCCCCCCATTACCAAAGATGAATATCTGGATATGCCGGCATACAAGCCGCAATTTTTTAAGTATATAACCGAAGTAAAACCAAATCTTGGTAAAATAACAAAAGTAGATGGAAGGATAAAGATAAATTTCTATGTAAATAACGATACCAATTTAATTATTCAAGTCTTAAATGCGTATGAAATAGAAACATTGGAAACTAAAAAAATATGCAGGCTGATAAATTATGGAAACAAGTACGAAGCAGTTCTTACCTTTTCAGAACCCGGTGATTACATAGTCAGATTATTCTCGACAGAATGGCTAGCCGATTATGGCATGACAGTAACCTCCGCTTATAAACCTACATTACAAGAGACAAAAATGCAGGAAATGGGAGAATCCTTAAAAAAGGATATGTTGAAATTTAAATGAAAAGATATTTATTTTTTAATTTATTGTTAGTTATCGTTTTTCCATTATATTCCCAAACAGTAAATAAAGGTCATTTTACATTTCAAATATTGCGAACTAACAGCAGATTTTTCGGCTATTATTTACCTTTGGAATTTGTCGAAGATTTTGAAAAATCCAGGGACTGGTATTCGTCAAGAAAATATATAGATAAAAGTGAGTATATATACATTAGAATTGATGAAAAAGGCATTTGGGTTCAAGAACCGATAATTGGTGATACTTCTTCTGAAGGGCTTATAGATTATAGAAACGGTATAGAAAATTACCAATATGAAATTAGAAATAACAATGAAATAGTTATATATAAAAGCAATGAGAATAAATATAAAAAAATATCCAATACTTTTAAATACGATTATGATGCGACGATAAATAATTATCTTGGCAGAATAGTATTACAAGACTTTATTTTATCTGGTGAAATAACTTTAGAAAATGATATAATAACTATTCCGGCATTAGATTTTGGAAAATTTAGAATTGAGACATGGGGTTGTTTTAGGGAATATAATACAAATTTGTTAATATATGGTTTTAACAGAGTATGGCAGTTAGATTTGAATGTGGAAGGCGATGTGATAACGATATATACATATGCAAAATGGATTTTCGCGGATAGAAGCGGGAAAAGAATATATTGGAGAAATAAAATGTGAATAAAAAACCGGCACATAACGATGTTGTCGAATTTATCATAATTACACCTAAAAAAAGGAGTTATTAAAATGAAAAAATTAGCCTTAGTAGTAGCCATTGCCATTAGTGCAATCTCCGCTTTACCCGCCGCAGACAAAGACCGCAAGGTTGAAGACCCTGCAAAGTACGAGACAAATGTTACTTTTCATAATTTCCCCTGGGGAACCAGCATGGAAGAAGTAATCAAAAAAATGGGCCACCCGGTATCGAGGGAATATGTAGATAACGATCTTTATTCCCTTGTCTGGGAAAATGTTGAGGTAAACGGATATATCACCTATATGCTGTGTTATTTTAACAAATCGGGATTACAGGGCGGCACTTACTACTTCCTTACCTACACGATGGACGAACTTATGAAATGCTATAACGATATGAAACAGGAACTCCGCAACAGGTATGGCCCCACCGTCCTTTTTGACGTAATTACAAAGGAACTACGCCCCTATGAATGTTCATGGAACCTCCCCGGCGGTTATGTATACTTAAAAGTAAATACCTATAAAGACGACCCGGTTACCCTGTGGTTTTCCTCCCCTGAATTAACCAAGCAACTTTTCGGCGATAAACCAGTAACAGCAAAAACAAAATAGGGGCAGTACGGAGGAAAAAGTGGTGTCAGACACTATTAACACGCAGAGTGCCTGTCAACAAAACGTGAATACCAAGACATAAAAAATGAAACAATAAAGGAGCATTAAAATGAAGAAATTAACTTTTAAGAAAGTTTTTTATGATTTTCTAAAATCATCAGGTCATAATCCTGAATTTACAGAAAACAGTGATATTTTTATTAATTTTAGGGAAGGTGTAATTTATTTTCATTTCTACAATGATGATTCAAGGTTTTATCAATCAATTTATCGATTTGATTTTATGTACGAAACAGAAAATATAAAAAATATATTTTATAAAGCGGCTTTACTTACCAATACTCAGATTAAATTTGCTAAAATATGTAGTATAAAGGAACAAAAAGATGAAAACAAGGGAGTAATTTATGTAGTTGTTGATTTTTTAATTCCGGCAGACATTGAAACGCTAAAAAACCAATCAACTGAACTTAAAATATATCTGGACATATCATTAGAATCAACACAGGAAGCTCTCAATTTTCTTGAGAAAACGGTAAATGAAATGTTAAAAGAGGACAACTCAACGGTGTCAGGCACGGAAAAATGAATAAACTCTACGCGCTGTTAATGTTCAGCCTTGTCATCCCATTCAACGCTTTTACCCAAAATAAGGATGAAATAGACAAAGCAATCAGTGAAAACGACTGCGGTGTTTTATATGATTTTATCAAGAATACAAAAGACAAAGATACCCCATTAGTAATCAATGCAAAGTATATAATTAAAAGATATGCAACGCCGGACGGTTCTGTTGATTATTATAGAACCGGCAGTATGTACGCGAGGGTTATCAGTCCCGATGAATCCCTCACGGAAAATGTTTTTAACGAGCCTCAAAAATACCTTCCTCTGGTCGTTGAAAAATTAACGGCTAATACTAAAGATAACTTCCTTAAAGTAAAACTTTTGCATGACTGGATATGCTATTATATCGCCTATGATGTCGATACTTTTTTGGGCAAGGCGCATAATAATCAGGATTACATTTCGGTCATTAAAAACAAAAAGGCGATATGCGGCGGTTATGCCGCATTGTTTAATGAAATGTGCAGACTTGCTTCTGTTGAATCAATCGGGATAAACGGCTATTCAAAAGGGTATGGTTATGATGAAAAAAAAGGGGCTCCCATGGATCACGCATGGAACGCGGTCAAAATAATCGGTCGCTGGTATCTGGTAGATACCACCTGGGACGCCGGATATGTTGAAGGTTCAGCGTTTATTCGTAATTACTCCTCCCATTATCTCTTTTTGGATTCATGGTTGTTCCGTTATGACCATTTACCCGCTGAAAACAAATACCAATTCTACGCTCCCATAATGACCAAAGATGAATTTGAAAAAGACATGAAATATAAATATCAGAATATTCATAGAAGACCCATAGAAAAAATAGCGATAGAGACGTATGAAAAAAAAATAATTCCTATACTGGATACTTTGCTGGCAGAAAAGAGAATTACCGAAAAAGAAAAAGGCTATTATAGCGCGGCCTATAAAAAAGTACCGGAAAACGGTTACTATCATTATATTGAAGACCAATTTACCAAAGAAAGAAATGACGCGGTAACCAGAATACGTTCATTGATTAATAACCGGCGTTAATAAAGGAGCATTACCATGAAAAAACACCTATTCCTACTACTATTAACTTTCACCGTCCTGTTCTGCGCCCAAGCCCAATCACTGGGAGCCGGAGTAAGCATAGACGCGCAAGGCAGCCTCAAAATAAACGCTCCTTTGTACATTTTGGACAAAAACCCTCAAAAACCGGGAATAAAACGCGCCCCCACCTCGCTGAACCTTCCGGTTGTTGCCGGGTTTCATATTGGCGATGATTTTGGACAGTTGGAAGTTACCGGTGGAATTGTAAAAGGCCGTATTTCACTCATTATCAAAAAACCGGACGAAGTCTTTTTGGTTACAGCAGCAAGTTTATTAAATATCCCCAGCGTTAGATTTACCAGTGGCGCAGATGTAAAAGTAGGAGACATGAGTTTTTATGCCGATGACTCCGAATATAATTACCGGATTATGCTTTTTTCTAACTTTCATGTTGAAGGTCCTTTACCAACTTATGATTATGAGCAATATGATATAAATGGTGTCTTGTACAAATATATCTACTCACTAGGAGAAGTAATTATTTCAGGCAATGTTGATAAAAACTATGGGGTAAAGGAAACATCATACAGAAAATTCGACATACGCTTAAAAAATGGCTGGAATGTAACAAAATATAATCCTGACAAACCTGATGATACCTTAACCTCCAGCCTTCCTCCCTCAAATGCCGTATGGGTGTTATTTGAAATATAAAAGGAAAATAAATGATTAAAAAGCAATGGTTACAATTAAGATATGTGCTTGGCTTGGGCGTGTTATTCATTGTGCTCGTCAGAATTGGCTCTTTTATTTATTTTATATTCCATAGTTTATTCGATATACCGTATAACAGCATATCCGCCGGTATTACGGGAATAATTGTTCAGACGGTGGCTTTTACCGTTGTAATCGGCGTGGGGCTTAAAGACCAGCATAAAACGCTTGCTTCGGTATGTTTATTCAAGAAGGTAAACGGAAAAGTTTGGTTTGCGTCGATTATACTGTCCATAGGCCTTACATTTTTTTATTTTTACTTTATTGCTCTGTTTTATTCTTTTTCGTATGAGTGGGATACACGTATTACCAGAACAGGGGGAAATCTTTATCTTAAATTGATTGAGACCGCGATTATTCCGGCAGTTGCCGAGGAACTGCTGTTCAAGGGGCTTGTATTTACAATCCTTAAAAAATACTATACTACCATAACGGCGGTAATAATTACTTCCCTTATGTTTGCGGTACTTCACTTGTCAACAATACGGTTTATTCCCCTTTTTCTATGTTCGTGCTTTAGTTTTTGGATTTATCTCCGGAGCGGCAGCCTGTTGCTTCCGATAGCAGACCATTTCATCAATAATTTATTTTCATTTGTCCTCATCAATGAACCCTTTGCCTACATAGGTACATTCTACGCCGCGCTTGCCTTGTTAATCACAGGTTCATATTTTTTATACAAATACAGCAAGGCTGAACAAAAAGCCGTCAAACTCAAACCCCCTGGCAGGTGTTAAAATGAAACAAACCGCCCTCATTATAACCCTATCATTACTGTTAATCCCCCCGATGTTTTTTTACGGGCGTTTTTACCGGCATAATTTTTCTTTTATTCATCTACATATTCATTTTAAAAGAAATTGAAAGGAAATAACCGCTGCCAACATTTGTGTTATATGTCGAGTCCTTTGAAAAGCCGGCAAATCCCAGTATTGAATTCCATGTAATCTTTTCGTATCCTTCCTTGCTGTTAAATGCCCAGCCTCCGCTTGCTTCAAAAAACTTGAACAGCCTTAAACTGCCATAGAACGCGTTGTAATTGACGCCATATTTGCCGCCGTCCGAAATAAGCGTATTACTGGTTTCTTTTTTAAAGCCGACAGCCATTCCCAGTAATTCATTGGACGGGTTTTTGTCTTTGAAGTATCGGTACCACAAAGCGGCGTCATATCCGCCCGTAACTGTTTTTGCGACGAGGCTTACCGGAATTTTTGGGCCTATTGTTAGCCTGACGCCCGGCATAACCCCGAAGCTAATCCATTCATAATCCCATGATAAAGTAATCATGGGAAACGGCCAAATCAGCCAGGGCTTTCCGTTATCCATTTTTACGTCAATATCCATTAAAAGCAGCGTTATGCCAAGATTCATGGAAAAATGATCGCCCTTTACCGAATTGTACAGGTATCCCGCCGTACCCGTGAATGTATGCGAACCGCCATAGAGCGGTTTTTCGGTTATTGCGCTGAATGAGCCGGTTATTATATGGCGGTTGATTTTATGCATAATTGATAATGACGCGTTATGGAATAAGTTCGGAAAATCAGAATTTATTTCCGCCGCTATTTGCGGTGAATACGTCAATGTTACCGAAGACATTTTACCTTTTTCGGCGGGATTAAACCGGAACAATGTCAGCCTGCCGGAAAGATTGTGAAGCCGGTATTTATCAAATGAAATATAATTATATATTAATGAGGGCATCAGAAATATTTTTGGTTGATTTTTGTTATTCTGGTTAGCGGTATCTTCCGGCGCATCATCAGTTGAGTCACCATAAACAGAAATACCCAGGAAAAAAAAAGCAAAAGTAAAAATTATGATACGTTTCATCGTTAATTATTCTATATAAACAGTATTATACAAGCTTTGTTGCAAAAATAGCAATAGACATAATCTGACTATATATACTATAAAAGAGATCATGCGCGTATTATTACTTTGTGATGATTATTGGCATCCGGGACAGATCCCCATTGATGGCGCCGCCCCTCTTGCCGGCCAGGGCTTTCAATTCGACATAATCACCGATGCCGGGGATTTTACGCCGGGTATGCTTTCAAATTACCCTGTCGTCTTGATGGCTAAATGCGATGAAATCAGCCGCGAGGACAATACGAGCTGGAAAACCGGGGCAATACAGCAGGCGTTTATTGCTTATGTAGAAAACGGCGGCGGACTGCTGGTTGTCCATAGCGGCACGGTGGCGGGCAAACAAACAGAAGCCCTTGACCTGTTGATAGGCTGCCGTTTTATTTTTCACCCTAACGCCTGTCCGGTAACTGTTCAACCCATTAAGCCTCATCCCGTTACCGAAGGTGTAGGGATGTTTTGCGAGATCGACGAACATTACCGGCTTGAAATTCTGGCGCGGGACGCGGACATTTTAATCGCGTCATATTCCCCGCCCCAGGGAGATGCGGACAAATATCAGGAAGACCCGTATAACAACACGCCGGCGTGGGTCTGTCCTGCCGGGTATGTGCGAACCCAGGGCAAAGGACGGATCTGTGTTCTGACGCCGGGACATCTCCTGCCGGTATGGCGCAACCCCCAATATCAACGGACCATTGCCAACGCTTTGAAATGGTGCGGCGGTCAATAATTTATAGATGAAAAATGAGCTAATAATAAATAATAGCTAATAAAGTAAGAAATCATAAATACCTTGTTTGTCGAAAAGTGGCTTGCAAGCGTCTATTGGTTATGATATAGTAAAAAAAGGGAGAAATTTATGGTGCAAATGGCAGTAAATGTAGACGATAATGTAAAACATGACATTGAAAAACTGTATAACAGGCTCGGAATGAATATCAGCACAGCCGTTAATATATTTTTTCGGCAATGCCTTATTGAACAAGGCATTCCGTTTCAACAAAATACGACGCATAAACACATACCTCTCAAAGAACGCCTTAAAAACTACAGCGGTAATTACAAGACCGAAGAATGGGACACAGGGGAACCCGTAGGAAGAGAACTGTTCTAATGGCTTATAACCCGCAACAAGGCGATATAATTATAATGGATTTCACTCCGACCAAAGGGCATGAACAGCAAGGACACCGCCCTGCCGTTGTTGTGAGCAATGCCAGTTTTAATCATTTCGCCCGAGGCGTTGCATTAGTATGTCCTGTTACCAACACAGACAGAAACATAGCCATACACATTAAACTGGATGATAGAACGACAACAACAGGCGTTGTTATGACCGATCAAGTAAAAGCCCTTGATTTAACCGCACGAAATGCCAAGTTTGTTGAAAAGATACCAAACGAAATTTTATCCGAAATATGCGATATAATAAGCGGTTTTACCGAAATTGAAGAAACAGAAAATTAAAGTTACTTTATTCCCCATCCTCTGGACTTATTCCCTATTCCTAATTTTTTACAGTGGCTTGTCAACCTTTCCGCAGGGCAGGGAGGGTATGTGGAGTTACTGTCAGAACGCCGATACCAACCCCTCGCCGCCTTGTGTAATTCGTAAATTTATACTATCTTAAATTAATATGCTTAGAATTAAAACAACGGAAAAACCAAAAACCGCCCCAAAAAGAAAGACGGTAAAACCGCAAATCCAAAAACCGTCTCAAAAGGCAAGGGAAAAAGTACCACCTAATGAAGATGACATATTAAAACCCTCATTCAAAAAACATTGCTCTTATTGTGGTAAACCTTCCACACAAGCTCAAATATTAATAGCGGGACCGCCTCCGCTTTACCCCTATATTTGTGATGAATGTGTTGAAGTATGCGTAAGGGTATTATTGGACGGTGGTATGCAAGATTGGCGAAGTCGCCTAATCGACATTTTGGCAAGCGGAACAAAACTAGAACCAACAAATGGAAAAGGGTTAAATGCCAATACTAAAACCAAAGGAAAAACGTAATCCTATGGAAAAATACAAAAATATCAAAAGCGAACATCAATTACGTTCTCTTGTTTTCGATGATTATTTCAAAAGTAAAGATATATCATGGGAACAAGAAATAGATAAAATAGATTTTATTATTACTGGTAAACAATCAAGAAAAAGCAAAGAAGGCGGTGCGGAAAAACATTATTTATGGGCAGAAACAAAAAAAAGCGAAACCGAACAATATGTAATGCTAACACAATTATTATTAACTATTAAAAAACCCTATGACAAAAATGATTATATTATTCCAAATTATGTTGGCTGCTTCGATACTGTAAAACTTATATTTGTACCAACAAAATTATTGATTAATATACTCAAAGATAATGATATAAAATGGAATATTACTCCGTCAGATATAAAAGATGAATATTTCTTAAAAATAATTAGTAAATTAAAATACGTTCTTTTTAATAATAAAGATGTAAAAATATTTAATTTTGGTTCACAAGATGAAGAGATTAAATATTTCATTAAAAATAATATTTTAAAAGGTGATATCGAAAATAAATTTGGAATAACAGATGATAATTTTGACAGGATTTATTTAAAATGGGTAGATAAAGTAAAACCTTCTATAGCGATAAATTGGGAAGAAGAAAAGAAAATCGGCTTATTAGACGCTGATTTTTATCTTGCCGATTTATTATCAAAAGATGATTTTTCAATAAAAGAAAAATTATTAATTGTCTTACAAAACGACCATTACAAACTTATAAAAGCTCTTAAAAAAGGCAAATTGTTTTCTGAAGATGACGAATATTTTTTTAAAGACAAACAAAAAGCATATAAAGAATTTTGGAGCATATACGAAAGACCTCCATTACCCGAATTTTGGGATAATATAATAAATAGAAAAGATTTATTAGTTCCGCAGGATATAAGGGAAAGAAAAGGCTCGTTTTTTACACCCCAAATATGGGTAGAAAAATCACAGGAATATTTAGCGTCTGTTTTTGGTAAAAATTGGCAAAATGAATATTATGTTTGGGATTGTTGCGCCGGTACTGGTAATTTGCTTGTAGGTATTAACAGAAAAATAGAAAATGTATTTGCAAGTACGATTGATGAATCCGATGTCAAGGCTATGTATGACCGTATAGAAAACGGCGCAAAATTACTCAAAAAAAACGTATTTCAATTTGATTTCCTTAATGATGATTTTAAGAAATTGCCTAAAGCATTAAAAGATATTATTGATGACCCTGAAAAATGTAAGAAATTAATTGTTTATATAAATCCCCCTTATGCGGAAGCAGCTACAACAAAGCAAAGGCTAGGTACTGGAAAAAATAAATTAGGGGTAAGTGGTAACACTATAAAATATACTTATGATTTGGGAAAAGCTGGAAATGAATTATTTGCACAATTCTTTTGGGTTATCTATAATAAAATTAAAAATTGCATACTAGCGACTTTCGGAACTTTAAAATATATAAAATCATCTAATTTTATACAATTCAGAGAATATTTTAAGGTTCAATATTGCGATGGTTTTATTTGTCCGTCAAATACATTTGACAATGTTAATGGTCATTTTCCAATAAGTTTTTTAATATGGGATTTATCGGTACATAAAAAAATAAGAAAAATTAAGACAGGCGTATTTGATGATAATGGTAATTATTTAGGGATAAGAAATCATTATTCTCAAAATAAAGGTGAGTATATAAGTAGTTGGTTATCATCAAAATATGACAAAATAAATGAACCAATTGGATATTTAAAATTAATGGGAACAGATATTCAGAATAATGGGGGAGTTTGTATATATAGCAAGCCTTATGAAAATGATATAATAAAACACATGGTAGCTAATATTACAAAATACAATTTAATTTATATATGTATATATCTTTCAATTAGGCAATGTATTGAACAAACATGGCTAAATAACAGGGATCAATTTTTATACCCAAATTCTGAATGGGAAAATGATATTGAATTTCAAAATAATTGTGTAATTTTTACATTATTTCATGGTCAAAATCGTATTACTTCCAATGATGGTGATAATCATTGGATACCTTTTACAGAAAAGGAATTAGGGATATCAGGGAAATTTGAAAGTCATTTTATGTCTGATTTTCTCGCTGGTAAAATTGAAATTGAAAATAAAAAAAAGGATGAATTACAATTTGAGGATAAAGTAAATAAAAGAAAAGGAAAAATGATATTTTCAACCGAAGCAAAAGACGTATACAATGCAGGTTTAAAGTTATGGAAATATTATCATGGCAAATCAAGAGTAAATATAAACGCTTCTTTTTATGATATTAAATTATATTTTCAAGGTGAAAAAAACGGCAGAATGAACAATAAAAGTACAGATGAAGAATACAATGAATTAATTGGTAATCTTCGTGAAAAAATGAAAATTCTCGCTAAAAAAATAGAGCCCAAAGTTTATGAATACGGCTTTTTATTGGAATAGGAGAAATATAATGAAGTCAAAAGATAGGATTTATTTTTGTCAGGGTTGTAGCGCAGTATTACATCATCGTGTGAAATACTGCCCTCACTGTGGAGACAAGCAATTTTATGAAGATAAATGTGAAAATTGTGGAACAAAAATTACTGAAGATGACGAAGAATGTCCTGAATGTTATGACCCAATATATACAGATGAAGAAAAAACAAGATACTGTCCTTGGTGCGGGACCAACCTGGATATTGAAGAAAGAGACCTTGAAAGAAGATATTGTTGGGGTGATGATTGCGGTAAAGAAATTGGCGGCTTAATACGGTATTCGGAAGATACTGGAGAACCCCTTACGGTTGAAGAAATCTTGTCAAAAAATGATTATGTTAAAGAAATTACTGACTGGTTATCTGGTATTTATAATGAAATATATGATTGGTACTTTCCCTCATTTACAGACCGTATGCTCTACATTTATGATAAGACAGGTAAATATACTGTAAATGATTTTAAGGCTCACTTCGGAAATATTTTAGACGATATTTATATTCATACAGTACCAGATTTCAATTATTTTTTCTCTGATGCACATTATGTTGTTTTAGAAGACAAAGAGGAACACCCCCCTAATAATTATCGTCATTGTCTTTGTGCTATTGGTATTAAACCTTATGAAACGATGACAGATTACCATAGGATATTTTTAGGTGAATGGAGTCATTATAACCCTAAATTCAGGAGTTTTGAACACCCTGATTATATATATAAACCTAGTGTTTCTTATATTTTCATTTCCAGTGTCATTCCTGAATTAACTAAAATAGGCAGTATGTATGAGAAATATTTCCTTATTATTTCTCCAGAAATACTACAGTCTCTTGATATTTCAAAAATATGGAAAAACTTAAAGAAGAAACATCAAAAAAAGTTAAAATAGGTTTTTTTATAAAGGAGAAAAAGTTATTTGAATATTTTATATTTGATAGGAAACGGTTTTGACTTAAATCTTGGATTGAAAACTAAACTATCTCATGTCGTCGATAAAATAATTGAAGATAAAATTGATAGCCCTGATATATTGAAACTTAAAAAAAGTTTAATAAAAAATAAAGATTTATGGTGGTCTGATTTTGAATTTCAGCTTGGGCAGAACACTAAAGTAATTAAGCCTAATGCGATTACCGTCTATGATAATCAATACAATTATTTTGTTAATAAAATTAAAGACATATTTGAAAAGCAGGAAAATCGTATAGATTACCAAAATAAAACATCATTTATAGCTTCATCATTTATGGAGCATATAACAACATTTTATAATTATCTTCCAGATACAAATAAACAGATTGTATTAGACATTATGAAAAAAACAGATGTGAACGAAAATATATATTATGATTTTATAACTTTTAATTACACTTCTGTTTTAGATAATTTCGTTAAATGTTCATTAAATGAATATCATAAAAATAAATACTTATATCCGATCCCGGTTAACCCACAAAAACAAGTATATCATATTTTACGAAAAATTATACATATTCATAATACACTGGAAGACGGACTTATTTTAGGCGTTGATAATGTTGAGCAAATAGCAAACAAGGAATTAGCGGATAACAAATATTTTCTACCAAGAATAATAAAACTTGAAACAATAAAAGCATTAGGACGGAATTCGGCGGTTGAAGCAAAGGAATTAATAGATAAAAGTAAAATAATCATTGCATTTGGTTTGTCTATTGGCATAACAGATAAATATTGGTGGAATTATATTATAAATTGGCTCATTAAAAACACAGAAAGGCAATTTATAATATTTATATATGATGACAAAATGGATATTACGTTAAATCTCACAAAATTAAATACTATAAAAAATGCCGAGACGAAATTATTATCAGTATTGGACAATTCCCTTCAGGCAGAATATAACACTTATAACGATAGAATACATTTTATATTTGAACAAAAAAATATGTTTAAGATAGAAAATATTTTCTATATAAAAAAAGAACCTCTTTTTGACACCGGTAGTTATAATAGGTATAATTTATCACAGGCTTTAGAAAATGTTACTCCTAAAGAGTTGAATATTGCTTCAAAGGCAATTAAAAATATTACTCCTGATGCCATAAAAAAATTTAATGATTTTACAAAAAAATTACCATAATTTTCTTTTCCTACGATGTTAATCAGAAAATTGATAGAAATTTCCATTGTCAAAAACTCCTTTATATTTCCATGAAAGATTATTCCGTTTGCCTAATCTGCCATTGGCGGTGAAAGGGTCTGCTTTTCTTTTATGTAAGGCGATGTATCCCAATTCCAAAAGTTATTCAGGAATGAAATAAAATCCACAGCTCCCGGAGTTTCAGATTGCACATAACTTTTTACCCAACCTAAACGCCTCAATTCGGTCAATAAGGTTTCGGCTTCATCTCCTGCCTTAATTTTCCGTACCATATCTTTTAAGGATAAATCACTAACCTTTATTGCTGTTTCTTTTTTTGGTATTCCTTCCTGTAACCACTGGAAAGCAACTTGCATTGCCTCTTCCTCGGTTTTCTTTTTTGTTGATAAAGGTGGAAGATACTTTCCGGTTTTGTCCTTAAAAGAAACCAGAAAACAAGGGCGGTCATTTCTCTTGAAAACTGAAAAAGGATAGGCGTTCATTTCGCACACCTCATTAGAACCAACATTGAAAACGACTTTTTGTGTCGTTTTATGTGTCGGTCGAATTTAGTTAATCGAAATGAACGCCCTTTGTGGGGTAGTCCATCAGCTAATTCCTTATAACATAAGGAGTTAGCTTTTGCCACCTCGGAGAATTGAACTCCAGACACGCAGATTTTCAGACTGCTGTCAAGGGGCTACCTAACTCATTGCCCTGCCTGTAATTACAGAACCTGCAAGGAATTAGCTCTATTCCAATTATTCCATATTTTCTGTATTTTGTCAATAGTTCCGTAATTCTTGCACAATTCACGCACACTTGATATAATGGAGAAAAGGAAAAACCATGAAAATAAAGAGAATCCTACTAATCGCCGTTCTGGTACTTTTTGCCGCCGCCGCCGTTTTTGCCGCTTCTGCGGATACTGTCGTTTTTATAACCGCGAACGGTACAAAGTACCATGTAGGCAATTGCTCTTCCCTGAGCAAGTCGAAAATTGAGACTACCCTTGGCAACGCTGTCAGCCGTGGGTTCGCCCCATGTACCAAATGCAAGCCGCCAGCATTGGACAAATAAAAAAGCCCGCGCATACATCGTATACGCAGGCTCTTTGCGGTTTTCTTCGCGGCGGTCAAAGTCTCAGGTTATAGTCCGGCGTGTTACAAGCCAATACCCTGCCTTCCACAACGCCAATGGGCTTAATTATGTGATAACCCTGCGGCTTTCTGGCAAAATCATTTATCATAGCGGGAATTGCCATAAAATTGGCCGGCAGCGCCGAAAAGCCCTGCGCGGTCAAAACCGTATCCGAGGTAACAACGGCCTCATAGCCGCTGTTTTCGGAAATTGCCGTGTCCAGGGTAAAGACCCCGGGCGGATGCGCGGCGCCGATTGCCGAAACCATGCCGACAAACGCCAACGCCATAATCAAAAGAAAAATGAGTTTTTTCACTTTTCCCTCCTGCCTAGATAAAAACGTCCACAATCCATGGAATGAACTTATTGATAACAGGCCAAATACACCCTGCTATAATCCGCAAAACTTTGAGACCCGTCCAGCAGCACAATACAATAAATAATATCCGCGAAATCTTGCGTTCCTGTTCCAATTTTGCCGCCATTTGCACGTAACTCGTATATAAGCTGTTGTACCGTTCGCTCATATTCTGAAAAGAGGTATTCAATTCGCTCCACTGAATCTGCAATGCCAGACGCTCGCTCTCGGACAGCCTCAAGTCTGCTGACCGTTCTTGTAACAAGAGTATCGTATTGTCCAAGTCGTTCTGTAAGAGCGCGGTTTGTACCTTCAAGTTCTGCAATTCTTCTCTGATACTCAAGGACAGATTCATCAGTGTATTTTCCAACCGCTGTCCGGCATCCTGAGAAGTGAAGAGAAGCAAGCACAAACAGGACAATAAAAAAACTTCGGCTAATTTTCTTTTCATACATATACGCTCCTTATACCGTTTCGTAATGCGGCCAATCTGCAGGCTTCCAATCAGCGCCGCAGACAAGCCCCGATTTTAAGCCGCAGTCCCGAATAATATCAAACTGCCGCTGAAAATGCGCCAAGTCCCATGTCGGATTTCCCGCGCCGTCAACAGGGATAACGTCCATTGCCAGACCGTCAATATGTTTGCTCTTGAGTGTCCATGTGATTATGTAATTGTCTTTTTCGCTGCGTAACTGATACAATCCAGCGGCGGCGCGCTTTTTATTTACAATTTCAAGAGTTTCCCTGCCTTGCGCATGGTACGCTTCTTGAACCAATAAAGTGCGCCGCCCTTCAAATGCGATATACTGTCCATCGCCAATTGAGGAATCAAGCCTATTAAAAAACTCCTCAAACTTCGGACGCGCCCTTTCATCAAGATCGGCTAACATTCTTCTCGTTCTTTCCGTCATTTTATAGACCTCCATTATTTTGATATAACTTATCGCCAGTAAGACCGAATAACACATCATCAAGATTTCTTTTCGCGTCATCTACCAGCTTTATTTCATATTCAACATTTGATAATTCTTTTTTCAGCATATTTTGTAATAACTTTATGCTCTCCCTGCTTTCGGACAGCTTGCTAATCATTT
>Ga0268262_10002671_pt1 | contig 20291 bp, 23 predicted proteins | sample TergutNc150P3_FD_190354 | JGI IMG/M metagenome (GOLD analysis project Ga0268262, IMG submission 190354) | Nasutitermes corniger P3 segment gut microbial community from laboratory colony in Florida, USA - Nc150 P3 (SPAdes) (version 2) | ecosystem: Host-associated > Arthropoda: Insects >... | reverse complement strand
GTGGACACGGCGAAGAGCTTCGGCGGGGTGTCCATCGGGATGTTCATCTTCGTCAACGGCAAATATAGCAGGGCCGACCCCGAGGACGGCTGGACCCACGACACCCGCGTGCACGAGTTCGGGCACTGCGTGCAGTCGATTTTGCTCGGGCCGCTGTACTGGCTCGTGGTGGCGCTGCCTTCGGTGATCTGGTGCAATGTGCCGTATTTCGCGAAAAGGCACAATACCAAGGCCACCAAGCACGTGTACTACAGGCTCTACTGCGAGGGCTGGGCGAACGTGTGGGGCGCGGCGTGGACGGGCGTGGAGTTCGTGACGCCGGAGCTGCTGCGGGGGGGACGGTTCGGGAGGGCGTGGTAGGCTACCCCAGGCGGTAGCCGCGCTCCACCAGGAGGCGCTGGATGCGGTCGGAGGGGTTGAGGAGCTTGGAGATGGACATGTCGTGGTTGAGGGTATCGATCAGGTAGGCGATGTACTTCGACATGCGCACCGAGACGTGCCAGGGACGCCCATCCAGCTCCGGGGGGGTGTAGATCATGTCGCCGGTGAAAATTTTGTCGAAGAGGCCGGCCTTGTAGGCGGCGTCGATGCGGGCGAGGCCGGAGGAGAACAGCCCGAAGGCCGCGCAGAAGAAGACGCGCTCCGCGCCGAGCTCCTTCAGCTTGCCGCAGACGTCGATGGCGCTGTCGCCCGAGGAGATCATGTCGTCCACCACGATGACGTCCTTGCCCTCCACGTTGGCGCCGAGGAACTCGTGGGCGATGATGGGGTTGCGGCCGTCGACCACCACGCTGTAGTCGCGGCGCTTGTAGAACATGCCGAGGTCCACGCCGAGCATGTGGGAATACATGATGCTGCGCTTCATGCCGCCCTCGTCGGGGGAGATGACCATGAGGTGGTCCTTGTCGATGTTGATGTCCGGCACGTGGTTGACGATGGCCTTGATCATCTGGTAGATGGGCGGCACGTTCTCGAAGCCGCAGTTGGGGATGGCGTTCTGCACGCGGGGGTTGTGGGCGTCGAAGGTGACGAGGTTGCTCACGCCTAGCTTCTCGAGCTCCTGGAGGGCCATGGCGCAGTCGAGGCTCTCGCGGCCCGAGCGCGCGTCCTGCCGGCCCTCGTAAAGCATGGGCATGATCACGGAAAGCCGCCGCTCCTTGCCCGCCGCCGCGCCGATGACCCGCTTGAGGTTCGCGAAGTGCTCGTCCGGGCTGGTGCGGCGCTCCTGGCCGTACATCTTGTAGCTGACGCCGAAGTTGAAGCAGTCGCAGAGGATAAACAGGTCGTGGCCCCGCACGGACTGCGTGATGGTGGCCTTGGCCTCGCCCGTGGCAAAGCGGTCGATGCGGGCGTCGATGAGGTAGCTATCGCGCGCGTAGTGGTGCAGGATGTCCCCCTTGGGACGCCCCGTGAGGAAGTCCTTCCGCCAGCCGGTGATGTAGGCGTCCACCTGCCGCGCCATGCGCTCGCAGCCGGGCAGCGCGATGATCCCCAGCTGGCCGTTCGGTACCGCTTCCTGGTAATCCCCCGGGTTTTCCGCCATGAAATTCCCCTCCTTTTCAGGACTTTTTTATATTATAGCATAATAAAAAGGGCTTGAACAGACCTAAAGAGGAAAAAAGTTTTGGGGGGGTGCGGCTCCCCCCTGGCCTGCGGGCCATCCCCCCTCACGGAGGGGGGCAAGGGGAGGGGACGTCGCTGCGCGAGGGTGCTCCGCACTACCCCCTCGGTGCTGCGCACCGGCCCCCCAAGGGGGGCACCCTGGCGTATCGGACAGCTTGTTGATCCTAGGAAAATTTTGTGTTCAACACAATCACTACAACGAAGTAGGCCAGGGAGAGGGGCATCGCGAGGCTGCCGAAGAAAAAATTTGCGGCGCGGTGGCCGGGGGGGAGCGCGCACATGGGCTTCTCCCGCTGCGGGCGGTGGAGGAACAGGTACATCAGGCTCAGCGCGCCGACGGCGAACAGGAGGAGCATGTAGACGTTCGCCGCGCGCTCCGGGAAAAGCAGGAGCACGGCCGCCGCCGCGTTGTTCCACAGGTGCACGAGGATGGGGAGGAGCAGGCGCCCGCCGCGGACGGATACCCAGCCCAGGGCAAGGCTGGAGACGAAGGCCATGGGGGCCTGCTGCATGTTCTGGTGCAGGAGGGCGAAGAGCGCCGCCGTGCATACGACGGCGAAGGCGTCGCCGAAGGGGCGCAGGGCGGGGAGGATCGTACCGCGCAGGAGGAGCTCCTCCGTTACGGCGGGGAGGAGGGCGGTGGTGAGCAGTGCCAGGAGCAGGCCGGGGGCTCCCTGGGGGACGACTTGCGCCGGGCCGCCGTGAAACTCGACGCCAAAGCGGCCGGCGAGCCGCTCGACGAGGAGGGCGGCGAAATTGCCGGCCATGCACAGGGCCGCGCCGGCGACCACCAGGAGAGGGGAATCGGGGAAGAGGGGGGCGCGGGGCTCTGCCTGACGCCGGAAGCCCAACAGCCTGACCCCTACCAGGGCGCCGCCGAGGACGGTGAGGCTGCTGAGCAGGACGATCAGGCTGAACCAGAGGGCGTCGCCCATGGGGGGGAGATGGGGGCGCAGCAGGGCGAGGGGGGCGGCGGCCAGCTGCAGGACGCACACGGCGAGCAGGGCGCAGCCCGCCTTGCGGGAGACGGCGCGCAGGGCGGATGTTTCGGAGGGGGCGGGGGAGGTGTAAAGCAAGGCTTTGTCCTTCACAAATAATTTACTTGTAATTTCCCCGAGGGTATGGTATGATTATACAGAATCTGGTGAGAATACGCAAGCCAAGTTTAAAAAAATTATTTTTTGGGGAGGAAACATCATGGCGGAACCCATCCAAGTGGATTTTGAAGGCAGGAAACGCAAGAAGGAAGGGCCGAAAACCATCATCATCCCGCCGGAGCGCGCGGGGCTGCGGATTATCCTGAGCGCCGTCGGGGCGCTGCTGACGGCGGCCGTGGGCTACTACGTGATGCTGCCGCCGCTGAACCTGAAGGCCAAGGAGTTCTATTACTACCTGGCGCTGGTGCTCGGCTCGTTCATCGTGTGCCTGTTCCTGCTGTGCCGCGCGGGCAGCAAGCCCGAATACGCGCCCTACGTGAAGCAGAAGTCCGTGATCCCCTTCCTCGCCATCGTGGTGGTGGGGCTGTTCTTCGGCGTGGGGTGGGTGGTGTCCTCGCCGTTCTTCAATGCCCGGCGCTACAGCGAGCTGATGCCCGTGAGCGAGGACGTGAGCTTCACCGAGGACATGCCGGAGGCGAACTTCTCGGCCATCCCCAGGCTGGACGAGATCTCCGCGCAGGCCGTGGCGGGGCGTTCCCTGAGCGCCCTGGCGGACTACGTGTCCCAGTTCGTCACCAGCCCCAGCAACACGCAGATCAACTACCGGGGGAAGCCCGTGCGCGTGGTGGGGCTGGGCTACGCCGACATCATCAAGTGGCTCACCAACACGAAGAACGGCCTGCCCGGCTACGTCATCGTGGACATGGCAAATGAAAAATCCGAGTTCGTGGACCTGCAGAAGCAGGGGAAGGGGCGCATCCGCTACACCGACGCGGAGCACTTCAACCGGCTGCTCAAGCGCCACCTGCGCTTCCAGTACCCCACGTATATGTTCGGGATCCCGAACTTCGAGATCGACGACGAGGGCAACCCCTTCTGGATCGCCCCGCGGGTGAACAAGACCATCGGCCTGCTGGGCGGCGAGGACGTGATCGGCATCGTGCTGGTGGACGCCATCACCGGCGAGTGCACGGAGTATGACATGGACACCGTGCGCGCGGACGCGGGCCTGCAATGGATCGACCGGGTGTATGACGCCACCACGCTGCTGATCCCGCAGTTCAACTACCACGGCAAGTACGCGGGCGGCTTCTGGAACTCCCTGCTGGGGCAGAAGGACGTGAAGACGACCACGGACGGCTACACCTACATCGCCAAGGACGACGACGTGTTCATGTACACCGGCGTGACCTCCGCGAACAAGACGGACAACTCCATCATCGGCTTCGTGCTGATCAACCAGCGCACGAAGGGCGCCATGTTCTACAAGGTGGAGGAGGGCGCCACGGAGAGCTCCGCCAAGGCGGCCGCCGAGGGCCTGGTGAGCGCCTACAAGTGGAGGGCCACCTTCCCGCTGCTGATCAATATCTCGGGCCAGCCCACCTACTTCCTTTCCCTGAAGGACGACTCCGACGTGGTGCAGGGCTACTCCATGGTGAACGTGGCGCAGTATAACAAGATCAAGGTGTGGGGCAAGACCCTGGCGGAGTGCACGGGCCTGTACCTCCAGGCGCTGAAGGAGAACGGCGCGGACATCGCCGAGCCGCCGCCCGTGGAGCCGCCGCCGGAGGGCACGGACGGCCCGGGCGGCACGGAGGTCAACCCGGACGGCACGACCAGCGTCACCGGGGTGATCACCGACATCCGCAGCGCGGTGGTCAACGGCAACACGACGTACTATATCCAGCTGGGCGGCGGCGGGGTGTATTACAGCGTCACCGCGGCGCAGGCGCCGGAGGCCGTGCTGCTGAACCGGGGGGACCTCGTGACCGTGGACTTCGTGGCCGTGCCGGGGGATATTATCCAGGCGAGCGCGGTGAGGGAGGCGGGGCCGCCGGCGGTGGAGTGAGTAACAAAACAAAATAAAACGGCGGGCGGCTGCGATGGCGGCTGCCCGCGTTGATTATCGCTCCTTTAGAAGGTTGTAGTGATTATCATATCACGGGCGGCTGGCACGCCGCCCCTACAGGTTGTGGGGGCCTCGGCAAAATTCGGTATTGCAATGCGGAGGGTTTTGTGATATACTACCCTCAAGCGCCATGAAACGGGAGGGGGGAGCCATATGCGCAAAGCGAAGCGTTGGTACGGCGGGCGCGCGGCGGCGCTGGCGTTTTTGCTGTGCTTCCTGCTTTCCGTTGTGCTGGCGGAGGCCTTCGTGCTCGCGCACGCAAGCCATAAGCACGACCACGCCGGCCCAGGGGGCGGGTGCGCCGTGTGCGCGCAGCTACAGAGCATCGGGAGCCTGCGCAGGCAGGGCGGGACGGCCGCCGCGCGCGCGCCGATGGTATGGGTGGGGCTGTTCGCGGTATTGGCGCTGCTGTGCTGCGCGGCGGGCTTGCCAATTCAAACGCCGGTGGCATTGAAAATACGCCTGAACGATTGAGCCGCCCGCGCTTGGCGTACCTAAAAAACAAATAAAGAGAGGCGATTGCCATATGAAACGATATGCCGCGATTTTGCTCGCGCTGGCGCTGTGCGCCGCGGCGCTGGCCGGCTGCGGGCAGGTGAAGCAGCCCGCGGGCGAAAAGAAGCGCAGCGTGATCTGCACGATCTTCCCGCAATACGACTGGGCGAGGCAGATCCTCGGGGAGAGGCTGGGGGACGTGGACCTGACGCTGCTGCTGGGCAGCAAGACCGACCTGCACAACTACCAGCCCACGGTGGACGACATCGTGAAAATCTCCAACTGCGATTTGTTCATCTACGTGGGCGGGGAATCCGACGGCTGGGTGGACGACGCCCTGGCGCAGGCGGTGAACAAGGGCATGATCACAATCAACCTGCTCGAGGCCCTCGGCGACGCGGCGAAGGAGGAGGAGCTTTTGCCCGGCATGGAGCCGGAAGAGGAGGAGGAAGGCGAGGAGGAGGAGGGCCCGGAATACGACGAGCACGTCTGGCTCTCGCTCAAATGCGCGCAGGTGTTCTGCCCCGTGATCGCGGACGCCCTCGCCACGCTGGACCCGGACAACGCCGCGGAATACCGGGCGAACGCGCAGGCGTATGACGCGCAGCTGGCCGCGCTGGACGCGCAGTACAGGGCCGCGGTGGACGCCGCGCCCGTGAAGACGCTGCTGTTCGGCGACAGGTTCCCCTTCCGCTACCTGAAGGACGACTACGGGCTGGAGTGCTTTGCGGCGTTCCCGGGCTGCTCCGCCGAGACGGAGGCCAGCTTCGAGACCATTGCGCGGCTGGCGGAAACGGTGGACGAGCGCGGCCTGAAGCACGTCATGGTGATTGAGAGCGGGGACCAATCCGTGGCCAAAACCATCGTCAACACCACGGCGGGGAAGGACCAGCGGATTTTGGTGCTGGACTCCATGCAGTCGGTGACGTTCGACGAGGCGAAAACCGAGACGTACCTCGGCATCATGGAGGGGAACCTCAAGGTGCTGAGGGAAGCGCTGGGGTAGATAGTGCTCCGCACCTCCCCCTCGGCGCTTCGCACCGGCCCCCCAAGGGGGGCACCCTGGCGAGGCGATAACCATCTAAAAAGAGCAAAATTAAATTTTAACAAAAGAAAGGTGCATCTATCATGGAATTCATTTTAACTGGCCTCGACGCCATCAGCAACCTGTTCGGCTTCGTCGGCGCGGCGGGGGAATTTATCACCGGCTTCTGGAGCTTCGGCCAGGCCGTGGCGGACTTCTTCTCCTGGCTGATTGAATTTATCCAGGGCATCGCGGAGATGTTCGCGTAACCGGCAAGGGGCGTGCCGACGCACCTCGGGATCATGGAGGGGAACCTCAAGGCGCTGAGGGAGGCGCCGGGGCAGGGGCGTTGCACAAGGGACGCCGCTCCGCGGTGCCTTCCTCAGCCGCCCGGGATACACAAACAAAAAATAAATTTAACATATAGAAAGGCGTATTTATCATGGATTTCATTCTATCGGGGCTTGACGCGATGAACAACCTGATCGGCTTCGTCGCCTCCGCGGGGGTATACGTCAACGGCTTCCGGGGCTTCGGCCGGGCCATCGCGGATTTCTACATCTGGCTGATCGGATTTATCCAGGGCATCATCGGGAAGCTCGCGTAAAGGACGGAGGAGGCGTATGCCGCAGCTTGGCTGCCATGACCTCACCCTCGGCTATGAGGGGAACACGGTGATCACCGGGCTTTCCTTCGAGGTGGAGGCCGGGGATTACCTGTGCATTGTCGGGGAGAACGGCTCCGGCAAGAGCACGCTGATGAAGACGATCCTCCGGCTGAAGGCGCCGATGTCCGGGCGCATCGAGACGGGGCGGGGGCTGCTGCCGAACGAGATCGGCTACCTGCCCCAGCAGACCGCGGTGCAGAAGGACTTCCCCGCGTCCGTGCGGGAGGTGGTGCGCTCGGGCTGCCTGAACCGGCAGGGCCTGCGGCCCTTTTATAACAAGCAGGAAAAGCGCATGGCGGAGGAAAACCTGGCGCGGCTTGGGATCGCCGGGCTGGCGAAGCGCTGCTACCGGGAGCTCTCGGGCGGGCAGCAGCAGCGGGTGCTGCTGGCGCGGGCCCTGTGCGCCACGCGCAAGCTGCTGCTGCTGGACGAGCCCACCGCGGGCCTGGACCCGCAGGCGGCGGCGGACCTCTACGCGCTGATTGAGCAGCTCAATCATGAGGGCATTACCGTGATTATGATCTCCCACGACGTGGCGGCGGCGGTGAGGTATGCCTCGCACATTTTGCACCTGGGCAACCAGGGGGCGCTGTACTTCGGGCCCAAGGCGGGCTACCGGGGAGGTGAGGGGGCATGACGCTCGCGGAGATCACGGGCAAGATCACGCTGTATTTCACGCAGTACCAGTTCGTGCGCTACGCGATGGTGGTGGGCGTGCTCATCGCGCTGTGCTCCTCGCTGCTGGGCGTGACGCTGGTGCTCAAGCGGTTCTCGTTCATCGGGGACGGGCTTTCCCACGTCGCGTTTGGCGCGATCGCCGTAGCTACCGCCCTGCACCTGGCCAACAACTTTTTGCTGGTGCTGCCAGTGACGATTGTGAGCGCGGTGCTGCTGCTGCGCACGGGGCAGAACTCGAAAATCAAGGGCGACGCCGCCGTGGCGATGATCTCGGTGGGGGCCCTCGCGATCGGCTACCTCATCATGAACAAGTTCTCCAAGTCGGCGAACCTCTCCGGCGACGTGTGCGCCACGCTGTTCGGCTCGACCTCCATTTTGACGCTCAAGCCCACGGACGTGTGGCTGTGCACCGCGCTCTCGCTGCTGGTGATCGCGGTGTTCCTGCTGTTCTACCACAAGATTTTCGCCGTCACCTTCGACGAGGACTTTGCCAAGGCCACGGGGACGAGGGCGGGGGCTTACAACCTGATTTTGGCCGTGGTGATCGCGGTGATCATCGTGCTGGCCATGAAGCTGGTGGGCTCGCTGCTCATCTCCGCGCTGGTGATCTTCCCGGCGCTCTCCGCCATGCGGGTGTTTAAATCCTTCAAGGGCGTGATTTTGTGCTCGGTGGTGGTCTCCGTGACCTGCGCCGCGCTGGGGATTTTGGCGTCCATCGTGGCGGGCACGCCGGTGGGCTCCACCATCGTGGCGGTGGACATCACGGGGTTTTTCGGGTTCTGGGCGGTGGGGAAGGCCAAGGGGAGGTAAGCTTATCACAGAGAATATCACACTTGCCCCGGAGCGCGCCGCGCTGGCGGCCGTCGACACCGGGCGGCACGATATCGAGGAAGCCCTGGGGGAGCTGGCCGAGCTGGCCCGCACCGCCGGGGTGGAGGTCATCGCCCGGATTGTGCAGAACCGGGACGCGCCCGACAACAGCTCGTACTTCGGCAAGGGCAAGCTGGAGGAGCTGAAGGAGTGCGTGGAGGCCAATGAGATTACGCTGGTCATTTTCGACGACGAGCTGAGCCCCGCGCAGCTGCGCACCATCGAGAAAATTCTGAACCCGGACAAGCACGCGACGGATATCACGGTGCACGTGATTGACCGGACGATGCTGATACTGGACATCTTCGCCATGCGGGCCCACAGCCGCGAGGGCAAGCTGCAGGTGGATTTGGCGCAGCTGAAGTACTCGCTGCCGCGGATCACGGGGCAGTGGCAGGGGCTCTCGCGCCAGGGCGGGGCCGCCGCGGGCGCCGGGACTGGCGGGCGCGGGCGCGGCGAGACGAAATTCGAGACGGACAAACGGCACGCGAAAACGCGCATCCGCAAGCTGGAGGCGGAGCTGCGCGAGCTGGAGAGCCAGCGCGCGTTATTGCGCGAGCGCCGCAGGAAGAACCGCGCGGAGGCCGTGGCCATCGTGGGCTACACCAACGTGGGGAAATCCACGCTGATGAACGCGCTGACCCACGCGGGCGTGCTGGCCGAGGACAAGCTCTTCGCCACGCTGGACCCCACGGCGCGGGCGCTGATTTTACCGGACGGGCGCAAGGTGATGCTCATCGACACGGTGGGCCTGGTGCGCCGCCTGCCCCACCACCTGGTGGAGGCGTTCCACTCCACGCTGGAGGAGGCCGCGGGCGCGGACCTGATCCTCAACCTGTGCGACGTGTCCTCGCCCGACTGCGGCGAGCAGCTGCGCGTGACCTCGGAGCTGCTGGACGAGCTGGGGTGCGAGAGCATCCCCGTGCTGCGGGTGCTCAATAAGTGCGATTTGGCGAGCGCGGAGCAGCTCTCGCTGCCGGTGGCGGGGGAGGCCGTGCGGATCTCCGCGCTGACCGGGGAGGGCCTGGACGAGCTGCTGCGGCGCGTGTGCGGGGCCCTGCCGAAAAACCGCAGGGAGGCGCGGCTGCTGCTGCCGTACAGCCTTTCGGGGTACGGGGCGCGGTTCCGGGCCGAGGGACGGGTGGACAAAGAGGAGTTCCGGGAGGACGGGGTGTACTACGAGGCCGTGCTGCCGGCATATCTTTTGGAAGAGGTGGGGGAGTATGCGGTGTGAAACGCACCGCGCGTGCCAGCCGCCCGTGATATGAAAAGAAAGAACCATGATGATGACCAACCCAACCCAGCTCCCTCCCCTGGCGCTGGCCTTTATCGGCGACAGCGTGTTTGATTTGCTGGTGCGCGAGTCTTTGCTCGCGCAGCCCGCGCAGCCGCAGCGGCAGCTGCACCGCGAGAGCGCCGGGCGGGTGAACGCGCGGGCGCAGAGCGAGCTGGCAAGGAAAATCCTCCCCCTGCTGGAGGAGGAGGAGGCTGAGATATTCCGCCGGGGGCAAAACGCCAAGCCCGGGCATGTGCCGCGGGGGTTTACGCGGGGGGAATATGCCATGGCCACGGCGCTGGAGGCGGTGTTTGGGTGGCTGTGGCTGGAGGGGCGGATGGAACGGGCGAGGAGATTATTTGAAGCGGCGGGCGGCTGGCACGCCGCCCCTACAGGCCCTGCGCAACGTAATCCGTGATGCAGTCATACCAGTGCACATAGGTCTCCCCGTTGACGACAAGGCGTTCGTTGGCGGGGAGTTTTTCTGTCCAGGGCATGCCGTAGCGCTCGCTGTGCCAGTGGTTGTGGTTGAAGCGGCGCCAGAGCACGGTGCGGCCGGCCTGGTCGATGAACTGCTCGGCGCAGACACCGGCGTCGTAGGCCTCGAGGTCGATCAGGCAGATGGTGTCGTAGCGGCGGCCAGCCAGGGTGACGGCGTAGCGGCCTACGACGTCCATGGAGGGGATGGATTGGGCGGTTAAAGTGTTGCCGTCGCGGGTGATGAGGCCCTTGGGCGCGAGCGCGATCTCCTTGCCGCAGTTGTCCTCGCCGAAGCCCCAGTTGTCCAGGAAGGCGTCGCCGTCGAGGAAGGTGTAGCAGCGGCGCACGCCGTTTTCCATGTGGCTTTCGGCGAGATAGCGCACATGGGTGTCCGTCAGCTGGGCGATGAAGGTGCGCGTGAGGTCGTCGTTGCGGTGCGTTGCCTCGTGCTGGCCGCCGTTGGTCTCGCGGGCGGTGAGCTCCACGCCCTCGATGCCGTGCACGCTGGCGCGGCCCACGGCCTCCATCTCGTAGAGCTCCGTGCGCGTGCGCGCGGGGAGATCGTAGAGGCCCCAGGTGAGCTTTTCGCCCAGACGGGGGATGAGCATCCAGCCGATGAGCTCCTCGCAGCGGGCCTCAAATGGCGGGAGGGGGATGGGCTCGAGCTTGTATTCGGGCAGGATGAGGGGCAGTTCTTTCATGGGTTTCACTCCTTCTTGAATATAATGTTCGCGGAAGCGGGCTTTCGCGGCGTGCAGGCGGCTCTTCACCGTGCCGGGCGGGATGCCCAGCCGCATTGCGATTTCCGCCTGCGGGCGGTCCTCGAGGTAGGCCAGGGCGAGGAGCTGCTGGTCGGCCTCATTGAGGCGGTCAAGGCAGTCGCGGACGTCGAGGCCGACGCGGGTTTGGGTGTAGGCGGGCGAGGGGGGGAGCTCGGCGAGGGGGAGGTCACGGTAGGCGCCGCGGAAGTAGTCCGCGCACTTGTGGCGGGCGATGCCGAGGAGCCACGCCTTGCCGCGCTCCGCATCAATCGGCGCGTCTTTGGCGGACAGCGCGGCAAGGGCGATCTCCTGCAGCACGTCGTCGGCGTCGGCCCGGGAGGGCAGGCGGTAGTAGACGAAGCGCTGCAGCACGCGCAGGTGGAGGGCGTAGAGGTCGGCGGGGGCCATAAGGGGGGTCCTTTCTGAAATGAGAAATGAGAATGCAGAATGCAGAAATGAAACATGCTTCGAGGGTATAGTCGGAGGGGAAGGGGAAAAGGTTCAGAGTAAAGTATAAAATGGTGGGGCGGCTAGCAAGCCGCCCGCATTCATATACGAAAATCTTATTTCCCCAAGAAGCGTTCCATCAGCGCCACGCCGGAATCGTAATAGTTCCCCGTGGCGGCCGCCGTTTCCTCGCAGAGGCAGCCCACGCCGGTGGCGCGGCCGCGCCAGGCCTTGCGGTAGAGGAGGTAGGGCACGGGGTCGCTCGTGTGCGTTTTCAGGGCGACGGGCGTGGGGTGGTCGGGGAGGAGGAGGAGGGCGTAGTCGTCCTGGGCTTCGAGGTAGTCCAGCACGATGGGGAGGACGCGGCGGTCGATGTGCTCGATGCCGAGGATTTTCTCGCCCGGGTTGCCGCGGTGGCCGGCCTCGTCGGTGGCCTCGAAGTGCAGGTAGACGAAGTCCTGCCCGGACTGGAATTCCTCCACGGCCTGGCGGGCCTTGCCCTCGTAGTTGGTGTCCAGCCAGCCCGTGGCCCCGGGGACCTCGGGGACGCGCATGCCCGCCAGGATGCCGATGCCCTTCAGCAGGTCCACCGCCGAGATGATGCTGCCCCGCAGGCCGGTTTTTTCCTCGAAGGAGGGCAGGGCCGGGCGCGTGCCCTCGCCCCAGAGCCAGATGCAATTGGCCTTGGCATGGGGGGCGTTTAAGAGGGCGTAGCTGCGCCGCATCCTATCCAGCAGGGGGGCGGCGGCATCGCCTTTGGGGAGGTAATCGCCGACGGGGCGGCCGATGATGTCGTGCGGCGGGGTGAGGGCACCCAGGGCGGGCAATTTATCCTTCGCGCCGTGCCAGAGCAGGCAGTGGCGGTATTGCACGCCGGGGTAATACGTAAATTCGTCCGAGCCGAAGGATTTTTGCAAATTGGCGATGACCGCGCGGGCCTCTTCTGTGGATATCTCCCCGCCCGCGTAGTCCAGCATGATTTTGGCCTCGAAGGGCTCGGCGTCCGAGAGGGTGACGAGGTTGCAGCGCAGGGTGAGGTCGCGCTCGCCGAAGGGCACGCCGATGCTCGCGGCCTCCAGGGGGGAGCGGCCCGTGTAGCACCGCGCGGGGTCGTAGCCCAGCACGCCGAGGTTGGCCACGTCGCTGCCGGGCTTTTGGCCGGGCGGGACCGTGCGCACCAGGCCCACCTCGCCGTCCCGGCCCAGGGCGTCGAAGACAGGCTTTTTTGCGCATTGCATCGGGGTTTTGCCGCCGAGGGCGGGGACGGGGGTATCGGACATGCCGTCGCAGAGGAGGATGAGGTATTTCATGGGCGGGGCCTTTCATATGTTTTATAGGTATATTATAACGGATGGTTTTGAAAAAAGCAATGAAAAAAAGAGACCCACCCTCGTGCGTCTCTTTTTTGGTCGCTCAAAGCCTCATTCCGCCGTATAGGGCAGCAGCGCCACGTGCCGGGCGCGCTTGATGGCCGTGGTGAGCAGGCGCTGGTGCTTCGCGCAGGTGCCCGTCATGCGGCGGGGCAGGATTTTCGCGCGCTCGCTGATATACTTGTTCAGGCGCACGGTGTCCTTGTAGTCGATGTCGTCGATGTGGTCCACGCAGAACGAGCAGACCTTCCTGCGGCGGCGGCGCATGGGGGGGCGGCGGTCGCCCTCGCCGGCGGCGTCGCGGTCGCGCGGCCTTGCTTCATATGGCATAGTAAGATCCTCCGAATTTTAGATTTTAGATGGTAGATTTTAGATGTTAGACGCTAAGGCATTAGATTCCAGTTGATCCATAAGGGTCTAAAATCTAATGTCTAATGTCTGAAGTCTAGAACGGCAGGTCGTCGTCGCCGGCGATCTCGTCGAAGTCGGCGGGCTGGGCGGTGGAATACGCGGGGGCGGGCTGGGAGCCGCCGCCGCCCTGGCGCTCGGGCGGGGCGGGGGGCAGGGGCACGTCGTCGCGGAAGCCGCCGGCGCTGTTGCCCGGGTTCTTCTCCCCGGTGAAGTCGATGCGGTCCGCCACGACCTCCACGGCCTCGCGCTTGTTGCCGTTCTTGTCCTCGTACTGGCGCACCTGGATGAACCCGGTGACGGCAACCATGCTGCCCTTGTGGAAGTAGCGCGTGAGGAACTCGGCGCGCTCGCGCCACGCCACGCAGCGGATGAAGTTGGTCTGGCGGCCGCCCTGCTGGTCCTTGGCGCGGCCGTCCACCGCGACGGTGAACGAGCAGACCGTGGCGCCCCCGGCGCTCTTGAGCTCGGGCTCGGCGGTGAGGCGGCCCATGATGATGGCTGTGTTCAGCATGTCATGTCCCCCCCTAATCCGGACGCCGGGTGACGAGCGTGCGCAGCACCCCGTCGGTGATCCCGGCCACGCGCAGGAACTCCGCCGGGAACTCGGGCTGCGCGGAAAACAGGTACAGCACGTAGTAGCCGTCGGGCTCCTTGTTGATGGGGTACTTCAGCACGCGCCGGCCCCATTCCTTGATCTCGGACAGCGTGCCGTTTTGCTCAATGAGGGCCTGGAAGCGCTCCTTGAGCGCGGCGGTGGCCTCTTCGCCGTTTTTCATCGAAAAGACGGCCATCGCCTCGTAGTTGTTTGCCATGTTGGATCCTCCTTCTGGTCTTAAGGCCGCCGTGTATATTTCAGCGGCAAGGATGGTTTGGCGGAGCGCAGTACATACGCAACGCCGCCGCGCCGCCTCTGACCGACGCGCAGCTTGAATAGTATAGCAGACGGGGGAGGGGTTGTCAAGGAAAAGTTTAAATCACTTCTTTCAGCTCACGCAATTTAATTTTTTCCTTTCTGCGGTTTTTTGCCTTCCATTCGGTTACTCTTCTGGTTTGCAGAGCATGTGTCCCGCTTCCATAAACAATTCGATATAGTTGTGTGTATCCGCACAATTGCTGGCCAAGCCTGCGCGCGGTTTCTTCAACCTGCGAAATCGCGTGAAGGATATCACTTCCTTTAAGCTCAATATAATATGCACTTTTCTTTTCATCGTTGAGCAACAGGAAATCACATTTTATCCCATCTTTAAGTACAATCCCGTCAATTTGAAAATGCCTTACCAGATTTCTGTCAGGATTGGACGCTCTATGCTCGCACCGATTTTCGCAGGAAACAATGAGCGCCTGCCGTTCTTCACACAGAGAAGTGAAATTCGACAACAAAGCAGTCATGTATTGTCCTCCGGCAAAAGAGCAATCAGGCTGTCGCTGCGTTCGTTGATCTCTTCCGAAGCGCCATCGATCAATTCGTTTTTAATCAGCCCAAAGTCACTGACAGCGTTTTCACAAGTGCCGTTGTGCACATGCAATGCTTGAAATTGCTTTGCTTCAATCCACGTGCGCTTGTCTAAAATTTTTCTGGCGCTGTCCTGGTTAGGCTTCTCAATTTTTCCGGCCAGAAGCAGATTGTTCAGTTCGCCGAGAACGTAGGGGCTGTGGGTTGTTATCATGCCCAAATGGTTTCCGCTCTTTTCATTTATAAAAAGCGACAATATATCGGCCATAAACATCTGAGAATCCGGGTACAGGTGCGCCTCCGGTTCTTCGACAATCAAAAAAACACCCTTCTTCTTTTCAATCAGGAAATACTGAAGCAAGTTGATGATCCAAACGGCCTCCTGCTGCCCTGAGGACGCGAAGTTAATTTTGACGTATTCGTTTCTCCCCGATAAGTACAACCGTTCTTGGCTGTCAACATATCTGTAGTTTGCATTCAAAATTTTGCTGGATAAGTCCTGGACTGCGCCCAGCAAGGAGCTTTTATTCGTTTCGCCGCGATAATCCGCAAACCATGGCCGAATCCGCAGAATCAGCTGAATGAATTTATTTGTAACTAAGTCCAAGCTGCGGCGCTGCTGCTCGTCCATGCTCTGGAACATGAAATAGAGCGGATCGGTAAACAATGCAATCGTGCTCCGGCCTGCGGGAATAAAAACTGTATCGCCAAGCGTGCCGAACAGCGCGCGCAATTCGCTTTTTAGATTGGCGAGCGCCGCCTCCCCAAGCGGATACACCCAGTCGGACCACTTGCGTAGCAAGCCGCGGATTGAATCGCTTAGCGTAATCATGATTGTATTTGGCCTTTGGTCCGGATTAAAATTTTGACGCAGCGATACCTTGACATAATCTGCGTTGTATTCATCCCCCCAGCACAACTTCATCGTATCGGGCAGATGGTATGTTGGGCCGAACAAGTTTAGAAATTTGTGGCGCAGATGCTTAATTAGAGAATCAACGATGTCCAGGGAGCCGGTGGCTTTCAAGGCGATATCTAAAATATCATCCGAAATCGTGCGGAAAAAATACACCGATTTGGCAATGGTGCTTTTCCCGCTTGACTGCGGCCCCGTTAGAATATTCCATTTTTCGATGCTTATTTCGCACGTCCCGGTGATTGGCCCAAGATGCGAAATGCTTAGAATTTGCCCCATGTGTTCATCCTTCTTGGAAGTATAATATGAGCCTTAGCGCCATGATGCACAGTATATCACAAACAGCGTGCCGATGCAAGCTTTTTCTTGATTGATCAGAGGGTTTACCTATGGCGCCCCTCACAGCCACCCCACCGTCAGCGCGAAAATGCCCTGCGCCGCGTAATAGGGCAGCATCACCGCGTAGGAGAAGGCGGGGCGCAGCTTCTCCAGCGGGCCGCGGCCGAACCTGTGCAGGAACAGCGAGGCGTCCGAGACCGTGAAGAGCACCCCGGGGAACCACATCCAGCGCCCGAGCTCCCCGCCCTGGGCCGCCAGGTTGAAGGTGGCCAGCATCATCGCGCCCAGCACCAGGCCGTAGAGCGCCAGGGGGAGCATCAGCTTATCCAGCTGGATGAGGCGGAAGCGGTTGAGCAGGAGGAAGAACATCGGCACGATGGGCAGCACCGCCACAAGGTGCCACTGGATATTGCCGTAGGACAGCAGCAGCGCGGTATAGAGCAGGTGCCCGAAGAAAAACGGCGCGCCGCCCAGCACGAACACGAACGGGCGGTATTCCCGGGCCACGAAGCGGTCCAGGCCGAGGACGATATCGCCCACCAGGCCCAGCACCAGCGCGCCGAGCATCAGGGCCGCCCGGAGGTTCATGGGCTGCGCGCGCCCCACCGCCGCCCAGAAGGCCACCAGGCAGAACAGCAGCGACGAGACCATCTTGCACACGAAGCGCTCCCGGTGCCGGCCCTGGTTGCCCAGCGTGGCCGTCGCGGCGGAGACCGCCACGCTCAGGGCCGCGAGGAGATACAATACCGTCATGCGAACCTTCCCTGTCCATGTTCTCTATCTGTATTTTTGGCCGGATGAGGGGGATTATGCGCTCAGCAGGCCCGCGTCGATCACGAACTGCGCCCCGGTGACGAAGCGCGCCTTGTCGCTCGCGAGATAGAGCACCAGCTCCGCCACGTCCTCGCTCTCGATCCAGGGCACAGGCTGCAAATTGCCCGCGCTGGCCTCGGCGATCTCCACGGGGGTTTTGCCCTCCAGGGCGGCAAGGCCGTCGTTCATGGGGGTGTTCACGCCCGTGGGGTGGATGCTCACCACGCGGATGTTCCACGGGGCCAGCTCAATCGCCCAGGACTTCGTCAGCCCCGTGAGGCCCCACTTGGAGGCCGCGTAGTGCGAGAGCCGCCTGCCGCCGCGTAAACCCATCACGCTGGAGTTGTTGATGATCACGCCGCTGCGCTGCGCCTTCATGACCGGGACGACACGGCGGGCCACGATCATCGGGCCCTTCAGGTTGATGTCGATCATGGCGTCCAGCTCGGTGTCGGTCATCTTGTCCACCTCGGCGTAGGCGCAGATGCCCGCGTTGTTGAAGAGGATGTCGATGCGCCCGAAGGCGGCCATGGCGGCGTCCACGGCGGCGGTGACGGCCGCGTCGTCGCGCACATCGCCCAGGGCGATGACGCAGCGCGCGCCCAGGGCCTCGATCTCGGCTTGCAGGGAGGCCAGCTCCTCCCCGGCCTCGTTGGCATAGGCGGGGTACTCAATTTTCACGCCCAGGTCAAACGCGAGGATGGACGCGCCCTCGCGCGCCAGGGCCAGGGCGGTGACGCGGCCCTGCCCGCGGGCGGCGCCGGTGATGAAGGCTGCTTTGTTGGTGAAATCAGACATGATGGGTTCTCCTATGTTATAATTAGAATTTCATGACCGCATGAAGTTGCGTCGCCGCGCGATGGTGCTCCGCACTACCCCCTCGGCGCTTCGCACCGGCCCCCCAAGGGGGGCACCCTGGCGAGGCGATCAGTTTATTTTTGCGCCGTTGGTACGATCTTCCAATCTGTCAAGATGCCCTTGGGGGGACGTGTGCGTTGCGTCGAGGGGGTGGTGCATGCCCCTCACTGCGCCGCCCTCGCCTTTCCGCATTGGCCCGGTGTTCTCCTTGCCTTTAATTTGTTATGAATCAATTTATTCCTCCGCCTTTTTCTCCGCGAAGCCCTTGATCACCTTCGCCATGTCCAGGCCGGTGGTGTCCTGTATCACGCTGAACACCTTGGCCACGCCGCGGCTCATGTCGCCCACGAAGCCGCTGGAGTTGCCCTCGCCGTACATCGTGATGGCGTCCACGTTCTTCAGCGGCTCGGCGATGTTCTTTGCCACCTCGGGCAACGCCCGGAAAGCCATCTCCAGCACGGCGGCCTCGCCCATGAGCTTCATCGCCTCGGCCTTGGCCCGGGTGCCCTCGGCCTGCGCCAGCAAAATCGCCTTTTCGCCCTCGGCCTGCGCCAGGAGCTTCTCCTTCTCGCCCTGCGCCTCGGCGATCAGCCGGGCCTTGGCGGCCGCGGCGTCCTGCTCGGCGGCGTAGCGCTTGGCGTCGGCCTGCGCCTTGGCCTGGAACAGGCCCGCCTCGGCGTCGCGCTCCTTCTCGTACTTCGCGGCGTCGGCCACCTTGACGACCGAGGCCTCCAGCTCCTTCTGCCGCAAATCGATCTGCTGGGCGCGCAGCTTCTGCTCGCGCTCCGCCCGGGCGATCTGGGCCTCCACCTCGTTCTCGTTGATCACCTTCTGCTGCAGCTGCTGCTGGATGGCGAAGGCGCTGTCGGCCAGGGCCTGCTCGCGGTCCTGCTCGCTCTTGAACTGCGCGCGGCGGATGGCCAGGGCCTTCTGCTGCTCGGAGATGAGCGTATCGGCGTCCACGCGGGCGCGGTTGGCCTCCTCGCTGGCGATGGCCTCCTGCACGGCGACCTCCTTGGCCGCGTTGGCCCGGGCGATCTTCGCGTTCTTCTGGATCTGCGCGACGTTATCGATGCCCAGATCGGTGATGACGCCGTTGTCGTCCTTAAAATTCTGGATGTTGAAGTTGGTGACCCGCAGGCCCATCTTCGCCATGTCCTTGCTGGCGCTCTCCTCCACCTTTTTGGAGAACTCGTCGCGCTGGGTGACGAGGTTGGCCAGGCGCATCTGCCCGATGATCTCGCGCAGCGAGCCCTCGAGAATCTGCCGCGCCACCTGGCCGATGTAGTCCGTGCCGCGGTTGAGGAAGTTCTTCGCGGCGGTGCGCACGTTGTCGTCGGAGCTGAAGTCCACCTGCACGTTGGCCACGCCGTCGGCCACGATGTTGATGTAGTCGTTGGTGGGCACCGAGCTGCTGGTCTTGATGTCCACGCTCACCAGCTCCAGGGGCAGCTTATCCACCCGCTGGAGGAAGGGGATGCGGAAGCTGGCGCGCCCGATGATGATCTTCGGCTCCCGGGAGAGCCCGGAGATCACGAAGGCCGTATCGGGCGGGGCCTTCACATAGCTTTTGAAGACCAGGATCAGGAACAGCAGGCCGAGGACGCCCCCCAGGGCAATGAAAAAGTACTCCATCACACACACCATCCTTTTCTGAATGTTTCATATCTGCGGGCGGCTGGCACGCCGCCCCTACAGCCGGGTCTATTACCTGCGGGCGGCTGGCACGCCGCCCCTACAGTTACGTCAATCCGTTGGCTTTGTCTTGCGGTAGTCGTACAGCACCTCGTCCAGGGGGACCCGCGCCACGGTGTTGAAGAGGTTCGTGGCCGCCATCATCCCCGCGAAGGCGAAGAGCAGGACCAGCTGCTCGTCGCTGTAGCGCTCCCGCAGCTGCGCGTAAATGCCCGGGTCGATGTTGTGGGGGTCCTCGGCGATGGAGAAGCCCAGCTCCATGAGCAGGTTTTCCTCCTCGCTGAGCACGGGGTTGTCCGGGTCGTCGCCCGCGTCGAGCAAAATTTTGCGGAAGAACGTGCCGCACACGAGGCAGCGGTTGCCCTCGCTGATGGCGTAGGCGTAGAGCGACAGGGCGCGCCCGCCGATGAAGGCCTTGCAGAGATCGGCAAGGGGGTACCACTCCATGAAGACGTCGAAGGCCTTCACGTTGTGCAGGAGGGTGCGCTTCATGTTGGTGATGCGGCCGTGCTCCGCGATCTGGCCGTCGTAGCGGGAACGGACCACCTCATCGGCGGAATCGTATGAGGTCATGGGGATTTGAAAAGGCATGGGGGTTCTCTCTTTCTATAAATATGTGCCCCAGGGCCGCTCATTGGCCTGCGGGCAGCGCTCGGCCAGCATGGCCGCCAGTTGGTCCAGTTGGTGGAATTCGCAGGGCAGCCGGCGTTTTTCTCCCGCTCATACGCTTGTTCGGCGGCTTCGTCCACGCCGAGGGCCTTCATCATCTTGACAGCCTTCCGGTTGAACAGCCCCTTCTGCACGGCGAAACCTCCTTCCTTTTTAGCTGTTTTAGACGGTTGTAGTGATATTTCAGTTGCGGGCGGCTGACACGCCGCCCCTACAGGCCCTGCGTTCCTCACAGCGCGAACTCCTCCGGGTCATACTCCGGCAGGAGCGGCGCGCGGCTGGGCTTGCGCTTGAGCGGGTCGTACTCGTATTTTTTGCAGCTGCTCTGTTTGCGCATCACCCCGCGCACCGAGCACAGCACGCTGCTGCCGTCCGGCGCG
>Ga0268262_10002670_pt1 | contig 20301 bp, 19 predicted proteins | sample TergutNc150P3_FD_190354 | JGI IMG/M metagenome (GOLD analysis project Ga0268262, IMG submission 190354) | Nasutitermes corniger P3 segment gut microbial community from laboratory colony in Florida, USA - Nc150 P3 (SPAdes) (version 2) | ecosystem: Host-associated > Arthropoda: Insects >... | reverse complement strand
TGCAAGATATGGGGCATAAGCGTCTCGCTTTGGAAACGGGCGAAGACCCAATTCATAGCCCCATTGAATATGTTTTGGAAAGCATAAAAACCATTTATGGCATTAAGCATAAAAATGGAGCAATCCGCCGAGTCAATGTGAATATAGCAGCCACAAGCGTTGAGAATTACAAAAAATTAAAAGATGCTGGCATAGGCACTTATATCCTGTTTCAAGAAACATACAACAGGGAAAATTATTTGAAGTTGCATCCCGGAGGTCCAAAGCACAATTACGATTACCACACAGAAGCGATGGACAGGGCAATGGAGGCGGGCATTGGCGATGTTGGAATTGGAGTGCTGTTTGGGCTTTCCACATATAAATATGATTTTGCAGGTTTGCTAATGCACGCAGAACATCTGGAAGCAGCTTTTGGAGTTGGCCCGCACACCATAAGCGTTCCTCGCATTCGCGCAGCAGATGGAGTTAATCCAAAAAATTTTGAAAACGCAATAAGCGATGATGTCTTTGCTAAAATTGTAGCGATAATTCGCATTTCCGTTCCATATACGGGAATGATTATTTCCACAAGGGAAAGCGAGCAAGCGCGAGCGAGAGTTTTAGCGCTTGGCGTTTCGCAGATAAGCGGCGGCTCTTCCACGAGCGTAGGCGGATATGCGGAAAAGGAAAAAGCAGAGGACAACACAGCTCAGTTTGATGTGAACGATAACCGCCCTCTGGATGAAGTTATAAATTGGCTGCTCAAACTCGGTTATGTTCCGAGTTTTTGCACCGCTTGCTATCGCCAAGGGCGCACTGGCGACCGCTTTATGAAACTCCTTAAAAGCGGGCAAATAGCAAATACCTGCGAAGCAAATTCTCTGCTCACATTAAAGGAGTATTTGGTGGATTACGCAAGCGAAAATACCAAGGCAAACGGGGAAGCGGTGATAAGCGAACAGTTGAAGCATATCCCAAACCCAAAAATAAGCGAAAAAACCAGCGAGTATTTGCAGCAAATAAGCGAAGGGAAAAGGGACTTTAGATTTTAATATGGCTGTAAAAGATAAATCCCTGTTTTCGTTGTCTTGGCCATTAGTTGTCACTTTTGGCATCGGCATGTCGCTCCCCATGCTGGATAGCTGGTTTTTGTCGCGCCGCTCGGTGGAAGCAGCAGCAGGTGTTGGCGCGCTGATGCCCGTTATAGGTACTCTATTCATGGCTATACAGGCCTTTGCGCAAGCAGGGGCAAGCATAGCATCGCAATTTTTAGGCGGCGATAAACCGAGATATGCTCAGGTAACTCAAACGATTGTCATAACGGGCAGCGCAACGCTAGGGCTTGCAATGGGTGTTATACTGTGGTTTTCAACTCCTACTATAGTGTCTCTGATGGGACTCAGCGGAGAACCTGCGGACGCTGCTATTAAATTCCTGCGCACAATCTCGCCGGCGGTGATATTCAGGGCTTTGCAGGGAACGCTTACCAGCCTTGTGGCTACGCACGGTTATACTCTATGGAATCTGTTTGCAAACATAATAACTCTAGTTGTAAACACAATTTTGAACATCATATTTTTGGGAGGTTATTTTGGCGTTCCGGAATTTATGCAAAGCGTTTATGGCGTAGCTATAGCAACAGGTTTATCTTGGGCTATTTCTGCCGTAGTTTTATGGATTGTGGTAGTTCATCTGCTTGAGCATAAAACAAAAGTTGTGGATATTAAAAAGGGATATTACGTGCTTTTGCCAGAATGGTTGCGCATAGGAATCCCTGCGGCTATTGAGCCAGTGAGTTTTCAGTTGTTTCAAGTTTTTATGGTAGCTCTATTTGTTAGGCTTGGCGATGTCTCTATGGCGTCTAGGGTTTTTGCGGGTGTGTTTGCCATGTTTGCTGTGGTTTTGAGTGTTGGGTTTGGGAGCGGTAGCCAAATATTGGTAGCTCATCTAGTTGGCAACAAGGAATTTGACAAGGCTAATAAGAGGATGCATCAGAGCCTTGTGTGGAGCTGCTCCAGCGCTTTTTTGATTGCAGTGACGGTAGCATTTTTTGGGCAGCATTTGCTCCTCTTTTTCTACCCGACAATAAGTCCGCAAATTTTGCATTTAGCTGGTTTGCTTCTTTGGTGCGACGTCGTGTTGCAGCCTTTCAAAGCGGCGAACATCGTTATAACGAATGCTTTAAGGGCTTCGGGGGATTCTGCATTCCCCGCCGTGTTCGGAACAATATCCATGTGGACTTTGGGGCTTGGCACGGCTTTGTTTTTTTGCTATGGAATAGAATTGGGTGCAATCGGTTTGTGGCTTGGAATGGCATCCGATGAATTTTACCGCTCCATAGCAAATTACACTCGTTGGCGCAGGGGCAAGTGGAAAAGCAAAGGGGTTATCAGATAATCAGCATCCCATCCCCATAGCTGAACAACTTCATCTGATTTTGAATTGCATATCTATAAGCGTTAAGCGTATTTTCCCTGCCATAAAACGCAGACACCAGCAAAATCAGCGAAGATTTAGGCCAATGAAAATTTGTGAGCAAAGCGTCTGTCATTTTAAATTCAAAACCGGGGTAAATAAAAATATCCGTTTTTTGTGGGGGCTGTAGGGGCAGGCCTACGTGCCTGCCCCAGCCCCCACAGGCAACGGTTTCCAAAACCCGCGTGGTTGTTGTGCCCACGCAAATTATTCTGCCGCCATTTTTTTTTGCCTCGTTTATGGTATTTGCCGCTTCTTCTGTTATTTGGTATTCTTCGCTGTGCATTTTGTGCTTGCGAAAATCTTTGCTTTCCTTTATGTTTTCAAAAGTGCCCGGACCAACGTGCAATGTTACCTCCGCAAAGCGAACTCCATTGTTTTTCAATTCGGCAACCATATCATCGCTAAAATGCAAACTTGCGGTTGGTGCGGCCACGGCTCCCGCATATTTTGCGAAAACTGTCTGATAATCATCCTTATCGCTTGCATTATCGCTTCTGTTTATATAAGGCGGCAGGGGAACATGACCGTTTTCTGCTAAAAAGGAATTGAACTCCGCATTTGTAATAGAAAAATTTATTATGCGTGTTTTGGAATCCTCCGGCTCTGCAAAACCTTCGCTTTTGCATTTTATTTTTGAAATAAAAATTTCTTTTCCATTTTCAAATGCCTTGCCAGGTTTAACCCAAGCTGCCCACCTCGCGGAATTATCCGCTGCTGGTTCCAATTGCTTTAGCAAAAGAATTTCTGCTTTGCCTCCGTGCTTTGTTTTTCCCAAAAGTCTTGCCGGAATGACCTGCGTATTATTTACAACTATGCAATCACCTGCTTTAAATAAAGCTGCTATTTCATTGCTCTCCAAAATCCGCCCCGCCCCTCCGTTCTTGGGGCAATGCAAAATTCTGGTTTTCCCCTTGCCCGCGGTTTTCTGAGCGATAAGCTCGCTCGGAAAATCAAAATCATAATCTTGTAAATTGTAGGTCAAGGGCATATTAAGTCTTAAACTTGCTCACAATAGAATCCAAGTTATCCGCCATACTCTTTAACTCATCAGCTGTATGTTCCAGTTGAGCAGAGCTTGCGCTGGATAGCTCGGCATCTTTATGTATAGACTCAACGTTATTGGATGCACCTCTGATGTCGTTGGCAACATCTCTGGCGTTTTGAGCTGAATCCCTTACGGAATTGGCTATTTCGCTTATTGTGCGAACCACTTGCTTTGCGCCTATGCTTGCCCGTTCGGCGTTGTTCGCTATTTCGTTCCCTGCCTTGGTTTGCTCCCCAACGCTACTCTCTATTAAATCTACGGATACGTTTATTTTGCCTATAATTTCGGCAACGCTGTCTATAACTTTAATGGCATTCTTTGTTTCTTCTTGAACATGTTCTATGCGGTTGGAGATGTCGTCTGCGCTTTTTGCACTCTGGTTTGCAAGTTCCTTGATTTCGCTTGCTACAACCGCAAAACCTTTACCAGCATCGCCTGCGCTTGCGGCTTCTATGGAGGCATTGAGCGCGAGCAAATTTGTTTTATCTGCGATTTGCTTTATGACATCGGTTACATGCCCTATTTCTTTTGCAGCTCCTCCTAGAGCGTTCATAGCCTTTGTTGCCTGCGATGCTTTTTCCTTAGCATTCGCTGCGATTATATGTGATTCATGCGAGCTATCGGTTATTTGCCCAAAACTCACGCTCAGTTCTTCTACAGCGCTGGCTACGGAATTCATATTCACGCTCATCTGTTCAGCTGCGCTTACAAGTTCGCTTACGCTGCTGCTCGCTTGCACGGCTTTGCTCGCTATTGACTTGGCGTGCTCGCTTGCGTGAGTTGTGGACTCGGATACATTGGAAGTTCGCTGAAGCATAGCATCAGAGGATTCGTATAAATCATGCGAGAGATTGAACAATGCTTTAGACGAGTCGAGCAAATTCCTTGCCTCTTTTTGAGTTGTTTTTAATGTTAAGTGCAGTTTCTCTATCAGATGGTTTAACCCTTTTGACATCTGCCCTATTTCGTCTTTGCCATTTTCGTCTAGCCGTATAGTTAAATCTCCATCGCCTGCGGTCATTTTGCCTAAAGCACGGAGAACCTTGGTCAAGCCACTGAAAACGTTGCGCATAAGCCATACGAGAAAAAATCCCCAAAAAATAGCGCTTATAATACCTATGGCTATGCTTATATCCCTAACTTTTAATTCATCTTCTTTCATAATTGCTAGAGGAATAACCCTATTTACCGACCAAGGCAAGTTAAGCCATTTTGGCTTCATCGGAACAAAGGATTCAATGGAAATTTCCCCCGTTAATCTGCTATTTTTGATTATCGTGTATTCTTTGCCTTCGCGTATAGCTTCTTTCAATTTATCCTGCTCTTCTTTGGGTAAATCATCGCCTATTTCCGTAAGCCATACTTTCGGGTTCGGGTGCGTAACTCTTAACCCCTCGTGCGAAATTAAGACTGAATAGGCTCCTGTTTTTTTGTCAATCAAGTGATCAAAAAAGTCTCTTTGCAGCACAGCCACTTCCATATCCATTCCTATTACCCCTGCAAATTTTCCATTTATGAAAACAGGGGAACTTAAAGTTATCATTTGGCGTTCACTTTCTTCTTCCGAATATTTCCATTTATAAGGTTCCGTCAGATGCAGTTTGCCTGTTCTTTTTGGCACAAGGTACCAATCATCGTCAGCAGCAACAACTTCAGAAGGTTCATCCGTTAATTTCAAGCCACCTGTTTCTGGGCGAAAGCAATCGATACTGAAATAATGTCCTTCCTCTGTCGCCTCCGCACTGAAAAAGACTCCTTTTTCAAAAGCTACATAGATATCTGAAATCAATTTTGAATCGGAATCGCTGAGAAGATCATACATATGCCTATGAAACATTTCAGTTTTTTCCTTATCGCTCAAATGCTGCTCAAGGGTGACCAAGCGCTCCAAGCTCTTTAATTCTACAATTCTGGCACTCATAAAGCCATCTACAATCTCAGCATAGCTTTTTGCAGACTCTGTCACTATCTCATTTCGAGAATTCCTATGTACTTCGGAGGAATTGACAAGAGTAACCGCTATAAGCGAGCCTACAATTATGAGATAAGCTGAGAATAAAATCAGGGGTACTTTATATTTAAGTTGCATTTTAAACCTCCTTAGCTTTAGTAATATAGTAAAATATCGGCTATGAAATTGATGATATGTTAGGGTAGAATACCTGACTAAACATTCACCATAACATAAATCGTAAATACATTCTCAGTTCGTTCCATAGAAATATGACCCCCATAGCGCTCGGCAACTGCCCTAACGCTCCTCAGGCCAAAGCCGCCATCTTCTTTTGTGCTTGCCAACTCTCCATTCTTTTCGATAACAACACCGTCAAAGTTGTTTTTCACCGTTATTGTCAAATACTGTCCATTTGTTTTCATAGTTAAATCTATTTCTCCTCCGTTCTCCAATTTTTTGCAGGCTTCCAAAGCATTTTCCAATAGGTTGCCTAAAATTATGCAAATATCATAACGAAGTACGGAAAATGTTTGGGGCAAGGCAATTTTGGCATTATATTTTATGTTGAATTGTTCGCAATTTTTGGCATAACTGGCAAGCAATGCATTGACTACGGAATCTGTGCAGTAATAATGCAATTCCTCTTCTGGCATCTGTTTTCTTATCTCTGTTAAATATAGTTCTGTTTTCTCTATATTGCCAGTATGCAGCAATTCATCAATCGCTTTAAGATGATATTTGAAATCGTGACGCAAAACTCTCAGAGTTTTGTGCATTTCTGCAATTTTTTGATAGTGCGCTCGCTCGGCAGACACAATGCAACGCGCAAATTCAGCTTCGGCTTTGTGTATATTTACGGCATTGTACGCATTGCCAAAAAAATGGCGTATGCGAAAGGCAAGAATCGCAAGTTCGGCAATAATGGCAATGGCTATTGGGATAAGGGAAATGGTGTAATATGCTAAAAAACCTGCGGTTATCACAATTATGCCGTGCATTGAAAGTATAAGTATATGGCGTTTCATTTAAGAATCCTCTTCGTCAAGCGGTCATGGCGACACTTTGGGTTTAATTTAGCTTGCAATATACACACTTCTTTTTTGGGTTCTTGGTCAAGAGAATTGGTTGTAAATATAGAAAATTAAAAATTCAAAGCCCGCACCCTAAACCTCGTTTCCAGGTAATTTCCGAGCGTATCCTGAACTCCAATGCGATGCACGCCACTGCCAACCGTCACCGCCATTTTATGTTCGGCTTCTGTTACACCCAAAAACGTTCCATCTAAAAACCATTGCAATTCAGCATCCCTCTGCTTATGCGCAGCAATGGCTATAAAACCCATCTCGCTTAAAGCATCGCTGCTTGGCAAAAAAAGCCTTGCGCCGTTTTCGGGATAAACAATGGAAAATTGAACTCCCTCTTTTTTAGCAAGGCAACGCGGATTATGCAAAGTTTCCGCTTTTGGTTCTCTGCCAGTTTTTCTAAGTTCGTTTCGGACAGATGGAGAATAATGCTCTTCAACGATGTGCAAAGTATCGTCCACATTCCAGCACAAACTGCAAACTTCAAAACTGGTGCTTTTTGAAATTATTATCTCTTTGTGAAATGAGCAGGTTCTGCTTTGCATTCTATTTATAGGAAGCATCATATATTTTTTGTGAGGGCAAATGGGTTTTGCTTTGTAGCCGCTGAGGGAGCAAATTTCAATTCCTTCAAATTTTGCATCTTTTGGGAATTCTCCCCACATTTTTCTTTTATTGTCGCTTAAATTGTTGAACAGAGAAAACAGCAACGGAGCCGCTGTGGAACTGCCGCTCAAATTCGCCACCGAACCACCCGCAAAATTCCCTACCCAAACACCGATAGTCCATTGCTCATTGACCCCTATTGCCCAAGCATCCCTTGAGCCATAGCTAGTGCCTGTTTTCCAAGCAACGGGAATATGGTTGTTGAATTGCAAATGATACTGCTCAAAATCTGGTCTCTTAACCGATGTCAAAATCTCTTTAATATGATAAGCCGTAATAGCCTGCAATAACTGTTCATTTTTTTGGGGAACACTGTCTTCCAGCCATTTCAAATCCGTTCTTTTGCCTTCATTCATCAGCATTGAATAGAGCGGAACCAGTTCCTGCAAAGATGCCTCGCCGCCGCCTAAAATCAGAGAAAGTCCATAACTCTCCGATGAGCGGGATAAGCCGACAAGCCCTGCGTTTTTAAGCCAAGAATGAAAATCCTCAACTCCGTAATCGGACAAAATTTTAACCGCAGGAACATTGAGAGAGCGAACAAGAGCTTCTTTATATGGTAAAATTCCGCTGAAACTTTTGTCCGCGTTTTGAGGAGAGAAACCTTTAAACCAGGTTGGGACATCTTCAATTAAACTTTCTGGCGTATAAGGTCCGCGTTCCATCGCGAGTGCGTATAAAAAAGGTTTCATAATGCTTCCCGTGCTGCGGAGTGCGCGTACTCCGTCTATCATCCCTTTGGAAAGTGAATCGTAATAATCGAGCGCGCCGAGGTAGCCTCTGATTTTTCCCGTTTTGGTTTCCGTTATTAAAACAGATATATTGACATTTGAGTATTCCCTTATTCTACGCCCGTAATTCCTTGCAATTCCTTCTAACCGAGATTGAATTTTGCTGTCTATTGTTCCGTGAAAAACGTTTTGGTTGGGGAATAGCGAGAGAACGGCTTCCGCATAGTGAGGCGTTTTGAATCTCCAATCTGCGTTTACCTTAGGCAATGATTCTTGCAAAGCGGAGCTTAAAATTTCCGTGTCTATGTAGCCCGCTTTTGCGAGCGATTTGAGTAGGTTATTTCTCCGTGTCAAAAGTTTTTCCCTTTCTTTTTCCAAATTCAACGCAGAGGGGCGATTTGGAAGCAGAGCCAAAAGAGCGGCTTCTGCCCAAGTGATTTCTTCCGAGCCGTGCCCAAAAAATCTCCAGCAAGCAGTTTCTGCCCCAACTATATTTCCGCCCATCGGAGCCAGGCTTGCGTATTCTGCAAAAATTTCGTTTTTGCTTTTCCAGAGTTCCATTCTAAGAGCAAAATGGGCTTCTATGAGTTTTGCGAAAAATGTTCGCTTTTTCGGTTTCTTTAGCCTTGCTACCTGCATTGTTATGGTGCTCGCACCGCTTTCGGTTTTCCCTGCTTTTACGTTTTGTTTTATGGCACGGATTACTGCAACCGGGTCTATTCCCAAATGCCAGTTAAATCTTTTGTCTTCAAAATGCAAAACCGCCGTCTTATATTTTTCAGAAATTTTTTCATTTTTTGGAAATTGATATTGCTCATTTTTATTCAACCAAACCCGTAAAAGCTCGCCTTGGGAAGAGAATAGAATTTTGCTGCAATCATCGTTGTTTTTTACGGGTATGAGCAGCGAAAGAAAGAAAAGACTTATTATGCATAAAAATATGAGGAGGGGTTTTGGGGGCATTGGGATATTTCACCATTTTTCTTCATTTTGCAAAATAATGTACAAGAACCTCTATAACAGATTCTTCTGGCAAAGTTTCTATTTCTTGCATTAATAATGCTGTGGCAGCCATTTTTTACTCCTTAGAAGGAATATAGAAAATTTCGGGAATTATAGCGATGTGTACCCACGCCCTCCCCGGCAATATATACAAGATATAAAGAGTTCTGGAGAATTTCAAAAAAACACGCCTATCTCGTATTCGCTTTTTTTCTTGCAATTCCAATCGGGGTCTGTGTAGGTGCGGGTAGAATTTAGATTTGTTTTGTCTTTCAAATTTCCTTCTGCGGTATCATCGCACACAAGCATTGCACTAAAGATAATATCATCGGTTCCTCCGCATCCCGAATATTTACTAGGTTTTATCCTATATAAAACCATATCTTGCGAAAGAACCCAATAATCATTAGAGGAAGAGGCGCCAGAAAAATATATGGCGAAATAATTGCAATTCGCTTGCTCTTTATCAAATATGTGCGGGAAAGCCGATTTTAAGCTATCCTTATCGGTAATAAATCTATTTCCCTGACTGGCATTTCATCGCTAAAGAGACCACAAGAAAAAAACGCAAACGGCATTGCAATAGCAAAGGCAATTCTTATAATTTTTTTCATTAGAAATTCTCCCTCATGTGGTAACCCAAAAGCACGTTGCCTGTGTGGCTATCCTATAGCGTTTGTTTGCCTGAATGTTATTTTCCGTAAATCTTATTTCTTTATTTGTAAAATGTGCTGAATTTCCGCCACTCCACCATCTGCTTCTTGTTCCTCAAGCAACGCTGGAATAATTCACAATCCCTCTTGCCGCTACTGAAAAGTTAAGACCTTTATTTTCAGCAACTTTTCCTTGCCCGGCTTTATAGTTATCTTTATTGACAATCTGTTCATTCATCCATTTTTCTACATCTGGGCTTACAACTATCACATTAGAGTCATAAGGAGGCAAGTATTTTTCCTCCTTGTATTCAGGATAGAAGAGTTGCGAATAAGTGTTTTGCCACATAAAGTAAAATAGGAATGCAACGGAAATCAAAAGTTTGGAGAGAGCTTTCATAATAATACCTATTTTTTAAACAATACTTAATGATAAATATACATTATTTTTACGAGAAAAGTAAAGAATATAATGAATATGTGTATTCGTGGGAAGTGTGTGGGTACACATCGCTATAATTCCCGCGAATTGCGTTACCCGCAACGCCACTTAGACCCTTGGGGATGAAATATGCTTTGGCGAGAATTTTCTATATTATTTCCCAATGCTAGAAGCCCTTACAGTTATTTGTTCGCAAAAACCCACGGTTGAATGGTGCATTGTGCTTGCAAAATTCGCCTTTATATTTATCCCCGTAGTTTTTATTGCGCTTATGATAACGCTGGAAAGACGTGGAGCAGGCTTTATACAAGATAGGCAAGGTCCAAACAGAACAGGCATTCCGCTTTTTCCTTTTTTATCGCACATAAGGCTTTTTGGGCTTGTGCAGAATGGGGCAGACGGCTTAAAATTATTCACAAAAGAATTGTTCCAGCCCCGTGAGGCTCATGGTTTTTGGTTCAAGTTCGCACCGGCTATTCCATTTATGGTGGTGTTTTTGTCGCCTGCGGTAATTCCCTGGTTTGGTCCTATGGTTTTTAACTGGGGTGGGCAACTTGTGCAGGTCAGCGGTTCAATTTTGAATTTGGATATCGGAGTACTTTGGCTCTTTGCTCTTGGGTCTCTCAGCATTTATGGAACGGTTCTCGGTTCGTGGGCTTCTAATTCCAAATACTCGCTCTTGGGTGGAATGCGTGCCGGAGCCATGATGATAAGCTACGAAGTAGCGATGGGGCTTTCCCTGTTAGGTATGTATATATTAGTGGGGAGCTTCAACCTGCAAGATATGGTTGCTTGGCAGGAAGTTCACGGCTGGGGAATTTTGGTTCAGCCCATTGCCTTTGTGATTTTTTTGGTGTCGCTTGTGGCAGAGACAGGTCGCGCTCCATTTGACGTGGCGGAAGGCGAGTCCGAGTTGGTATCGGGTTTTCACACTGAATTCAGCGGAATGCGTTTTGCCATGTTCTATATGGGAGAATATGCGCACATCGCTATAAATTCCGCTCTCCTTGCAACCTTGTTCTTGGGCGGCTACAGCATACCTTTTGTGAGCACGGAAACTTTGAAGGCAAATTCCGCTCAGGCTTTGGCTATTATCTGCGGAGTGTTCGTGCTCGGTACCTTGGCTTTCTTGTTTATGATGCACCGTTATGCAAACTGGTACAGAAATTCCAAAGCCTCAGATAAAGCATTCCGCTTAAAGGAATGGGCTTTGTACAAAGTTCTCGGTTGGCTTACCGTGCCAGCATTGCTCGTTATAGGTGTAGTTTCTCTTTATTTTGCTAAAGATATAAATGCGGAAAGTTTTATCGCTGCCTTGATTGCTGCAATGATTCAAATTCTGGTTCTACTATTTAAGATGAGTTTCTTCTGCTGGTTATGGATTTGGTTCCGCTGGACATTGCCGAGATTCCGCTACGACCACGTTATGCATCTGGGCTGGATTATCCTTTTGAACGTCGCTTTGGTGAACTTGGTTGTCACTGCGGTGGTAGCGAAGTTGATTAACCCCTAACTCGCACACAAAAACATTCTTGTTTTCTAAAACGCCTTGCGAAAGGCAACTCGCATTCTTCTCCGTTATCACCACAGGCAAGCCTAATTTCAAAGCATGTTCTGTTTTTTTTTGGATATTGAAATGGTCAGGGCAGTCAATTTTTTTCATAATGGAATAATTTTTTTGCAAACCATCAAAAAATCTGTGCGAGCGTGCAATGCCGGCAATGGTTATTATCTCGGAATTTTGAGGCAAAATTTCACCACTCGCATTCAAAGGCTGTTTCATGTAAAAAACAATATCCGCATCTTTAGCATTTTCATCCCATTCCATAGCGCATTTTTTTACGCAGGCAATTTCCAAATGGTCTTTCCATAAACTGCGGCAATTCCCATAAGGTATTATGTCTCGCAATCCTTTCGCGCTTTCGCCCCATGTCAGGCAAATCCAGAAGGCATGGCTAAGGCGGCGGTCTTCCAAACCATCATCGCTGATTAAAACATCAAATTTGCCATCCATTTTTTTGCAAAGTTCAAAACGGTTCCCCGTAAAGACTTCAAAACCTTTTTTTTTAAACCATAAATTCTCATCGCCTGTATTTTTGCACAAAATTCCAACGCTAAATCCTTGCGCTTTCAATTTTTGTGCTAAATAAGATGTGTATGGAGTTTTCCCTGCTCCCCCGGCCAGCAAACTCCCAATGCCGATGAGCGGTGTGTTGAATTTCGTATTTTTTTTTTGAGCAAGCCTTGTTTTGGAATCTATCAAATAACCGAAACGCCAAAGCGCAGCGGCAAGAAATCTCATAAATCAATTCTCGGTCGCTTTCTTCTACTCACGCATAGACGGTAGCCTTCGCCTCGTTTCCCCAGTTTCTCTTGTTTCTCAAAGGATATTTCGTAGTTTTTCATTATGTAGCGGAATCCCTGCACAATGTTATTATCAGTCTCTACTTCATCCCAATAAGCCTCGGAACGGAAAGCAACCTCAGTATTATACTGCTCTAATGCTTGTTTCTGCTGCTCTTCATTGATAATCGGTTTAGCCATAGCCTTCTCCGTGCTGTGAATAATGATATTAATATAGAAAAAATAAACCCTATTTTCTATATTCCATTTTGTAATGATTTTAACCCGTTATGTGCTTAAAGAGCATATTGCTCCGTTTTTTGCAGCACTTTTTGTGACTACTTTTTTGTTTATTATAAATTTTTTGGTCGAAGTACTTGATAAAATCCTCTCAAAGGGGATTCCAATGCAAATTGTTTTGGAAATTTTTGGGCTTAACGTGGTTTGGATGGTCGGTTTTGCCGTGCCGATGTCTGTGCTGGCTTCCACTCTTATGACTTTTGGCAGATTTTCTTCGGATAAAGAGATTGTAGCCATGCAGGCTGCCGGAATTTCTCCGTTTTCGCTTATGCGCCCGGTTATTGTCGTTTCTGTTTTACTGATGGTGCTTTTAATCGGTTTCAATAACTGGGTTTTGCCGGAAGCAAATTACCGCAGTTCAATGCTCATGCAGTCCATAACCCGCAAAAGGCCGCACGCTATGATAGATGAAGGCAAACTCATAAACCAGTTCCCCGGCATTCAACTTTGGGTTTCTCGCATAGACAACCAAAAAGCAACGCTTTATGGCATAAAAATTTTTGAAATAGGCGGAAGTTTTCCACGCGTGATAACGGCGGATAGTGCTTCAATGGAATATGTGGATATGGGCACAACCCTGATGCTCCATTTGAAAAACGGGGAAAATCATTTTGTTGACCCCAATGACTCCGAACGTTACTTCAGAATTCTCTTTGCAAATCAAGATTTTGCCATTCAGAATATAAACGACCGATTTGAACGCACAGACAAGAAAAATCGAGGACAGCGCGAACTGCCCATAAAAAATTTAAGGGAAGCAATAGAGGATACCGAAGACGAAATGCGAAATTTGATAGCCGAATTTGAACCGATAATTTGGCAAAGAGCAGATAATTTAATTGCGCTTATTAAAAAAGATTCCATTTTACCGGAAGAACTGAAGAGCAAGGAGATTTTGAAAGATGCAAAAAATCGCAATACAGCCTTGGGAATTGTAAAAAACGAAGAAAATGAAGTTTTAAATCAAGTGAATAGAATGTATGTGAGACGAGAAGGCTTGCTGAAGCGAATTGCCATATACAATGTTGAAATTCACAAAAAAATAAGCACCGCTGTTGCGTGCATCATTTTTGCCCTTATAGGCGCTCCGCTTGGCATAATAGCTAAACGCGGCGGCATTGGACCCGGAACGGTTTACAGCCTTGGATTTTTTACCGTTTATTGGGTGTGCTTGATCGGCGGCGAAAATTTGGCAGACCGCTTGATAATTCCTCCTGCTATTTCAATGTGGACTTGCAATGTGTTAATTGGGATAATCGGTCTGTTTTTAACTTGGCGGGTTGCAAAGCGATGAGGTTTTCCAAATATCTTTTAGCAAATTTTTTGAAATCATTTGCCCTGATAATGGTGGGCAGTATTGTGGTGTTCATAATAATAGACTTTGTTGGCAATATAAAGATGTGGCTTTTAAGAGGGATGGGGCAAGCAGGGGAATATTATTTAAACTATTTGCCATACATAATTTATCTGGTTTGCCCTGTTGCAATAATGCTAACCGCAATAGCCAGCATAGGCGCAATGGCAAGGCATTTGGAAATTTCAGCGATGCAGGGTGCAGGCAGAAGCCCATTTAGAATACTTTTTCCCATTTTTATAGTTGGCATAGTTATAACAGCGTTGCTATTTGGCATTGGTGAAATATTTTTGCCAGATGCAAATTACCGCCGCTTGGAAATTGCGGAGACAAGAGTTGAGCAAAGAAGAAATCCTAGGATAAAAGAAAAAAATCAGTTCGTATTTATAGGTTCCGACCACTCGGACTGGTATTTTAGGCATTATAACGGCATAACAAAAAGAGGGGAAATGGTCTCTTTGGTTTTGCAAGACAAAAGCAATCCCGTTGCCCGCTACGATGCAAAAAAAATAGAATGGGGCGATAGTTCTTGGATTTTATCAGAGGGTTGGGCGAGATTTTTTATGCCGGACAAAAGTTTAAAAGCATTCAAATTCAAAAGGCATGATATAGGAAAACAGACCAGCGTTTTGCCGGAAGACATAATAAACGAAAGGCAGAGCCATGAGGAGATGAACACAAAGCAGATAAGCCGCAGAATTGAGATTTTAAAACGAAGCGGCGAAGATACAACAAAAATGGAAACTCAGTGGCATTTTAAATATTCGGGACCGGTAACGGCTTTGGTGACTTTGATAATTGCACTTTCGCTTTCGCATAGGTATAAGCGGGGCAGTTCTTTGAGCCACCAATTTGGCATCGGGATAATTATGACATTCAGTTACTATATAGTTGTGAGAGTAGGTTTGCAGATGGGAGAAAACGGAATCTTAGACCCGTGGCTCGGTGCATGGCTCGGTCATATAATTTACGGTACGGTTGCCCTCACCATGTTGTTGAAATCGTTCAGGCTGTGAATTTCACAACCCAAACCTTTCCCGCCTCTACATATTCAACTTTTATCTCCGTGCCAGCAACTATAAAATCGCTTCTGGACTGAGCATCGAACATTTTATCCCCGATTTTAACATGACCGCTTGGCCGCAAATCCGTTAAGGCAACTCCTGTATCGCCTTTTTTTATCTCTTCCACAAATTCCTCAACCGGGGAATACGCTGTGGATAAGTCGATTTTGTTAATAGGAGTCAGAGCATCTGGCAAAATAGGTAGCAAATATTTTGAAACTAAAATAGGCAATGATAAAGCGAGCACTGCGCACAGCATTATATACAGCAAACCGTATTGCCAATTTGAAAGAGAACCGAACTCAGGCGCAAAAGCAGGCAAACTGGAAATATCAAAAGACATCGCGAGAGCTATTATAAAACAGATTATACTCAGCATCCCGCAAATCATAAGCCCGGGCAAAACAAAAATTTCAAGGAGCATGAGCGCAACTCCTAGGCAAAGCAAAACAAGCGGCAATTTATCGTGCAGGCTGCTGGCATACTGCCCTAAAAACACTATTGCTATAAGCGTAACGCCAATAATGCCAAAGGCTCCAAAACCCGGCGTTTTAAATTCCATGTAGAGCAAACCAAAACCTAAAACCATAAGGATGCCTGATATTGCACCTATAAATCTCGTAAGTTTCTCCGCCCAAGAAATTTCAATAATTATGGCTTTTGTTATGCCTAGCTCCTTTTTAAACGCTTCTATGTTTTCAGGAGTTCCCTTTGAAAATTTTAAATGCTGCGCCTCTTCATTAGTCATGGTTAAAAGCTCTCCGGCTCTAACCAAAGTTTTTTTGCTCCATTTTTTCTGCTCAGCTTCTGGCATATCGCTGTATTCTACGGTATTTACATAGATAGTGGTATCTTTATTAGAGAGTTCAATAACACCTAAATCGGGACTTACAAATGACTCTGAAAGCAGGCGGGGATACCCATTCCGCTCTGCCAAGTTGCGGAACTTTGCTCTCAAAGGCGATTGTATTTTTTCACCCACAATTTGCGGTTGCCCGTCTGTGCTTTGCACAATAGGGGCACAATCGCCAATGGTGGTACTGGGTAGCATATATAGGTTGTCGCTGGAAAGAGCGATTAAAGCTCCCGCGCTTATGGCTTTTTTTTGTACTAGTGAAATAGTTGGGATTTTTAACGCTGTTATGGTATCCACAATTTCAAAGGCGGCATCAAGGCGACCCCCAAAGGTGTTTATTTCAAAAACAATCAAATCTGGATTTTTAGAAACAGCTTCCGCTATGGCACGGCGAGCATAATCACTCATGCCCGGATCTACATCGCCATCTAAAGTTATCCATGCTGCAACCTTGTCAGTGGATGCAAAGCCAAGGGAAAAAGAAAGGAATGTTAAAAAAAGAAAACGGGTCATTTTGGTACCCCTAATGAATCAAATTGGCGAATAATTGAATCTGCCTGTTTTTGCAAAAGTGCCTCTGTCTCCTTGGCTTTGTCTATCAAAATTCCATAGGAATCGGCAACTCTTTCCATAGCGGTTTTTTGAGCCAATTGTTCCTCAGTTTCGCAGGAAATTATCGTAAGAGATATGAATATTAGGTAGAATTTGCGCATAAGAGAAACTTAGTAATTTTTTCTATATTGCCTCCATGTATTTACTTCCTATACTCTTTTTTATTTCTCTTGCTTTTGCGGGCAACGAGCCTATAGGCGAGGTTAGGTCTGCAAACGCAGGCGATTTTTTCAGGCACCCAAATGATTCCAAAAACTACAGCGAATCGTGGGATTATGTCTTTGTTTTGGATAACGGAGCTAAAGTGTACGTAACGTATACATGGCTAAATTCTTCCAATGAAGTAGGGTCGCAGTTATCAATATGGAATTTTAAGAACAAAAGCACAAATGTAGGGCGTATATATCCAAAAGAGAGATACAGTGAAAATAAAAGCACAAATACTATAAGCATCAAAGACGAATACAAAATGGAGAATTTACCCGGCAAAGAGCATCGCGTTCTTTTTACCGCAGACAAAAACGGCAAATTCTTTTTGGATTTGAAATTCACAAGTGCTCAGGCTGCGAAAATCCCCGGCGATGGAGTTTTTAATGTGGACGGGCAAAAATACGGGCTTTATGTTCACATACCTTATGGGCGCATTGAAGGGCGCATAGGCATAAACGACGATACCGTAGCGGTTAAAGGTTACGGATATATGGACCATTCTTGGACAAGCACAGAAGCCACTAATATGGTTGCCCGTTCCTTTATTTTCACCACAACAAGTTTGGAAAAGAATGCGAGTAAAATAGCAGGGCGGGTGAATGTAAGCCCAAAGGGTGGAGTTTTTGGCTATGCAATTCCCATTATAGAGGGTGAGTTAGCAGAGCTTGTGCTGCCTGTTCAAATCTTGGATAACGGTTCTAATTACAGTCCAAAAAAATTCCCTAAAAATGTGGAAATCAAATGGAACAAGGAGGAAATTCCTTCGCTTTCTTTTGCCGCAAGCCCTCAGGAAAAATTTCCGCTTTTGGCAAGCCTCGGTCTGCCAAAACTTGTCATCAGTGCCAAAGGCGGGGAAATTTACCATTTGCGCGGTCGCTCAAAAACAGATTCTTGGGGACGGGTGGATTGGGTTTTATCGGGGAAATAGGAAAGTTGGCTATTGCTATTCAATTCTATCGCTGATTTTTGACCAGTTCAAAACGCCTTTTCGCACAATGTAAAGGTATCCAACTTCCAAAACGAGCAAGAATATCATCAAAAAGGCGAGCATTTCCCAGCCGCCGTTTTTGAACCCCACAGCCAGAGGGTAGAGAAAAGCCACTTCCAAATCGAATACTAAAAAAAGCATAGCCACTATGTAATATTTTATGGGGAATCTCTCCGAGGCATTGCCTATCACCTTTGAGAGTCCGCACTCATAAGCATCGGTTTTAATTTTATTTTTCAATTGGGTTTGCGGAGAGAGTAACCAATTTGCGAACATCATCCCAAAGGGAACCGCCACCGCTAGCAACACCAGCACAAGGAGCGCGAAAAATATTTCAAAAGAGTCCATAATGACAAAATTTAGAAAAAACTCACCTCTTCCTAAGCGTGATTTGCGAAACTTGCAGGTTTTTTGGCATTTCGCCACTCAATAGAGCCTCTGCGATGGGTGCGAGGGCAAATTCTTTTTTAGAAGTGAAAAGATAAAAGGTCTCGGATTTTGGGGCGTTGTCCAGTTCGTAAGAACTTTCCAAAGAGACTATTTTCCCAGATTCAAGTTCTTTTGCCCTGCCATTTTCACCGGAGAGGTGTACGGTCAAAACTCTGTTGCCATCTATGCTCAAAAGAACGCCGTAGCATTTTTCCTCCGCGATGTAGCGCATTTGCAACAAGTCGCCCGCTTTTGCTTCGCTGCCGTTTGAGAGTTTTTCAACGGAATCTGCGGTTTTGCGCCAAATTTCCAAATCTGTCTTTAAACCCTTAACTCTGGTTCCGTCTTCGTTTATCACAACGTTTTGGGCAGAACTATTTTCCAAAGTGCTTTCAGAAAATATGTTTATTAAAACCGTTGCCGCGAGCAATAAGCCTGCACAGGCGGCAAGCGGCATAAGCCATCTGTTTTTTATAGGCTCAATAATTTTGAATTTTGCCGCCTGCATTTTCTCCGCAAACTCCTTTGCAGGGTATTCTGCCAGCAATTCTTCATTGCTGTTTCTCAGCAACGCGAGCTGCGAACAAAACTCTATGTTTTTGTTTTCCAGGGTTTTTAATGCAGCCATTTCTCTTGCGGGAAGTTCCCCAAGCAGATAACGCTCTATTTTCCAGTTCGGTATGCTCATACAGCCTCCAATTTGGTTAAAGAATTTTTAAGAGTTCTAAGCCTTTTGCGAACCCCGGCAACGGACATTTTTACCTCCGCAGCAACCTCTTCCAAAGTCATGCCGTCTATAAAGTGCAAAACCGCTATGGTTCGGCTGCTCTCAGGATGTCTTTTGAAGAGCTTGTCCAAAATGTCCCTGTTCTCCGTTTCTCTCTCAAAATTTTCCGTGCAGGCTATTTGCGCAATTGCTTCATCGCAACTGATGTTTTCGCCTCTGCGTTTTCTGTCCCTTATGTGGTTCAGGCACATATTGGTTGCCATTCGCCACAATAAGCTGGACGGATAATCAAAATTCAGAGAGTTTCGCTTTTCCCAAACCTTTGCAAAAAGCTCTTGGACAATATCTGCCGCCGAGCTTTTATCGCCTAGCAGCTTATTGCAACGCCTAAACACCATCGGTGCATAACGTGTGTAAAGCTGCTGTGCATTTAGATTTTGGTTCATACCCCTTAAACACCTGAACTGGATAAAAGTGATACTGGAAATATAAAAAGTTGCATATTTTTGTCTGAACCTCAATATCCCAGATTTTAGGATTGACAGGGTAACAAATTACGGCACCGCAATCATTTTAGCGGGGATTTGCATAATTCACCGCTTATATACCTAAAAGCCTCGTCAACATCGTCCATAAACTTTATATGATTCATGTCTTCTTTGCTTATCATCTCATCGTCAATGAGTCTTTGCCAATTTATAAGGCTTTTCCAAAATTCGGTTCCAAACAGAACAAGCGGAACGCTATCTGTCTTTTCATTTTGAAGCATGGTTAACGCTTCAAACAACTCATCAAGGGTTCCAAAACCTCCGGGGAAAATGATTATCGCTGCGGATTTCAGCAAAAACCAAAATTTGCGCAAAAAGAAGTAATGGAACTGAATCTCCAAATTCTTATCCACATAAGGATTTGTGCTTTGCTCAAAAGGCAACTCTATGCAAAAGCCAAGAGACGGAGCATCCGCTTCTTTTGCGCCTTTGTTCCCGGCTTCCATAATGCCCGGACCACCGCCTGTGCATATAGCGTATTTTTTCGGCTGCTCCTTTGCCCATTTACCCAACTTAAAAGTCAAAGCGTTAGCGGCTTCGTAATATTTATCCTCCGGCTTTGTTCGCGCAGAACCAAAAATCACAATGGTTTTGTCTATCTTGTTGTCTTCAAGAATGGCTTTTGATGCCAAAAGCTCAGACATAATGCGAATGGGCCTTCCGTGTTCGCTCTTTATAAATTCCTCGTTGTGAAAAGCTAACATATTGTTTACTCCATAATTGCAAATTTTTCTCGGATGTCGGTAGCTTCTTCTTTTATGCGAACTTCGTCTGCTCCTTCATTTTGCAATACCATTCCGGTTATGCTTATGGCAGCTTCTACTTCTTCACAACA
>Ga0268262_10002669_pt1 | contig 20301 bp, 19 predicted proteins | sample TergutNc150P3_FD_190354 | JGI IMG/M metagenome (GOLD analysis project Ga0268262, IMG submission 190354) | Nasutitermes corniger P3 segment gut microbial community from laboratory colony in Florida, USA - Nc150 P3 (SPAdes) (version 2) | ecosystem: Host-associated > Arthropoda: Insects >... | reverse complement strand
CTGACCTTCAAAAAGCGCGCAAAGATCTTGAAGACCTTACAGCGGAAATACGTCAGGAAACTTCGCAGTTATTCATTGACACTTACAACCGCATAAAGAAAAATTTTCACAACATGTTCCGCCGTCTCTTCGGCGGAGGCAGAGCGGAATTGCGGCTTTCAGACCCGAACCATGTGTTGGAATCGGGCATAGAAATTTTCGCTCAGCCGCCCGGAAAAAAACTGGAACACTTAAGCCTGCTCTCAGGCGGCGAATGCTCTATGACAGCGGTAGCCCTTTTATTCGCCACCTACATGGTAAAGCCAAGCCCCTTCTGTCTCTTGGACGAAATTGACGCCGCCCTTGACGAACAAAACGTCGGGCGCTTTGTTCACCTTCTTAACGAGTTCAGCGACTCAAGCCAATTCATCATAATCACACACAACAAAAAGACAACGTCGGGAGCGGGAACGCTTATCGGCGTAACTATGCAAGAGTCCGGCGTAACAAAAGTTATTTCAGCCCGATTCAAGGAAGGCGAACTTGACGTAGCGGACTCACCGCCCCCGCAAACCGAGTTATGGGACGCCGACGGCAAGTTTGAAGAAGAAGACGTCGCGCCGGAAGCGGGAAGGGAGTTACCCGTCGGCGTTAACGACCCGAAGAAAGTGACGGACGCGCAGTTAAGACCGATTAGGTCGCGCACGACGAATGGCGCGAATCAATAATAAAATTAATGTCGCTGTTTCTATAAATAAATATATTGACTTTTTCTTCCTATGGTATATATTATAGGTATATACTAAATACGGAGGCTTATAATGAATATTCCAACGGCAAAAGTATTTATGAACGGACGTTCCCAGGCGATACGTCTGCCAAAAGAATTTCGCGTTGATGGGGATGAGGTATATATTACAAAAAAAAACGGCAAAATAATTATTTTCGAGAAATCGCAGAAATCTTGGGCGGAAATAATAAAAGATATGCCAGCTTTTCCTGATTTCGATGTTGGACGTAAAAATGTTAAAGCGCGCGAGGTGCGTTTATGATATATATGTTCGACACAGATACAGCCAGTTTTTTTATGAAGGATAATCCAAAGAGTGTGCGCAAAAAAGCGGCGGAACATAACAAAGATGAATTTTGCATAAGCGCAATAACTTATGCCGAATTAATGTTTGGTCTTAAAAGAAATTACTCAAAACAGCTTGATTTCTGGCTTAACGAAATACTTGCTAAACTAAATGTAATTGCCTTTGATGACGCTTCTGCCGTAGTTTACGGAGATATTAGAACAACATTGGAAAAATCAGGGCAGATTCTTGACAATATGGATATGCTTATAGCGTCATCCGCTATAAGCGTGAATGCGGTACTCGTATCACACAATATTAAACACTTCTCTAAAATAAAAGGTCTAAAAACAGAAGATTGGTGTCGTTAAATCGCACCCTCATAAACAAGCAGTTCTTTCCCGTCTATTGTTACCGTTAATCCGTGTTCCAGTTTTTTTGCGGCGTCTCTGATGTGGGTAAGCCAGACAAGATTGGGGTTGAAGAGGCGCAGCTTTTCTTCGCCGATTACCGAGACTCCTTCGCAAATTATTCCGCTTACCATGCTGATAACGGATATGTAGTCTTCGGTAAGCTCTTTGCAAATGAGTATACTGCCTTTGCCTGCTGACATAATTTTTTTGCGGGCTTCGTCGGGGGTCGCGGCGTGGATTATTTTGCCCTGCGCGCGAATAATGTCGGGATTTGCGCAACCGCCGGCGCTTGAGCGTGCGAGAACTGTCCCTATAATTACTACGCGGACATTGTTTATCATGTTCGGGCTTTCAAGCGGTAAGCCGGCAATTAGAACTATTTTATCCGATATGCCAGCTACCCCTGTTTCTGAGACAACTTTCATGGTGTTGTGTATCATGGTCTCCGAATCTTCAACTTTCGACTTGATACTGGTATTTACTCCCCAGTATAACTGCATAAGGCGTTCGGCGCGCGCTTCTGTGGTTACGGCAAGAATCGGCTCGTCAGGTCTGAATACGCTGAGGATTCGCGCGGTATTGCCGCTTTGGGTCGGCGTGACTATGGCTTTTGCCTTTACCGCCGTCGCTATTTCAACGCCCGATCTCGACATAATGATGCCCAGATTTTCTTTTGGGTTGTGCGCTTCGGAATGACATTCATCGTGAAAATTTCTCATGCGTACGCGGAATTCATCCGACTGCTCAATGGTGCACGCTATTCTGTCCATCGTTTTTACGGATTCCACCGGATACGCTCCCTGCGCGGTCTCGCCCGAGAGCATGATCGCGTCGGTTCCGTCTAGTATCGCGTTTGCCACGTCGGTCAGTTCCGCGCGTGTGGGTCGCGGGTTATGTATCATTGAGTCCAGCATTTGGGTCGCGGTAATGACCGGTTTTCCCGCCCTGCGGCATACATTGATAATGTGTTTTTGCGCCAAAGGAATCTGCTCAGTGGGGAGTTGTACGCCAAGGTCGCCGCGCGCTACCATTACGCCGTCCGCAAGATTGGCAATTTCTTTTATATTTTCCAAACCTTCGCCGCTTTCAATTTTTGCTATGATTTTCATGCGGGAAGAATGGCTTTCAAGGAATTTTCTTATCTCGGTTACTTCGTGGGGAAAGCTCAAAAAACTCGCGGCGACATAATCAAGTTCCATTTCGATGCCGAATTCCAGGTCTTTCTTGTCCTGCTCGCCGATAATGGGAAGCCCGGCGTGTACGCCGATAAGGTTAACGTTTTTCTTGCTTCCAATGACAGCGGCATTGTTTGCGCGGCACTTAATGCCCCCCGCTGTATCAATCACTTCAAGTTCAAGAAGTCCGTCCGCAATAAGAACGCGGTGTCCGTTTTGCAACTTTTCTCCCGCTTCTTTCCACGATAATGAAATACGCGCGGGCGCTCCGTTTCCAGCCGCCGTGGTAAAACAATCATCGGTGGAAATTATAACCTGGTCGCCTTTATTTATTGTAACAGTACCGTCATTTTCCACCATACCCGTTCGTATCTCAGGTCCTTTAGTGTCCAGCAGAAGCGCGATGGGAATTCCCATCTCTTTGGAAAGACGCCTGACGAGATCTACAGAAGCGCGGTGCGTTTCGTTATTTCCGTGAGAAAAATTTAGACGCGCTACGTTCATTCCGGCAAGTATAAGTTCGCGTACTACGGATTCTTCAGACGACGCGGGACCCAAAGAACATACGATTTTAGTTTTTCTCTTATTTATCATAATTCAATAGGTCTCCTTTCAGCTAATTACAGGCTTATTTTGTTGCAGAAGCAAACCGTGCTTTTCTTTTTGCGCTTGTATCACTGACATCACTATATAATTGTAATACTGTCACTTGCATTTCAGCATTGGTTATACGTTGAGCGGGAGTTGGGTGCGTCTTGCCAAGACCCTCACCGGGTTTTTGAACAGCGCTCAATGATTTAAGCATTTCAATCAAACCGGATGGGTTATACCCGGCGCCTGCCATAAGCGACATTGCTTTATTGTCGGCGTCAAATTCTTGTTTCTGTGAATAACCGTTATTAACCATCGTTTGCATAATCTCTCCTACCGATTCGTTCATAAAAGCGGTTAATTCTTTTTCATCCACCCCTGTCGCCACGCTGGCTGCCGCCGTGCTTGTTACCTTTACAGCCTGAGCAAAACGGCTGCTTTTTATTGCGTTAATGCTGTGTCGTAATTGAATGTGAGCGACTTCATGCGCTATTACTCCGGCAAGCGCGTCTTCGGATTTAGCGGCTTTAACAAGTCCCCGCGTGACAAAAATATGTCCGCCGGAAGTCGCAAAGGCGTTTATTTCATTGCTGTCCAGCAACGCAACATGATAACCCTTATAAATATCCGGGCGCGCAGAATTAATTGTTATAGCGGCGCAGATATCGTTTAAGTAATTAGTCAGCTTTCGATCCTTAGTATAGATTTTGTAAGAAGAAAGAATATTTGCAGCTACCGCCCTGCCGATATAGTATTCCTGCTCCGGAGTAATATCTTCCGAAGCGGTGTCTATGGCTTTAGAGGACGCATTAATGGATTTGACTGATTTATCAACTTTTTCATCATCTATTAACCCGGCTGCTCCAGCCGCCTTTACAATCCCCGAAATAGCAGAGCATGAGAAAATCGTTCCAGCAAAAAAAAGACTTATTAAAATAATTAAAATTATTTTAGCTTTCACTAATTTCCCCCCATTTTCAGGCGGCCTTCTTCAAGAAATTTTTTAAGCTCAGTTTCGTGAACTGTTACAGTTTCGACTTTGTCTACATCGGAATAATTAAGATTTTTTTTCTGACTCTTGTATGTATTTTCAGCTTCCTGACTAAAGCCTTTTCCGGCAAGAGCTACTTCTTTTGCCGATGCTGTACTTTTGGTTCCCGAAACTACTTGCTTTACGGAAAGGTTAGATGTAGCTGTCCACCCGGTAACTGATGGATTTTTGGCGCTTTTAACCTCCGTAAATTTACCGTCAACCTTTACTACCGTTACTTTATCTCCGTAATTTAATGTTCCCTTATTGGCGGAAAAAGAACCTGTGTTTTCTTTAAGCGTTACTGTTTTTACCGCAACATAAAGAGTTCCGCCGGGGAGAGTCTGCGCCGCAACAATACCGGTAACAAATAAAATTAAACTAAAAAAAACTAAAATCTTTTTCATTTTTCACCTCTTAATAAAATAATATCATTTTTTTGTTAAATTATCCACTCCATTATCCCAATTTTTTTCATCCGGCGGGGAAGATATAAATTTAGCGCATCTATTAAGGTATTTTTTCGCCGCTAAATCGCCCTTATTTTTATCGAAAATAGTCTGGAAAAGCTTTTGAGCAGCCTGAAAATCGTGTTTTTCATAAAAATTGAAGGCTTGTTCCCAGTTTTTTACCATTTTTAGTAATTCCGGCGGTGCTTCGGACGCGATTTCCAGCAGTTCATAAAGCCGCAAGGGGGTATTAATACCGACAACGCGCACCCTGCTTAAAGTACGCAGTACAAACTCATTGCCCAACTGTGCTCTTGTATATTCGCTAATCAGGATACCGCCTGTATCATACTGTTTATTAACTCCCTCCAACCGCGCCGCCAAATTTACCGCGTTTCCCATGACTGTATAATCCATTTTATTGGGAGTACCCATGTTACCTACAACCATATCCCCTGTATTGATACCTATTCTTGTAAACAGCGGACAGGGGTCGTCAATTCTGCTTATTATCCCTTTTTCCGCCATAGTTTTCATAACTTCCGGCGTAATAAGTCCCATCTCAAGCGCTTCCTTGTTAATCTCCACCTCCGCTCTTTTCATACAAACGGCGGCGCGGCAGGCAAGGACGGCATGGTTCTCCATGTGAATAGGAGCGCCGAAAAACGCGATAATCGCGTCCCCCTCGTATTTATCAATTGTTCCCTGATTATCAAGGACAATATTACTCATTCTTGTAAGATAAAAATTAAGCAGTTCTACAAGTTTTGCCGGATCTCCCAGAGCTTCGGAAATTGTAGAGAAACTGCGGACATCCGTAAAGATTGCGGTCATCTCTCTTTTCTCGCCGCCAAGTTTTAATTGGGAAGGATCATGTATGATCTGTTCAATAACTTTTGGGGACAAATACTGAGAGAAAGCGGATTTAATAAATCTTTTTTGGCTGCCCTCTGTGGCGTAATTGTAAAGGGTTACGGTAATAAAAGCGGCAAACGTTCCCGCAAGATACGTTACCATAGGAAGCCAGAGACTGCCAAACTGATAAGCGGCAAAAGAACCGATAATTATCGCTAAAATAATAATCGCCATTCCCGTAACGGAAATGGAAATGCGATTTGAGAAAATCGTCAGACATACCAGTAAAATTATAACCGCAAGAAGAATCAGCAAGTTAAGCCCTTCGCCGCTTTCGCGGATAAAATCGCCCCCAAGCATATTATCAAGCATTGTTATATGGCAGCCCATTCCCGGATACACGGAAGAAATCGGCGTATTAAAAATATCAAAAAGTCCCTGCGCATAAAAACCAAAAAACACATAACTATCTTTAAAATTATCGGGACTTAAAAAGAAATCGGATTCCATATACTCTTCATCGCCGTTTTTATACGCATCTGCGCTTATCAATATATCCATCGCCCTGTAAGGAATATATCTATCCAAAGGTCCGTGATACCTTAACAGGGCATAGCCGTTTTTATCAACAGGCACTGAAATTCCATCCCAATCAATTACGCCGGTTTCTTTATCGTAAATTAATTGCTGTCCTTTTCCGGAAACAATAAGCGACGCGGAAGAAAGACCGGGTATCGCTTTACCGTCGAATAAAGTAAAAGGTCTTAACCGTCTTATTATTCCGTCAGAATCCGGCACACCTGTAACGCTGCCCAAAGCGCCTGCGGCGTCTCTTAATTCGATAATCGGAAACTGCGCCTTTACATTTTCTCCTACGCTAAAACGTTCCAGCATGGAACCGAAATTTTCAGGTTGGAACAAGGGCGCGTTTAAATCATTCGGCCAAGCGGTTACACTCCCCGTCTGACTGCTGAACATGACGGTTTGCACCACATGACCGTAATTTTTTGAAGCGTTAATAAAAGTATTATCATCTTCTCTGGCGTTCAAACTGCGTAAAGCTTCAATCGCGTCTCTGAAGACTGTTCTCCCGGACTGTCTTGCGGCTCCGGCAAGGCGCGAACTTGGCGCGGTATTTCCCGCTTCGGCTTGTTCCAGACTTCTTACGGCGTTATCAATTATCTCGTCCTGTTTGGCGTTCCTGTAAACAGAAGGCTCGGAAAAAATAACGTCAAAGGCTATCGACTTTGCCTTGCTTAGATTCATGTAATCTACAACTTCGGCATACGCCTGCCGGGGCCAGGGCCAGCCCCAGCCCCTTTCACTTTGCGCCCAGTCAATACTGTCCTGATCCAGCAGGATTACGGCAATTTCATCGGAAGGACGGTTGTAAATGGAATCCGCCCAAAATCTGACCCGCATATCATAGGATTTGTATTCCAAGAAATGGAAAACCCCAAGCAAATGCAAGCCGGTAATTATGAAAAATACTAAACCGGAAATAATAACCGCATTAAGCTTTTTACCTATCTTTTTCTTTTTCGCCATATTGCTACCCTATACTACCTTTTTTATGTTAAATATATCATAATTATATCAGGAGTTATTATGGATAAGAAGTACAAAAAACCGCCTTTTACCTTTGTGTGGATTATAGCGACAATTACCTTCTGCCTGTTATTTACTTTTGCGTTAATTCCGGGAGCCTCCGCGCAGGGGAATTTACAACTGCATTCGGGAGCGGCAAATACGCAGAGCCAAGTCCGCAATTATACGAACATAATGCAGAATGTATATGACTTTATTATTCGCAATTATGTTGAGGAAGTAGACCCAAGAGTTGTTTTTGAAGGGGCGATGAACGGAATGTTCGGCGCTCTGGAAGACCCATATTCGACATTTTTATCCGAATCGGACATGAAAGATTTAAACGATACAACGCAGGGAAGCTTTGGCGGCGTAGGGCTTAATATTATAAAAGCCGTCGCCCCAAGACCGGACGGAAAACCTATGTGGGTAGAAGTTGTTTCCCCAATCGAAGACACACCCGGCTGGCGCGCCGGAATAAACCCGGGCGATTTTATTACAAAAATTAACGATGTAGCGACTGAAAATATCACTATGGACGAAGTGCTTGCCATGCTCAGGGGAACGCCCGGAGAAAGCGTAACCCTTGTTATCCGGCGCGGAGAAAAAATGGAGTTCCCTGTAACGCTTGTCAGGGCGATTATCGAAGTGCCTACCGTTAAACACGCCATGATTGGCAGTACCGGCTACTTAAAACTTCTTACCTTTACCCCGATGTCCGCCGAAAGAGCGAGGGATGCGATAAACGAGTTTAAAGATAAAAATTACAGCAGCCTGATACTGGACTTGCGTAACAATTACGGCGGAAGACTGGACGCCGCCGTAGAAATATCCAACCTGTTTTTAGACGGCGGACTTGTTGTGCGGACAAGATCAAGGATCGCGTCGGAAAACCGCGATTTTAACGCAAGAAGGTCTACTCTAGTCGCCGCCGACATTCCTGTCATCGTGCTGATAAACAAAGGCTCCGCTTCCGCTTCGGAAATTGTCGCGGGAGCGCTTAAGGATCGCGGCAGGGCTTATCTGGTTGGGGAAAATACTTTTGGCAAGGGATCGGTTCAACAGGTTTATCCTTTAAGCGGAACAGGTTTTAAAATAACCACCGCGCGTTACTATACGCCGAGCGACGTTAATATCGATAAAGTGGGCATACCGCCGGATCGCGAAGTAAAATTCCCCGAATACACGGAGGCGGACGCGGAAAAACTGAACTTGCTTATTAACGCAAACAAGATACCTGAATTTGCCGAGAAAAATCCAAAAGCGACTCTCGCGCAAGTTGACGCTTTCGCGCAGGGACTTGAACGCGAATACAAACTCAATTTATCCTTGCTTAAAAGGCTTATAAGAAACGAATTAAACAGAACGACTATCGCGCCTGTTTATGATTTGGAGTACGATGTTCAACTGCAGGAAGCGATGAAAATTTTTGATAGCAAAGCGTATCAAAATTTAATGAAGAACTCAAAAACATTAAAACAACTGCAGGAAGAAGCTGAGGAAAATCTGGTTCTTGCGTCATAAGGCATGAAACAATTTATTTTTCATAAAGAGCCGGATTTTTCACAAGGCGGGAGGGACGGTATTGTCCGGCTTACAGACAATGACTATCATTACCTTGTTAATGTACGCCGCCTTGCAATAGGAGAATTTTTCCCCGCTCTTTTACCCAACGGCAAAGAAATTCTTGTACAGGTAATATCTATTGAACGCGGCGTACTAACGGGAAAATGCAGCGCCGCAGAAAATTTTACGCATGGGCAGGAAAATAATTTACCGCCGATAATTTTATTTCAGGCTCTGCCTAAGGGCGACAAGATGGACTTGATTGTCCGCCAGGCGGCTGAAGGCGGAATAACGGAAATTGTCCCTTTTACATCCGAGTTTTCGGTGGCAAAAATCTCCGCCGAAAAAGGGCAAAAATTTTCTCGCTGGGAACGAATTATAAAAGAGGCAAGACAGCAGAGCGGCTCCAAGACAGCGACTGCCCTTCATCAGCCGCTTACAATAAATGAACTTTTTAACTACTGGAAAAAACTACAAGAAAAAACTACAATAAATTCGCTTGGGTTATTATTTCACCATCAAAAAGGGCTTGAACAGAAAAGCCTTCACGAGTATCTTAATAGTATGCCCTCTTTTGTAACATTTGCCATAGGACCGGAAGGGGGATTTTCCGAAAAAGAGGTTTCCCTCTTTTTGGAAAACGGTTTTAAACCGTTAACCATTGGCGATACTGTTTTACGGACAGAGACTGCCGCTCTTTATTGCGCGGCGACAGTACGCATTTTATTACTGGAGAAAGATTCGTGGGAACTGAAACAAGCGAAATCCAGCAGAGAATAAGCCTGCTTAAAGTCCCGGTTGATATTATCGCGCCGGAGAATCTTGGCTCTGTTGTGTATGATCTTCTAAAAGAAAAAAAAGAACATAACATTGTTCTTCTGTCTTTGTGGGATCTGCTGCGCGCAAGAAGAAGCGGCGAGTACCGCTCTTATGTTACAAGGGCGTCTTTGATTATTCCCATTTCCAAAAGCATAATCGGCGGAATAAAGTTCCTTACTGGAAAAAAAGCGTATCGTTATATGCCGTTCGATTTTATCATAAGCATACTTACCATTCTGGAAAACCGCGAATTTTCCTGTTACCTGCTTGGCGGCAAAAGAAAAATTCTTTTAAAAACAGAACAGAATATCAGGCAGACATTCCCGCGCCTTCGTATTGTAGGGCGTTTTCCCGGTTATTTTAAAAAGTACGAAGAATCAACCATCATCAAAGCTATAAAAAAAGCGTCTCCGGCGTTACTGCTTGCGGGGACGGGCATACGCGGCAAAGAACGCTGGATTGCCAGAAACAATCTCGCTCTTGGAGAGGGCATGAGACTGTGGTGCAGCGACATTTTTGACGTATTCGCCGAAAAGAAAAAACATCCGTCCCGCGCCGCGTTTAATTCCGGGCTTGAATGGATAGGCTATTGTTTTAACAACCCATTTAAATTCTTCAGAGTTTTCCCGTACATCGGCTACAAGTTTTTATTGCTGTATTACAAACTTTTCGTTAAATCTTAACCTTGTGTGGAGTTTTGTCAAACACGAGTCATTATAAAAAAGCATAGAGTCTTGCAAAAGTAAAAAACGGTAATAAAAACCGGAGTATGCTTTTTGGCAAAACTCCTTAGCAATTCGGCGCAGCCGAATTGCTACTGATACATAATGATATAAGGTCGCGGATTCAGCTTATACACGTCTTTCGGCGACATTAAAGGATCATCGTAACCGGCGCCCGGTATTCCAAAATTGTAAAAAAGTTTAAAAGCCTTAATCGGCATATTGGAAGCAAGCGCATTGTAATCGTAAGTGCTGCGTTTCATACTGGGCGGACCAAAACCATCTGCGCAATGTATCAGCCTGACTCTGTTAAAATTACTTTTAACTTCCGCGCGATTTCTTATCATCACATGGTTAAATTGATGAATAACAAGCATACGTTCGCCGGGAATATTATTCTCTATTATGTAGTCTTCCATTACCTGCTGCGCAATATTAATTTCTTCCGCCCTGACGCTGCCAATATTATCCATTGGACTGGTTGTCCGCCATTCGGGATCAAGGGCAAGATGAATGTTCGGATAGCGTAAATACGGAAGCATTTTTTTAAGCGAATCTATAGGGTCATAACGCCCGATTTGATGATCGATAAAAATCAATATATCGTTTTTCATTCCGTACTCAATATACGGCATAAGAACTTTATCCCCCATTATCCCTATTTCGCCTTTGGGCCAAACAGTCCCATAAATCAGGTAAAAAGCCTTACGCACCTTCCGTCCGCCGTTAACAGCTTCGTACTCGGCGGCAAGAGTTGTCAACAGCTTGTCCAACTCTTCAATTGAATAGCGACCTAAAATTCCCATATTACGCGAACCGGGATGCCCATAGTACGCAAGAATATCGTTATTCAGCAAAAAAGAAACCTGATAATCAATTAAACGGTTTTTATATTCCGCCTCTTCTACGGTGTTAACCCAATAAGGCAGGGAATTTTCAACCTTTTTCCATGTGTTAACTGTTTCAGTAAAAAGCATGTGCGGAAAAAGAGGCGCGGCATTAAAAGGGAAATCGGTATCAAAAGATGACCCGTCGCCCGAAGCCGCGTAAAGACCCGAACCCGCGCAAAAAACAAGCGCGGCAAATACAAAAAAACAAAAAAACTTTTTGGAAAAAAACATAGTTCTTAATTTTCGGCAGAAAAATCGATTTTCTTCAATAAATGCCATGTTTCAGAATCCCTTGTCCCTTAACCCTTTGACTATTTCAATGTAGATAGCCGGTATATTTTTAACGGGACTTATTTCTTCCAAAATATCAATAATTTCTCTATGTGATATTCCGTCTCGTATTTTGGCAGAATTGTCTCCCCATCGAGCCGATACTTCGCTTACCAGTCCGTCATTTGCCCCGCTTATATCTTTGATGTATTTATATGTATAGCGAAACAATACATCGTCAGAAGCGCTTTTCATTGTCGTATACAGATTTTGGCAGTAAACCCTGTTATCCATTATGATTTTTTCGTTAAATTCCTTCATATATTCTGTTGTTAGTTGATGAGTTACTTCATAAATAATCGGGCTTATATTATTGTCTATTTCGCCCAAAAGAGCTAAGGCTTTTATAATCATTTTTTTATCAACCAGTCGCTGATAATAAATTAAATCAGCGACTTCAGCTCCATGATGAGGCGTACATATTGTTGTCAAACTGGCTACTTTATCGCCAAAATTGTATTTCCAAATAAGGTAACGCGAATCAAGACCGCCTTTGGAGTGCGCGATAATATTTACTTTTTCCTTACCGGTTTCCAAAAGTATTTTTTCTATGGTTTTTTTTAGTATTAACGCGTTTGATTCATAATTGCTCCACCCCTCAGTATTACCATGAAAAACCTGTATTCCCCTATCTGTCAATGTTTTGGGAATCCTCCCCCAAATTTCCAAAAAATCCGTTTTGTCATACAGGGCGACTCCATGCACCAATACCACAGGATATTTTAATGCAATTTGCTCGACTGCGCCTTCGTCATTTGCCGGCTGTACAAATTTAGCGCTTGAACAGGAAGAAAACAGGATAACGGCTATTCCGGCAATAATAGTTAAATAGAAATATTTTATCTTCATAAAACCTCACAGCCATAAATGGATTTTATGCAGTTTTGAACAAAGAATAACAGTACCGAATGAAAGCAGGATAATACCCGGAATCAGACTCGTCCAGTTATCAACATTTACAACAAAACCCCTGCCTGCAAGGGCAAGCATAACCCCAACCGCGATACTGCTGTATTCCCGTGTGTCGCGTATCTTCGCCGCAATAAAAAAACTTATCATTGTGGTAATAAAAACCGCCGCTGAAACTAAAGTAAACATTGTATTATAGCTATTTACGATATTTAAACTTGTATCCCAATTAGAACTGTCAATGGGGACGCTTATAGTAATTACCATAGAGGTTATAATTAATACAAAGATTACATTACGAGTTCTTTGTATTTCAAGTCCGGCGGCGCTTAAACCGGCTGTAAAAAGCGAAAAAATACTGAAAAAACGGGCAAAAAGCAGGATTCTTGTCGCTAAACCTACATAAAATAAGGAAAAGTAAAAAATATGCTGCAAAGGCAGGATAAAACGGATTGCTTCCAGGGCGAAAGAAATGGTAAAAATGGCAATATACAGTATTTCCGGCGATGAAGTCCTTTCAAAAAAGAAATAAATGAATATTATGCTGATAAGCGAGTATAAGACCGACGCCGCCAGAGAGATATAAACGGCATAATAACTGCTTCCTATGAAAAAACCGGTTAAAAGCTGAAAAATATTGCCCGGACGGCGGGTATATTCTCCCATAATCTTGGAAAAGACCGGAATTATCATAAAAGAAGCCGCCGCAACAAACAAAGTACAGATTGAACAGAGAACAATTCCTATTTTAAAGAAGTTATTTCTTTCGGAAAGCGTCATACCGCAGTTTATCCTAATAAATATTTAATCTCAAGACGGAAAATGTAATACCGATAATAAGAATTAAGGGGAACTCTATGTTATTGAAAAAAAAGGTATTTATACTTTTTATAATTCTCTTAATTTCCGTTTCCGCCTTATGGGCGGGAGACACCGCTGTTTTTGTCGATTTGGGCTTTTCTTCGGACGGCAGAACATATATGTTCGGTCAATATGGGGTACTCTCCCCGTCTTTACGCCCCTGGGCGGATCTATATATTGTAGACGTAGTTACCAACTCTTTTGTTCAAAACGGCAGGGTATCGCTTACCGAAAGCGTTCCGATAAAAGCGGGACAGGACGGTTCCGGCATTTTACACAGATTAGTTTCCAATAATTCAAGCCTTACAAACCGATACGGAATTAATTTCCAGAATCAGGGACTTCCTCTTTACATCTCCAGAGACGAAAGACCTCCATCGCGCGGGGAAAAAATCGATTTCCGCGATTTCCTTTCAGGCAAGTCATATAATGCGCAATTAATTCCCACAGTTACGGGAAGCGGGCAGAATGTAAGATCGCAATTTTATATTAACCTTGAAGTTTCTTCTCCAAACGGACAGCTTAGAACATACAAAATCGGCGCTCCGAATTTTGTCCGTCAGGGGATTATCCAATACAACATAAAAAGGGTTTTAATTGACGCAAACGGCAACTCTGTTATTTTTGTAATAGAAACGATGCATGCCACCGACAACGGCTACGATATCCGTTACATGGTAGAAGCCGTAAGGCTATAAAACTTTAGTTTAAAAATTTTAGTTTTAGACCGCCCTGAAAACCTGCGTTACAAAAGCCCCGTCCTCAAATAAAAATCGAATATAAAGCAGATTAAGCGGTTTATTCCGTTCCCAAAGACCGTCTTTTTGCTGTTCAATCGCCAAATCAAGCCATTCATCCGGATCTAAAACCGCGTCAGATCGACACTGCATAAACAGGTAATCCCCCTGCGGAAGCAAAACAATCTCTTTTGTTTTTTCCGCGCCTACGCCCGGAGTCTCCGCCGTTTTTTCCCCTATGAACAATAACCTACCCAGAAACCGTTCCCTATCCGGCTCAATACTACCGCCCTGAACCGGATTTACCTCATAACAAAAAAGCATTTCTTCGTTCTTCAAAATTGACGAGTCTTTGCGTTCAGACTTGATATATTGCAAAGGGGTACAAAGATTTAACAGCGTTAAAGGCGTATGTTCCATTAAGGTATTTTATCATTTTTGTAAAAAAAAAGACCACCTTAAACAGGTGGTCAAAGCCATTTTTAAATAGTTAACGGTTTAATTACCGTCATCTTCCTCTTCAGGTTCATCTTCAGATTCGGAATCGGTTTCAGAGTCGGTATCCGAATCGGCGTCAGGATCAATTCCAGGATCGGTTTCAGTCCCGGTATCGGCTCCAAGATCAGTATCAGAGTCAGTCCCCGCTTCAGCGCCGTTATTGATATTGTCATAATCTGTCGGGGAAATACACCCAACAACCGTCAATCCTAATACCAGCGCTATTACCAGCATTACCAGCCAGATTTTTTTGTTTACCATAATTTTCTCCTTCGCAATTAAAATTTTTTTATGCGTTTGAATTCATAAAATACTGATCCTCAGTTTTTATGACGCATATTTAAAATAATCAAGCTATTAACATAATAAAACGGTGAGAAAATAGACTATAGAAATTTCTTTTTCAGGATACAAGTATTTTATAAATTCATAAAAGAATTTATTTGTATCTTCTATTTTTCAAAAAACTGACCGCTTGTTTAATGGTCAGAATCAATTTTAAATTATTAAAATATGTAGTTTTTGGGTATATCAAAATATTCCAAAAAATACTATTATATTTTCAAAGGATATCAGGAGGAATCATGACCGAGCAACTGCATGAAATCGGCGCAAGGCTTTTGGCTTTGCGGGACATTTTAAATATTTCCGCCAAGCAAATGGCGCAGACTATGAATATTCCCGTTGAAGAATATTTAGCCTTTGAAGAAGGACAGCGGGATTTTTCGTTCAGTTTCCTGCAAAACGCGGCGCAAATTTTCGGCGTTGATGTAGTAGACATTATTTCAGGCGAATCGCCGAAACTTACAAAATGCGCCCTTGTCAAAAAAGGCGAAGGTTATGATATAGAACGCCGCAAAGCTTATGACTACAAACATCTTGCCTTTACTTTCAGCAATAAAAGGGCTGAGCCGTTCTTGGTTAAGGTAGAGCCAAAAGAAAATGAAAAGCTGTCCCTGCACTCGCATGACGGACAGGAGTTTGATTATATGCTTTCCGGTAAAATGGAGTTTCATTTTGATAAGGCATTTTACGTGCTTAACGAGGGCGACAGCGTGTATTTTGATTCAAGCGTCCCGCACGCCATGAAAGCTCTCGGCAATCAAGCGGCAACATTTCTTGCCGTGGTAATAAAATAAAGGAAGGGCAACAATGTTGATTTACGAAAAGTTTATCGGGAAAAACAGAGACAATTTTACTTCTTACGAAGACCTTAAAAAAAACTATAAAGTCGCCTATAAAGACGATTTTAATTTCGCTTACGATGTTCTTGATGAATTAGCAAAAACACAGCCGGACGCGCTCTGCATGCTGTGGGTTTCCAACGAAGGCGAAGAAAAACGAATAACCTTCGCGGATATGGCGCGGTACTCAAACAAAGCCGCGAATTATTTTAAATCGCTGGGCATACGCAAGGGCGATTTTGTAATGCTGGTACTCAAAAGAAGTTACCTTTTCTGGTACTGCATGATGGGTCTGCACAAACTCGGCGCAGTTGCCGTGCAGGCGGCGCATCTTTTAACCAAAGACGATTATATCTACCGCTGTAACGCGGGCGGCATTAAAATGGCAGTCATCACAGGAGACAACAATTGCACCGAGGCTTTTGACGGCGGTTTAAGCGAATACAAGACGATAAAAATTAAAGCGGTAACCAAAGGTAAAAAAGCCGGCGACGGCTGGCTCGACTTTGAAGCGGGACTGGAAGCCGCTTCCGATGATTGGACCCGTCCCAAAGGAGCGGAAGCGACCCATGCCTCCGATATAATGATCATGTCATTTTCATCGGGCACTACGGGTTATCCCAAAATGGTAGCGCACGATTACACCTACCCGCTCGGACACCTGGCGACGGGAGTTTTTTGGCACAGAGTAGAAAAAGGCGGCTTGCACTTTACAATTTCCGATACAGGCTGGCTTAAATCGCTGTGGGGGAAAATGTACGGACAGTGGCTCGGCGAATGCGCCATTCTTACCTACGACTTTGAAAAATTCAACGCACGCGACATTTTAAAAGTTATCGAAAAATACAAAGTAACAAGTTTCTGCGCCCCGCCCACCATGTACCGCTTTATCATGAACGAGGATGTGCCGTCCTACGATCTTTCCGCTCTTAAACACTGCACCGCCGCGGGCGAGGCTTTAAGCCAAGACCTTTTTAAAAAATGGGAAACAATGACGGGGCTTAACATTTACGAAGGTTTCGGGCAGACGGAAACAACAATCTGCTGCGGAACACTCTACCCCTTCACGGAACCGCACGCAAGCTCAATGGGTATGGAAATCCCCGGTTACGACATTTCGCTCCTCGACGCGGACGGCAACAATGTCCCCGTCGGCGCAACGGGCGAAATCTGCATGAAGGCGGATCGCCCAAAACACGGAGTTATCCGCCGTCCGGTCGGCTTGTTTATCGGTTACTACAAAAACGACGAAGCCACAGACATCTCATGGCATGACGGATATTTCCACACGGGCGATCTTGCCTATTACGACGAGCAGGGTTATTTGTGGTATGTGGGACGCAACGACGATGTAATTAAATCGTCCGGTTACCGCATAGGACCTTTCGAGGTTGAAAGCGTGCTGTTAAAACATCCCGCCGTTGCGGAAACCGCGGTAACCGGAATACCCGATCCAATCCGCGGGTTTAACGTAAAAGCGACTATCGTACTTGCGAAAAATTTTCAGGCTTCCGATGAGCTTATCAAAGACTTGCAGGATTTTGTCAAAAAAAGCACCGCGCCGTACAAGTACCCAAGAGTGATTGAGTTTGTCAGCGAACTGCCTAAAACCATAAACGGGAAAATTCGCCGCGCGGAAATACGCAACCGCGACATGGGCAAACCGGCTACAGAAACTGATATTTAAAATCATCACCTAAAAAAAGTAACATAATGCAAGACCGCATACTTGCATTGTCGGATATTTTAGTAAGAGGCGGAAAATATGAAAAATAACGGTATAAAATTAATTGCGGAAATTGTTATCGCGGTTATAATGACAACGGGGTGCGTTACAGACAGCGGCAGTAATGATAACGATACTAATGATGATAAAAAAGACGAACCCAAAACATGGCTAAGCGAACACGGGGGCGAAATTGTGAACTACGCCTATTCAAAAGCGGATATCGAGGCGGAAATAGAAGCCAACTGGGAAGACTACGGGTATACTGAAAAACCGACCAAATACATCGCCATAAGCTTTGACGACGGTCCCTGTTCCGCGTCCAATTACGGCGGGACTGCCGCCATGCTCGCAAAACTTGACGAATTAAACGTAAAAGCCACTTTTTTTGTAATTGGACAGAATGTCCGCGGAAATAAAACCGCCGCGAAGGCGATTTTTGACGGCGGACACGAAATTGGCAACCATTCCGACGGTTATAACAGCCTCGGCGGCGAATCCCCAAGCGTAATAGCGGCAAATATTGACGCCGCAGGGCTTGCAATCAAGGAAATAACGGGAAAATACCCCTGTTTATTCCGCGCTCCCAACTTAAACCACGGAGAAAATCTGTCAAAGGTCTGCAAAGAGCGAGGAATGGCGTTAATTAACGGAAATGTCCACAGCGACTGGGACGGAACCGGACATACGCCAAATTCGATAAAAAACAGCGTTCTTGACAACCCGCAGGACGGGGGAATAATCCTCTTACATGACAATAATACGTCAAAAGGCGATACTTTGAGCGCTTTACCGGAAATAATCGCCGGACTTAGGGAAAAAGGGTTCTGGATTACATCGGTTGGCAGGCTTGCCGCCGTAAAAGGAAAGGTTTTAGAAGCCGGAAAAAAGTATAATTCGGTCAATTAATGTGTTTTTTTTAAACATTTTTTTTTTAATTTGGGCTAATTTATGCTATTGACTCAATTCAAATAGTCACATATGATATAGATATGGCAGATATAGAAAGTCTTAGCGACGCTAACTTTGATTTATACCGCGATCTCATTTACAAAGAAAGCGGAATAACATTTACTCCTACTAACCGTTCGATTCTTGAGAGCCGGTTAAAGGAACGTCTTCGTGAAAAAGGCTTAACCTCTATGTCCGGTTACCTTGAACAGGTAAAAGCAAGCAAGGAAGAGCTTAACGGATTCCTGGATTCTATTACTACCAACCTGACGCGGTTCTTCAGAAATCAGGCGCACTTTGACGCGCTGGAAAAATATGTCATTCCTGAATTGATTAACAATATTAAAAAGGTTCCCGGAACAATCAGAATATGGAGCGCCGGATGTTCTACCGGAGAAGAACCTTACACTATCGCCATGTTGTTAAGTGAAATTCTTCCAAAAGCATGGAATTTTGAAATTCTTGCCAGCGATATTTCACTTAAATGTTTAATGACGGCAAAAGAAGGATTTTACGCCGAAAACAGAATCGTCGGAATCCCCGATGCCTATCTTGCGAAATATTTTGACAAAGTAGACGGCGGATACAAGGTTCATCCTGATATTCAAGCAAAAATAAAATTTGACTATCACAACTTAAAAAACGATTCTCAGCAAAGAAATCTTGATATAGTTTTTTGCCGTAACGTAATTATTTATTTTGATGAAGCCGCCCAAACAGCGGTTATGGGTCGTTTTTGGGATTCTATGGCGCCAAGGTCTTTCCTGTACATTGGTCACTCGGAATCTTTGTTTGGAATGAATACAAAATTCGAATTTTTAAAAACTGAATGGGCTACACTCTATTGTAAAAAAGCCTAAAGGAAAAATAAAATGGCAGATGAGATATCAGTATTAGTCGTAGATGATTCGGCGTTAATGCGCAACTTAATCGGTCGCATGATTGCGGACACCCCGGGTTTGACAGTCGCTGAAAAAGCAATGAACGGTAATTTTGCCCTGCAAAAAATCCCCCGCGTTGATCCGGATGTTATTTGTCTCGATCTTGAAATGCCGGAAATGAACGGCATTGAATTTTTAAAAGAACGAAAAAACCGCGGAATTGATATTCCCGTTGTAATACTTTCTTCAATTGCCGCCCGCGGCGCGGCTGTTACTATGGAAGCTCTTTCTCTTGGAGCAAGCGACTTTATACAAAAACCTTCGGGCTCAGTATCAGAAGATATCCATATCGTAAAAGACACGCTGGTAAGTAAACTTTTGGGTTACGGCGGAGCGTACCGCAAATCGAAAGGTAAAAAAATTCTCGCTCCTACGGAATATCAGCAAAAACCTGCCGCTAAAGAAACAAAAAATATAGATTTAGCGGTTCATTTTAAACTTATATCCGAAACACCCACCGGTCCCGCTCAACCTCCCGTCAGAGCGCGTTATCCGTCTAACACGGAAATAATCGCTATCGGTATCAGCACGGGAGGACCCGACGCTCTGCGCGTAGTATTTGCAAATATAGACGCCGATTTAAAAATACCGATTGTCGTAGTACAGCATATGCCCGCCGGCTTTACAAACGAATTCGCGAAAAGTCTTGATCGCATTTGTCCGTTAGATGTAAAGGAAGCGGAAGAGGGCGATGAAATAAGACCGGGCAGAATTCTTATCGCTCAGGGCAACAAACATCTTGAAGTTGAAAAAAAAGCTTCCGGCGGAATTGTCCATCTTTCCGACAATCCTCTGGTTTCAGGTCACAGACCTTCCGCCGACGTGCTTTTCGCGTCGGTAGCGATGGCATATACAAACCATGTACTTGGAGTAATCATGACGGGTATGGGACGCGACGGAGCGCAGCACCTCGGCACGATTTACAAAGAAGGCGGCATGACTCTTGGGCAGGATGAAAAAAGCGCAGTTGTTTACGGAATGCCGCGCGTCGCTTATGAATTGGGTCATGTTA
>Ga0268262_10002668_pt1 | contig 20316 bp, 18 predicted proteins | sample TergutNc150P3_FD_190354 | JGI IMG/M metagenome (GOLD analysis project Ga0268262, IMG submission 190354) | Nasutitermes corniger P3 segment gut microbial community from laboratory colony in Florida, USA - Nc150 P3 (SPAdes) (version 2) | ecosystem: Host-associated > Arthropoda: Insects >... | reverse complement strand
TGGTAGCTCCTTCAATTTCCAAAGATGTAAATACTTTCCTTAAATGGTGCGATGATGTCCGCGCAGGCTCGGTTCGCGGCAGAATAAAAGGTTTTGCCGTAAGAACTAACGCCGATCAGCCGGAAGACGCAAAAAGAGCGTTTGCTTTCGGCGCTCAGGGTATCGGTCTTTGTCGCACAGAGCACATGTTCTTTGATAAAGAAAAACTTATCCACTTCCGCGCGATGATTGTTGCGGAAACGGAAGCGGAGCGGAAAGAGCAGTTAAAGAAGATTCTTCCCCTTCAACAGAAAGATTTTTACGGTCTTTTCAAGGCAATGGAAGGCCGCCCTGTAACAATCAGGCTTTTAGACCCGCCTTTGCATGAATTTGTACCTCATACAAAAGAAGAAGTTGAAGAATTAGCCGGACATTTAAATATCAGCGCCGATAAATTACAATCCAAAATCGGCACTCTTATAGAAAGCAACCCGATGTTAGGGCATCGCGGCTGCAGATTGGCGGTTACTTACCCTGAAATCTACGATATGCAGGTGGAAGCTATCGCTCTTGCCGCCGTTGAATGCGTAAAAGAAAAAATTCCGGTACATCCTGAAATTATGATACCTATCGTAGTAACCGCAAGAGAACTAAGGCTTTTACGCCCCAACGTGGAGAAAGTATTTGAAAAAGTGCTTTCCGCCGCCGGAGTAAAGGTTCCTGTAACCATTGGTACGATGATTGAAGTGCCGCGCGCCGCGATTCGCTCAGCGCATATCGCGCATTATGCGGACTTTTTCAGTTTTGGAACAAACGATCTTACACAGATGACATTCGCCTTTAGCCGCGATGACGTTGCGTCGTTCCTGCCTTTCTATCTTGAAAAAAATGTTCTTGATGTTGATCCATTTAAGACCATTGACCAGGACGGAGTAGGCGGTTTGATAGAGATGGCGATTAAAGGCGGTCGATCTGTAAAACCGGATCTCAAACTTGGGATCTGCGGAGAACACGGCGGAGATCCCGCTACTATAGATTTTTGCTATAGAGTGGGATTGAGCTACGTATCATGTTCACCATTCCGGGTTCCGTTAGCGAGGCTTGCCGGTGCGCAGGCTGTAATTAACAACTCGGGAAAGAATATAACGGGAGGGGGGTCAGAAAAGACTAAACCAACCACTGCCAAGGTGAAAGGCAGTAAAAAACCTGCAAAAGCAAGGGGGAAGAAGAAAATGGCAGTAACATCTGCGAAGAAGAAACCTGCGGCTAAAAAGAAAACCGCAAAGAAGACCGGTGCGAAAAAAACCGGTGCGAAGAAGACTGCGAAGAAAAAAACCGCAGCCAAAAAAACCGGCGCGAAAAAAACCGGCGCCAAAAAGAAAACTGCGGCTAAAAAGAAACCCGCAGCCAAGAAAAAAGCGGCTAAAAAACCCGCAGCCAAAAAATCAGTAGTTCTTTAATACTTAAAGATTTTTTGGTAATTTAAAAAGATTTTCAAAAAAACCTGGTTGAAGGGCGCGTTTCCCTGTGAGAGCGTCTGACAGACCAGGTTTTTTTATTTTAAAAAGGCTGTCAATTTTTAATAAAAATCCGTTAAAAAAGTCCAAAAAACTATAACAAAAAAAATAATTTCGTGATAAAATATAAAATATGCCGGATTTGCAAAAGAAAAAAAAGAGAATTCGTTTTATTCTGCTGATTGTTGTAGCAACGGTGCTTATCATTAATGTCGCAAGTATTGTGGTTGGAGCTATGTTTTTAACCCGCGATATCGGCAAAGCAATGGAATCTGATATGCTGGTTACGGTTGACATTGCGAATCAATATGTAACAAAAGAAATTGAATTATTAAAGTTTACCGTAAAAGAAGCCGCCAGCGATATATCGGACTATATTTTAAATACCGGTTCAGTCCCCAGAATGGACAGACTTGAAAAAATATGCTCGGAATATACCGTATTTAACGGTCTTGCTGTTTTTAATCATTCAACTTTATTAATTTCTTGCGGAAAAACGTCAGTTTCGCCTGAATTAATCAAAGAGCCTTTTATGCAAGCCGCCGCTGTTAACGGTAATTCCGTAGTTTCAACAACCATGTATAACCCCGACGGTATTCTTGTTATGTATATTTCCGCGCCGATAAATGACGATCTTGTTTTGGCGGCTGTTTTGCCCGGTTCTTTTTTAAGCGGCTTGTTGTCCCGGTTTATTTTCTGGGATTCCGGTCATTTGTTTGTAGGAGATCCGGAAGGCAATACTATTTCCAATTACCGCGAAGATTGGGTGCAAAGCAGGATAAACTTTATTGAATTGGCGAAAACCGACAAAAATTATGAAAGCGTAGCCCAAGTGATAAGACGCGGGACTAGCGGAGAGCGCGGTATCGTCAAATTTACTATGGATGGTACGCGCCGTATGTGCGCCTTCCGCCCTGTTTCAAGCCGGGATGAAGGCTGGTTTTTAGGTGTAGTCGCTCCGTTAAAAGAAAGCGCGTTAAACGATATTCCCGGCAGTTTATTTCTTATGGGTTTAATTACATTCCTGCTTAGTATACCCGCCGCCATCGCGGCTTCCGTTATTTTAAGGCGACCATATGAAGAAATTGATCATCTGCGCGAAGCGGCGGAAGCGATGTCTTCTTCTAAAACAAAATTCCTCGCAAGTATGAGCCACGAGATACGCACGCCGATGAACAGCGTTCTTGGTTTCTCGGAATTGGCGCTTGATAGTGAGACTACTCCCAAAGTAAGGGAATATTTAAATAAAATAAAAACAAACGCCGAATGGCTTTTGCATATTATCAACGATATACTAGATATTTCCAAAGTGGAATCCGGCAAAATGGAGCTTGAAAAAATCCCCTTTGATATGCATGAACTTTTTTCAAGCTGCCGTACGCTGATTATGCCAAGCGCCATTGAAAAAAGCATTTTATTGCATTTCTATGTCGAGCCGAGTCTGGGGAAAAGACCTATGGGCGATCCTGTAAGACTGCGGCAGGTGCTTGTAAATCTTCTGTCTAACGCCGTCAAATTTACAAATACTGGCATGGTAAAACTTAACGCCGTGTTAAAAGCAAAAACCGATAAAACCATAACAATGTTTTTTGAAGTAAAAGATTCAGGCATTGGAATGACCTCCGATCAAATAAACAAAATATTTGATCCTTTTACGCAAGCCGAAAAAGACACAACCCGTAAATACGGCGGTACGGGGCTTGGGCTGTCCATTACCAAGAATATCGTGGAAATGATGGGCGGAAAACTTATGGTGGAAAGCACCCCGGGCATCGGCAGTAAATTCAGTTTTGAATTGACCTTTGATACCATAGATGTCAGCGTTGAGCATTTGTTTGACGACAGAGTGGTTATGAAAGAGCTTGATAAACCGGCGTTTGAGGGCGAAGTCTTATTATGCGAAGACAATTCCATGAACCAGCAGGTTGTTTACGAGCACTTGGCAAGAGTCGGACTTAAAACTGTTATCGCCGATAACGGCAAAATAGGTTATGAAATGGTAAAGAGCAGGCTGGATAATCACGAAAAGCAATTTGACCTGATTTTTATGGATATGCACATGCCTGTTATGGACGGACTTGAAGCCTCCACAAAAATTAAGGAATTAAATTTAAATATCCCCATAGTGGCGATGACCGCGAATATTATGTTTAACGACAGGGAAATTTACAAAAAAAGCGGCATGATTGAATGCGTAGGAAAACCCTTTACCTCGCAGGAGTTATGGCGTTGTCTTATGAAATACTTTACGCCCATATCGTCGGGAATTGATAAAAACGTCAATTTGGAAGCCAATGTGGAATTTCAAAAGAAATTTCACGGGCTTTTTGTTAAAAATAACAGGGATAAGTATCAGGAACTTCTCGACGCATTGGATTTAGGCGATATTGTGCTTGCCCACAGGCTTGTACATTCGTTAAAAAGCGACGCGGGTCAGATTGGCAAAATAATCCTTCAAAAAGCCGCCGCCGATGTTGAGCAGAACCTTAAAGACGGTAAAAAACTGGTTACGGCTGAACAGCTTAATATCCTTAAAATGGAGTTGGATCTGGTTATAAACGAATTTTCCACGCTTAGTTAATCCGCCCTTAACAGTCTTAAAAAGCCCCAAAACTCTATAAACCCGCGATTTTTAATGCCGATAATTAAACGTAAGCGGAGGTTTGTGTGATTAGAGGATGGTATACAGGCGCAAGCGGGATGAGGGCGCAGCAATGGCGGCTTGACGCGGTAGCTAACAATCTGGCTAACGTAGATACAAACGGTTATAAAAAAGATGTTGCGTCTTTTAAGGCGTTTCCCGAATTACTTTTAAGGCGGTTGGACGACGACGGTGTTTATAAGCACCCCTTTGGCTCTGCGGATGCCGCTCCAATTGTGGGAAAACTCGGAACCGGCGTCGAATTAAACGAATTATTTACTAATTTTACTCAGGGAGCGCCTTTGGAAACCCAAAGCGACTTTGATTTGATGCTTGAAGGCAAGGGATTCTTTGCCGTTGCGACTCCTTACGGCGAAAGATACACAAGAAACGGCTCTTTTATTCTTGGCAAGGAAGGCTTTCTTGTTACCAAAGACGGTTTTCCCGTCATGGGAGAAAACGGTCCCATCAGAGTAAAAGCCAATAACTTTAAGGTTGATTTTGAAGGCAGAATATGGGTCAACGCGGCTTATCCCGATGATCCGGATGTTATGGTTGGAAGAGAAACCAACCAATGGGAAGAACAAGTTTTGCTGGATACCCTAAAAATAGTTGATTTCGAACTGGATCGCTATCTGGAAAAACAGGGAACCAGTCTTTACCGCGAAAGCGATACTTCCGGTCCTGCGAGACTTATGGATGTGGTAACGCGCCCCAAAATTCAACAGGGATTTTTAGAGGCTTCAAATGTCGATCCTGTGGTGGAGATGGTTCAGATGATCGAAGTAAACCGTTCTTACGAGGCGAATCAAAAGATTATCCAGTCGGAAGATACCATGCTGGGTACATTGATAAATCAAGCGGCGAAATTTGGTTGATAAGAAATAAATAATTAAGAGAGGATAAAATGGTTAGAAGTTTATGGACAGGAGCGTCCGGCATGATCGGACAGCAGGCTAATATTGATACAATTTCAAACAATCTCGCGAACGTAAATACTCACGGTTATAAAAAGCAGCGCGCGGACTTTGAAGACCTTATTTATCAAACGGTAAAAACAGCCGGAACTCCCGCTACCGAAGACACGGTAGTTCCCGTCGGTATTCAAATGGGTCACGGCGTTAAGTTGGCTGATACTCAAAGGGTTTTCTCTCAGGGCTCATTGCAAAATACCGGCGTGGCAACGGACATCGCGATTGTCGGCGAAGGATTTTTCAAAATACAGACTTATGACGGCACTATGGCGTATACCCGCAACGGAAACTTTAAAGTTGACTCGGACGGGCGCATGGTTACAGGCAACGGTTACTGGCTTATTCCCGATATAATCATGCCGGAGAATTTTCTGCCCGAAGAAATTAATGTTACAAAAGACGGCAGGGTAAGCGTAAAAGTTCCTCGCGACGGCGAGCTTGCGGAAGTTGATGTGGGCAGAATTGAACTGTACCGCTTTCCAAACCCGGTAGGTCTTACCGCGATAGGCGAAAATTTGTTCAGAACCACACAAGCTTCAGGCGATCCAATCCCCGGCAGACCAGGCTATGAGGGCATGGGTCAGCTTGAACACAAATTTTTGGAAATGTCCAATGTCGCGGTTGTTCAGGAAATGGTCAATCTGATTATCGCCCAGCGCGCCTATGAATTTAATTCGCGCACAATTCAAACAAGCGACAATATGCTTGGAACCGCAACCACATTAAAGAGGTAGATAAATGGAAATAGCCGGATTTGATTTTCAAAACCCAGCGTCGTTTTACGCTGATAATTTTCGCTTACCGTCGAGTCCGGCTATCCACAGTCCCGATAAATTCGCCGAAGCGCTGAAAAAGGCTTCCGCAAACAATACCGTTGCTGAAAAACGCCCGGGCGCAGAGGCTATCGACAAAGAAGACAAGCTCTACCAGTTGTGCCTTGAGCTTGAAACTTTTCTGGTAAAAAATCTTTTAACCAGCATGAGAAATACAGTGCAAAAATCGGGACTTGTAGACGACAGTTTTGCGGGTAAAATGTACGAAGATATGCTCTACGATGAATACGCAAAAGATTACACCAAAAGCGCCAATTTCGGACTTGCCGAACAAGCCTATCGGCAGTTAAAAAGTAAAAGCGTTTAGAACAAACAAATTTAAAATCGATTCTTCTTGAAATTTGCAATTTATATTATTATATTTATAATAAAACCTGAATTTGATCTATTCGGGATAGGAGTTTTTTATGATGGATCCAGTCAAAGGAAAAATAACGTTAAAAGACGGATCGGTATACGAAGGCGAACTGCTTAACGGCATACCCCACGGCAAAGGAAAACTGACCTATAGAGACGGTTCAGTGTATGAAGGCGATCTGTTTAACGGCAAATTTCACGGCAAAGGAAAATTAACATACATATACGGCAGCGTTTACGAAGGCGATTGGGCTGACGGCGAACAAAACGGCTTAGGGAAAATGACGTATCCCGACGGCAAAGTCGATGAAGGAAGATTTGGGAACAGCGAATTTGTAGGGTAATAACAAATTTCTTATAGGTTATGATAATCTGCGAAGTAAAAGTTCGTGTGGTTTGCGGTAAATTCTTTTATATTTAAATTCACTGGTTATATTCCTTATTTTTTACTATAATTTAACTATGTTCAGAAAATCCCTGTTATTAATCGTTTTGTTGATACTTTTTCCGACTTTTGCAATTTACGCTCAGGACGAAAGCCCGACTGAAGGTGTAACGGGAACAAAAAAAGAAAAACTTGATTCCAAATCATTGAACGTTAAACCTGATTTTTGGTTCGGTATCGGCGGAGAGACCGCATTTTACAGCGCTTCAGGTCTTGCTTACGGCGGCAGTTTTGCGCTGGGGTATGGTACGGGTTCTTCAATAGGACTTAAGGCATCTTATTATTATAACAAAGAAGATTTTTTAATTTTTGAAGTAGATTTATTTCTTAGGTTTTATACGTCCGGAAGAAATGCGTATGAGGGACATTTTATACAGCTTATCGGAGGCGCGTCTTTAATAGACTATTCGAAAGGTTTTTCAGGCTTTTTTAAATTTCCCTCAAATATAGGCGTATTAAACGCCGGATTTAGCACCGGCTGGCGTTTTCTATTAAATAACAATTTTTTTGCAGAACCGTCTGTCAAATTTGGATACCCCTATTTTGCGGGGCTGAGTGTTTCCGCAGGGGTCAGGTTTTAAAATTCACGTTAAATTCCCGAAAAATCCGCTATTTTATGCATAAAAATAGCACGATAATATAATATGAAGCCAAATTATAAAAGGCGCGCCCTGGATAAAATAAAATTCCCCATCAGCGCCAAGTTAATTATCATTATTTCCTTAATTGTAATAGTTTCCCTCGGTTCCATTACCGCGCTGGTTTCATGGCTGGTTCAAACAGATTTAAGAATAACTGCGGAAGAGAATAATTTTGAAACGAACCGCCGCTGCGCAATAGAAGCGGAAACTCTGCTGGAAAATACGCGATCTAATTCAAGAGTGTTAATTCAGTCTATCAGCGCGTTAGGTTCGCAAACAAACGCTGTAAAAGAAATGACGGATTTTTTCTGGAAAGAAAATCCGCAGATTGCGGCTATTTTTTTTGTTATTTCCGGTAAACCGGAACAGCTTTTAATCAACGGGCATTTTTTTGCTTCCCGCCAAATTGATGAGACGCTTGTTTCTTCTTTTTTTGATATGCAAAGATCCGCGCTGGGAAGAGCTGTCCGAGGCGAGACTGTTCTTCATAACGCGGCTTCTTATTTTTCAAGAGCGATTTTAGGTTTATTTTTTCCGTGGCAGAACGGCGGAGTAGGAGCGGTTCTTTTTTCGTGCGAAAATTTAAATGACAGCTACGGTTACAGCGTAAATAAATCCTATATGATTAACACAGACGGCGATCTTCTTTCTTACGCCGATTTTAACCTCGTTAAAGAAAATAAAAATATTAAAGATTTAAGTTTTATTCGCGCTATTCTTGACAGCCACGAGCAGAACAGACAGCAACTTATAGAATCCGAATTCGGCATTATGAATTATTCAAGCAGTAATGTGAATCTTGGAGTTTTTGAATCCGTCTGGGAAAAAATAAAAAGCTTGGCAAAATTTGTTTTTGATGAATCGGTAAATTTTTTAAAGAAATATGATCTCTTAACCTCCAAAGAAAAAGAAAAGAAAACGCATCAGTTTGTAGCATATACCAAATTAAATAACGCAAACGCGGTTGTAATAACAAGTATTGAATACAATAAAATATTCGAAGGTATTGCCGCCACCACAAGACGGAATATTTATCTTACAATAGCTGTTTTAAGCATATCAATTATTTTTATTTGGTTTTTCTCTAAAACAATTTCCAATCCCATTAAATCGCTGGCATCCGCCGCAAGGCAGATCGAGTACGGAAAATTTGACATTAATTTATTTTCTAAAGCTAACGATGAACTCGGCGTATTAACAAAAAGCTTTGGAAAAATGTGTACGGCGTTAAATGTTTTCGGAAAATTTACAAACAAGGATATCGCCGTAAAAGCGATGCGCGGTCATATTAAACCCGGCGGTCTGCCGAAACACGGCACGATCTTCTTTTCCGATATTCGCGAATTTACGGCAAAGTCGGAGAATTTTACAAAATTTTTCGGAGAGGAAGCTTCCGATAAAATCGTTTTCTGGCTTAATCAATATTTTACGCAAATGGTTGACTGCGTGGAAAAAACAAGCGGCTGCGTGGATAAATTTATCGGCGACGCCGTAATGGCTCACTGGGGAACCGCCTCCTCGGCGGGCAGTCCGCGCAAGGACGCTTTTAACTGCGTGAAGGCGGCGCTTATGATGCGTAAGGCTCTTTATTTTATGAATTGCCAACGCAGGGCGGGAGACCCCGCTAACCCGTCAATCCGTATCGGGTGCGGAATAAATTCAGGCGTTGTAACTGCGGGACAGCTTGGCAGTGATTTGCGAATGGAATATACGGTCATAGGCGATCCTGTAAATCTGGCGTCGCGCATTGAAGCTCTTACAAAACCGCTCGGCGCGGATATTCTTATTTCCGAAGATACATGGAAACTTGTCGGTGATAAATTTGTCACGGAGGAAATGCCGTCCGTATCAGTTAAAGGAAAAGCTAAGCCTGTGCGAATTTTCGCCGTTGTCAATTTTGCCGGAGAAAACAAAGGACCTCAGACATTGAATGAAGTCCGCTCCCTTTTGGGAATTGATCCGCCCGATCTTTCAAAAGTAGACGTTAACGCTGATGAAAAGAAATATAAAATAGGCGAGGCTCCAAAATAAAAAATGGACAACAAAGCGCGTTATAAAAAAAGAAGCGGTTTCCGTTTTCTTGATTTATTTATAATTGTTTTTTTTCTCTTTATCGCCGTTATAAGTCTTTATTTATTCAGGCTGGACTTGTTAAATACATTCAGATTGCAGAATGTTGAGCCCGCCGGAACTGTTGTAATTAAAAAAAATACAGTCCAAAGACGGCTTGGCGATCGCGTTATATGGGACAGGTTAAATACCGAATCGCCGGTATATGTTGGAGATTTAATTCGCGTTGCGGATATTTCCGCTGCGACTCTTTATATTAAAGGCAATAGTATAGAACTGGACGAAAACACACTCATTCGTATTGCTCTTTCTCCCGACGGCGAAGGTTTGCAGATTATAATGACTTCGGGAACCGTCGCCGTTTTTGCCGAAAAAGGAGCGGAAAAAGTTTCGCTTAATTTAGACGGCAAGGAAATTAAATCGGAACCGGGAACCGTTTTACGCGCCGCTGTGCCTGAAAAAGGAGAGGCGACTGTAAAAGTTTACGAAAGTGTCCAGAAATTTGTCGAGGAAGTGCCCTTACGAAAAATACCGGAGCCGCGTCTTTTAAGTCCCGCCGCAAACAGCGTTTTCCATTACAGCGAAGATCTTCCGTCCTTAAATTTCCAATGGACAAGCGTTGAAGAAGCGTCATCTTATATTTTGCATGTTAGCTCCTCGCCGGATTTTTCCGGTCTGCGCGTTAATGTAAGCACTTCCGCTACTTTTGTCTCTGTAAATGATTTGGGGCAGGGACTATGGTATTGGCGCGTAATGCTTGATCTTCCGCCGCCTTATAACGCCAGCCCTGTTTTTTCCAATGTGTCTTTTTTCCGCGCAGAACAACATGGATCGGAAAGAGGCGGATCCGCTCAAAACGGCAGTATCTCGGATTGGCTTGCCGAAGAAGCGCCTCCGGCAGCGCTGCCGCCTGAAGTGCCGAAAGAAATTGCCGCAGAGAACGCGCTTTCGGCGACACCCGTTGTTCAAGCGCAGGAACCTGAATCGGTTAACCCGCCTGCCGAAAAAACTCCGCCGCCTCCTGTATTGTTTGCCGCTCCGCAAATTATTCAGCCTGCGCGCGGAACAATTTATGGTTTTGATCAGCTTCTGTCTCAAAGAACGATTAATTTCAGATGGTCGCCGGTACAGGGAGCGAACGCTTATATTTTTACTCTTTATGAACAGCAGACCGCAAATAGAAGGCGGCAAATTCTTCGTTCGACGATAAGCAGAAGCACGCGCTATACAATAGACAATCTGCGTCTGCTGGAAAGAGGCACTTTTGTCTGGCAGGTAGAAGCGGTAAAAATGGGACGCGGAAATGTTATTGAGCAGCATGGTAGAACAACGGATAATATTTTTACGGTAAATTTCCCTCTTCCGGGACCAGTTGAAATTGAAGATACCGGGATTTTATATGGCAATTAACAATAAAAAGTATTTATTACTTGCGATAATTTTATTTGTTTTTACCTCTTTTCTTTCGGCTCAGGACGCAGGCTACTTCATTGAAGAAAAAGACGATGAAGTTAAATATATTCAACGATTTGTATGGAAAGGGGGAGAAAATGCCCTGCACTATGAAGTTATTTTTGAAAAAGAAACAAACGGAACATACAGCCGGCATTTAAGGGAAATTACAAAAGCGCAATTTATCGAAGTTTCTTTGCCTCCGGGAAATTATCGTTTTCGCGTAATACCATACGATATTCTCGGAAGACCGACGGAAGGATCAAATTGGGTCAATATAGCGGTTCTGCCTGTTCCCAAACAGGAAGAATATGAAGCTCCGAAACCTGAAACGGCATTAAAGCCGGAGTCTGAAAAGGAAGTAAAGCCGGAAGAGGAAAAAAACGTATTGTTCAGCATAGGCGCGGCGATTGGAATCGGCAGCAGGTTATCTCTTTACGGAAATGAATATTTCGGCGATTCGGGAGATAGCCCCATTGGGCTGCGCACAAGTATTGTATTTAAGGTTCCGTCGAATATTTACATCGGACCTGAATTAACAGTAGATTTTAACAGATACGGCAATATAGAAAACTGGAAATTGTTTTTTTATACATTCGGCGTAAATTTTATTGCCGAGAAATGGTCGCCGAATAAAATATTAGGCGTTGGTTTAAAATTTGGGTTATTGTACCCGAGTATTGATATACAAAAAAATTGGCATGAAATGTCTTGGGAGCAAAGAGAATATTTCAAAAACGATGATATGAACATTTACGCGGCGGAAGAAAGTATTTACGCGAGCAGACTCATCCCAAACATCGGCGCTTCTGTTTTTTGGCTTGTTAAAAAACATCTTTTACTTGAATTGGGTTTTAGTTACTTTCATGTATTCCCCTCAGGGGGGAGCGGCGTAATAATCAACAATTATCCTCCAAGCGGTTTCTTCTCTCCCATGTTTGGGCTCAGTTATCGATTCTAAATAGTTACCCCGGAAATAATATAAATTGAAATATTATACAGGGTATGCGCTACGGCAATACCATGAAGCGAATTGTACCGCAAAAACATAAAACCAAGAATCGCGCCGGAAATTATCGCGTTTAAAAACCCCCAGGGTCCCTCGTAAATGTGGCATATAGAAAATAAAACAACGGAAAGCGCCAAGGCGGATCCGGCGTTCAGATTAAATTCTTCTCTTTTTGATAGCAGATAAAAACGGAAGTAGCTTTCCTCAAGGTAAGCGGATAAGAAGCATGTAACAAACAGTAATATCCATTCCGCGGCGGAAGCGGGCAAATTCAGCGTTATATTTTCGGAAGGACCGCCGATATATGAGCCTATTATCGTTACAATAAACCCTGTAATTAACAGGCATGGGAATGTGATAATACAGGATAAAAGGTCTTTTTTCCCCGGTCTTACAGCCCATAATTCTATTTTGGGCGTTTTGGTAATAAGGAGCCAAATAAGGATTAACGCGGGGATAAAATACGCAAAAATATTTACAAGTTCCGCCGTTACAGAAAAATTCGCCGCTTCAGTCCCGCCGCCCGCGAATAAAGCAAGCGATCCGTGCAAAAAGAGAAGAATATACAGTACAAGAGCTTCTATATATATACCCATAATTTTATTTCTGTATTATAATAAATATATAGAGAATAATCTCATTTTAAAGGAGAAAAATTGTTACCGTTTCTGATTCTATTATTGTGTCTCATCGCCGGTGTCCTGGTTGTGACAAGTTCCAGCAGGGAAAAATCCGGCAATTGGCTTCAATTCTTCGCAAAAGGAAAGGAAGCCGGTTTTACAATGAAAGACATAGAGCAGTTAAAACAGCTTGCCGCCAACTGCGAAATTAAAGACCCTTTAAATATTTTTAAGTCTAAAAAAGAATTTGAAACAATTATCCGTTCTATGGTTAAAGCCTTGCATTTATCGGGAGAGTACAATGTTCCGTCTACCCAGTTATTCCTTTCAAGGCTTTTTGACTATTACAACAAAATAGAGATGCAGTCTTCCGAGAACGAAGTAAAAATTAAAACCTCGCGTCAAATCAGCGAAGGACAGACATTAAGAATTTTAGTGGCGGGAACCGGCGTTTATAAATCTGAAGTTGTAAAAAATTCAAGCAATTATCTTGCCATTGCGCGTCCTGTAAACACCAGTACGCAGAATGCTATGGAATGGTACGGACTTAAAATATCCGTTTATTTTTGGCGCGAAGACGACGCCGGATACGTCTTTGATTCCGAAGTAGTAGATGAAGTTTTTTCTAAAGGTATTTCCTCGTTAAAAATAGAGCATAACGACTCGCTTTTCAGAACGCAAAAAAGAAAATCCATGCGCGTTAAATTTCAAAAACCCGCGTTTTTGTATCTTCTTAATGAGGCTGAAAATCCGCACAGGCTTGAAAGATCGGCGGGATTAAGAGTAATGCTGGAAGATATTTCCGATTCAGGATGCGCCTTTAAAGTATTGGGGCAGGTTACCGTAGGATTGCGTTTAAAAGTGCAATTCGGGCTGGATAAAATCCCCATCTGCGTGCCGGGTACTGTGCGCTCCGTAGATTACTTCCGCGATACTAACACAACTATTGTACACATGGAAGCGGATAATCTTCCTATCGGAACCAGAAATTATCTTTTATGCGAAGTCTTTAATTTGCTACCCGAAGAAGATGACGATGAACTTCCGTTCCGCGTGCTGGAAAATGAAGCAAATGCTATCACGGGGCAGGCGGCTCAACAAACGGCAGAGCAGCCAAAGGAGGCAGTCAATGCGTAAAAAATCAATAGTAATTTTTTTGTTGATATTATCCGCTTCGATTGTTTACAGTGATCCGCAAGATGTAAAGCTTGATATTTCAAATATTAATGACGCAGTTTCTCTTTGGCGGCTTTTCCTGGACAATCCCGATTCAAAAACAGGACCCGACATTCTTATCAAACTTGGCTCTGTAGGAAAGGGAGACAAAACGATCATTGATAATATCAATAAATATCTGATGGGGAAAAATCTTTTATTCCACTCCGGAGAGAATGTCGATTATACGATAATATCCGTATGTATTTCCGCGCTTATGGAATTGGGAGACAGTTCGTCTTATCCCGCTCTTTTTTCCGTTCTCTACGCCGGGTATCCGGAAGTAATTATTAACGAAGCGCAAGGCGCGTTGGAGTTAATCCCCGGGAACCTGCAGCAATTTCTTGTAAATATAATAACGCATAATCCGCCCGAAGAAAAATTTGCCGCTTTTACAATGGGAGTAAACAGCGACAGGTTAACTGTATCGCAGCGCGGACAGCTTGCGGAACTTGCGCTTGAACAAGGATTAGCCTCCACAGATGATAATATCGATCTTACCGCCATGCGCTATTCGTCGGTTTTACTGCTTACGCGGCTTAGATGGACGCGCGCCAACGCTCTTGCGATTCGGCACTATTACCGCGTGCAATCCGATTATCTTCTGAATCCCGCGCAGAAGGAAAGATTTATTGAGGCGATTACCTGTCTCGGCGCGGTTGGAAATTCCGACGCGGCTCTCGTGCTTGGTTTGCAGCTTGGGCTTATTAACGCCAGAACAGAAAGCACAGGAACTTATGATCCAGAAATAACAATGGCGATTGTACAGTCGCTTGGAAAAATCGGCTATAATGCCGCCTTTGATCATTTATTAAATGTCAGTAATTTATCGTACCCCGAGGAGATTCAAGCCGCGGCAAGGGAGGCGGTTGCTCGCCTTAAATGGTAACTCAGTTTTTAAAACGTCTCCGTATTACTCCTGTCCTGTGCACCGCTCTTGGAACGGCTATCGGTTTCTATATTTTATTTCACTGCGCAAAACCTGTAACCGCAGTTGTTTTTCTGCTCTCCATTGCGCTGTTCAATTTTTTAATGGTTCTATCTTCTCTTAACGCGCAATCGCGCGCGTTAAAATTGTACTCTGTCTGCACAATCGCTTTAACTGTAGGGCTTGCTCTCGGCATCTGCGCGGCGGACTCAGGGCAGAATAAAGCCGCCTTCGGTCTTCCTGAAAATAAAATAACCGGCATTGAAGGCATGTTAACGGAAGACCCTCGGATTATTTCCGGCGGAAAAGCTATTGTCACTGTAACGCTTCGCAAATGCGCCGCCGGAAGTACATTGCGCGCAAGCGGCAAAGGAGAGATTGCCGTTTTTATCTCTGCGGAAAATGTAGAAAGACTAAAACAATTCGGGCGGGGGACTGTAATTTTTGTTGAAGGTTCATTGCGTTCCAACGAGAAGGGGAATTGGTCTTTAAGCGCGAAGTCGCTGCATATTGTAAAACAGCCGCCGCCGATAGAGCGGATGCGCACAAACATCAGATTAAATTTGATAAAACGCTTCGGCGGCAAACAGTGGGGCGGACTTGCGCTTGCTCTGCTTCTGGGAATAAAAGACAACCTTGATACAGAGCTGGCTGTAATGTACAGAAACTCAGGACTGTCTTACATACTGGCTTTGTCGGGAATGCATCTTGCCATACTTGCCGCGCTTATTACATTCCTGTTAAAAAAACCGCTAGGTTTAAAAGCGTCCGCTATTTGCGGCGCGGCTATCATTTTACTTTATTGTTTTTTGGTAGGTTCAATGCCGAGCCTTAACCGCGCCGCAATGATGTACCTTCTTGGAGTGTTAGCCGTACTTGGGGCTTTGCCTAAAAAGCCGCTGTCGATTTTATCGCTCTCATTTATTATTCAAATTATTTTAACCCCGTCGGCGGGAAACAGTATTTCTTTTATTCTTTCGTATCTGGCGTTGATAGGCATTTTAATAATTGGCAAAGATCTTTACTCCCTGTTTGCCGGCAAAGCCCCCGATTTTTTCTTACAACCCTTTGCCATGTCCTGCGGCGCGTTCCTTGCGACAGCGGGCGTTTGCGGTTCCGCATTTGGAGTTCTCGCCCCCGTTGGAATCATAACAGGGCTTGTGATGGTTCCGCTTACAACCGTCTTTATGATTGGTTCGATAATCTGGCTTGTTCTGGATTTTCTTTCGCTCTCCGCCTTGCTGAACCTGCCGTTATCCGTCTTGTACAAATTAATGGAAGTAATCGCCTCCGTCTCCGGAAAAGTTCCCGGCATTTCCTCTGGCGCGTTATCAATGATCATTTTCTCTCTTGCCCTCTCGCTGTTAATCGTCGCCCTTGAGTACAAGCGGCGTTTGTCTCTGTTAAAATTGGAACCGTTTTTATGACGCTAAATTATAACTCCGCGTCCGCCCTGCGCGCCTTTCTTGATCAGGAAGGTCTTGGAATGCAGAAAAAATTCGGGCAGAATTTTTTAATTAATCCCGAGACAAGGAAGGCGCTTGTGCAGGCTCTCGACGCTCAAAGCGGCGATGAAGTCTGGGAGATTGGTCCCGGTCTTGGCGCGATGACGGCGCTGCTTCTTGAAAAAGGGTTAAAAGTAAAAGCGTTTGAAATCGATCTTGGCTTTATCCGCGTACTAAAAAATATTTTTTCAGAGGATAAAAATTTTACTCTTGTTGAAGGCGACGTAATGAAAACATGGCAAGCCCAATCCAGCGCGCCGTTTCTTTTTGGGAATCTTCCGTACAATGTCGCGGCGGCGCTGTTGGCGGACTTAATCGAGAATAACTGTATTTTTTCGCGCATGGTTGTTACCGTGCAAAAAGAAGTCGCCCAGCGTATGGCGGCGTCGGCGGGGAAGCCTGACTATTCGTCGTTTTCCGTATTGTGCGCGTCGGTTTACAAAGTTAAATCTTTAATGACAATCCGCCCCTCGTCTTTTTATCCCCAGCCGAATGTGGACAGTATGGCGGTTCTTCTTGAAAAAAAAGACATTCAAAAGTATCCGGCGGTTTTTTATCCGTTGGTGCGGGCGTTGTTCGCGTCCAGGCGCAAGACGATAAAAAACAACCTTTTAAATTTTCTTTCCTCCCGTTTTGGAGAGTCCCTGCAAAATAAACAGGCGGTGCAGGATTTATGCGCCTCTGTTTTGCAAAGCAACTCGCTAAACGGCGGGGAACGCGCGGAAAGTCTTGAATTGGAGACGTTTTTATCTCTTGCATTATCCATTGATAATATGCGATTATAGAAATAGAGATGTCAGTTGCCGGGAATATAGCAAAGCTGGAAGAGCGGATACAAAAAGTTTGCGATTCCGCCCGCAGAAAACGGGAAGAAATTACGCTGATGGGCGTGTCGAAATTTGTTCCTATTGAGCAGATAGACGAAGCGTACCGCTGCGGTATTCGCTGTTTCGGAGAGAGCAGGGTAAAGGACGCGGAGGAAAAACTCAGCTCCTTTAAGAGCGAACATTCCGACGCGCGGTTTCATTTAATCGGTTCTTTACAGCGCAACAAGGCGAAACAGGCGGCTCTTTTTTTTGACTGCGTTCAATCGGCGGACAGGGACGAGATTATCGCCGAGCTTGCAAAACATTCGCCCCAGCGGCAGGAGCCGCTTGAAGTATTGCTTGAACTGCATACGGGAGAGGAAACAAAGAGCGGCTACCAAAGCATAGAGGCGCTTTTTAACGCGGCGGAGTTGGTTTTAAAAAGTCCCAAGTTAAAACTTACGGGGCTTATGACAATGGCTCCTTTTACAACGGATACCGCGCTGATTCGCTCTTCTTTTAAACAACTTGCAAAGGCGCGTGATGAACTTGAAAAGCGTTTCCCCGGAAGCGCGCCGTGTCTTTCTATGGGAATGTCGAGCGATTTTGAAGTTGCCATAGAAGAGGGTTCAACATTGATAAGGATAGGCAGCGCGATTTTTAAAGGTAATTAAATGAAGAAAATATTTTTTTTGATAATTTTATTTTCTCTCTTGTTTAGCGTAACGCATAAAGCGTCCGCTCAAAGTTTAAGCACGACTCACCCGACGGAATCAACCTATAAATCTTCTGAATTACCGCAGTGGGTAAAAGATTTTCGTCGTTTTGACATAATTACTTTTGGTATATTCCCATTCTCCATGTTTTTTGTTACGACTGTGACTGATATAATTCGTTGGAGAGACGCAAACGGTCTTGATTTTTCGGAAGAAGGTCGGCGGTATGCCCCTTGGCCTCTTAAGTCGGCGGGCGCGGTAGAAATGTCAAACGATGAATTTGTAAGAACTATTTATCTTGCCGCCGGAGTATCGGTCGGATTAGCGCTTATTGATTTGGCTATTGTAAACATAAAAAGGGCGATTGAACGCAGAAGAATGGAAAACATACCTTCCGGCTCTTATGAAATTAATAAAAACGCCTATGGAACTCAGGAGGCTGATGATTCCGCAGACGCGGAAGAAAACTAATGCCCTGTTTTTCTCATACCATTGATGAACATCTTTCCCAACCCGTCAGACTTGACCGTTATGTGTCGGAAAATTTACGCCTTCTCTCCCGTTCGCAAATCAAGGCAAGGTCTTTAACCGCGAAAGTAAACGGAAAAGACGTAAAAAATTCCCGCCTTGTAAAGCAGGGAGACATTCTTGAACTGCGCTGGCAGGATTCCCCGCCCGTGAATATTATTCCTCAGGACATTCCACTTGAAATAATTTATGAAGATGATAATTGTATTGTTGTAAACAAAGCGCAGGGAATGGTAGTCCACCCGGGAGCGGGCAACAGACAGGATACTCTTGCCAATGTGCTGTACTTCAGAAGACTTAACAGGGGCGGCAAAGCAAGCGAGATGAAAACAGACAATGTGCGTCCCGGCATTGTTCATCGTCTTGATAAAGACACGTCGGGAATAATTATTGCCGCTTACAATGAAGAAGCGCACGCGTTTCTTGCGGGGCAGTTTAAGGCGCGCAAGACGCGGAAAACTTATACGGCGATTGTTCAAGGCGCGCCGAAAGAAACTAACGGACGCATAGAAACTTTTATCGCAAGAGACCCGAAGGATCGCAAAAAGTTTACAGTCTCCGCCGCCGGAAGAAACGCCGTTACTTATTACAAAGTGATTAATTCATGGTGTAGTCATTCGCTCCTGCTTTTGCGTCCGCGCACCGGGCGCACACATCAGCTTAGAGTCCATCTGCGATACATCGGCTGTCCGATACTCGGAGACCCAATCTACAGCGGCGCGGACAAATTATTTCCGAACGCAAGCCTTATGCTCCACTCCAAAAGCCTTGCAATCATTTTACCGGGCGAGACAGAGGAGAGGATTTTTTCATCGCCTATCCCTCGGCGGTTTACGGCGGTAATTGAAAAATTGGACAGGATAAACGCAAATGGATAGCCCATATATTCTTGAAGAAACAGAAGATTTCGCCGTGGTGTTTAAACCGCCGAAGATGCACTGCACTAACGCAGGAATAAATCCGCAAAAAGACGGCACGCTTTTTGAGTGGTACTCAACTCAATCCGCATGTTTTGACATCATGCACCGCCTGGATTTTGAGACTCACGGACTTGTATTGTTCGCGAAAAATAAAAAAAGTTACGACGCTTTTAAAAATTTGCAGGATAACGGCGAATTTGTAAAAGAATATTCCGCCGTTTGTACAAAAGCCGACGTTACCGCGCAATTACCGGGATTCCCCGAATATTCAAACGGCATACATCAGCCTCCGTTTGTAATAGAAAGTTATTTCCGTCCCTTCGGTCCCGGCAGAAAACTTGTCCGCCCTGTAATTGAGGACGGAAAAAAACACAAGGAAATAGCCGAAGACAAAGGCGGCTTTTACAAAACGGAAATTACAAATATTAACGGCAATATTTTCACCGCAAGAATAAAGCGCGGCTTCCGCCACCAGATACGCTGCCACCTTTGCTGGATAGGTTTTCCTATTCAAAACGACCCGTTGTACTCGTCACCTAACGGAGAACCGCAAACAGGGAGCCTTTCCCTGCGCGCGTATTCGCTTGTCTTTGATGATCCTGCAAACGGTAAAAAGCGAGAGTATCGAATTGCGGGATATTAACAAATTATGTTATAATATTAACCATGAAAAACATAGAAGATAAATTGGTATTAATTACCGGGGGAGCGTCCGGTATCGGACAGCTTATGGCGTTCGCTTTTGCGGAAAAACACGCAAGGGTGATTGTTTGGGACATTAACGAACATGTAATGAAGACAATGGAAGATGATGCGCGCGCAAAAAATATTTTTATACGCGGAATGGTCTGCGATGTATCAGACAGAAACGCCGTTTACAGCCAGGCGCAAAAACTTACCGCGGAGTTCGGTCCACTGGATATACTTATTAATAACGCCGGTATCGTATCAAAGAAAGGTGAGAACGTCGTCGGTCCTGCTTTCCTCGGCGTTTCCGATGAAAACATAATCAAACTTATGAATATCGACGCGCTTTCCCTTTTCTGGACAAGCAAAGCGTTCCTGCCTTCCATGATAGAAAGAAACAGCGGTCACATTGTTACCGTTTCTTCGTCCGCCGGAATTATCGGCGTAAAGGGATTGGCGGATTACTGCGCCGC
>Ga0268262_10002667_pt1 | contig 20337 bp, 18 predicted proteins | sample TergutNc150P3_FD_190354 | JGI IMG/M metagenome (GOLD analysis project Ga0268262, IMG submission 190354) | Nasutitermes corniger P3 segment gut microbial community from laboratory colony in Florida, USA - Nc150 P3 (SPAdes) (version 2) | ecosystem: Host-associated > Arthropoda: Insects >... | reverse complement strand
CGAATATTACAATTTTTACCGCTTATTGCAAAGGGCAAAAAACATATCTTTGTCGTATTTCACTTCAAAAAGCGGCGCGGGCAAAGGAGAAATGAGCCGTTTCCTTTTACAATTACTTTGGGAGTCGCCGCATAAAGAACGAATAAAAGAAATTTTTTGCGAAGGCGCGATACAAAACGTTTTCGTAGAAAACAGTATCATAGGTATAGAAAAAACCGCCGAAATAATAAATAAGTTAAAAGAAAAATATACCGACAAAAAAAAGCCGCTATCTCCTTCTGCTATCAACAATTACATAGATTGTCCGCTGCAATTTTATTTTAAGTATCTTGCGGAAATCAAAAAGCCCGACGACAACAACGAGTTAAACGCGGCGGTTTTGGGAAAGATTTTTCATAACGTAATGGAGAATATTTACTTAACAGAAACTAACGTTACCACAAAATTTATCGATAACTATCTGCAAGATAACAAAATAACGCAAGAAACCAAAAATCATATAATCAAAGCGTTTGAGAGCCAATATTTCGGAGCGTACATACCGCTTGAAGAATATGACGGCGAGCAGGTAATTTTTTTCAGAGTGGTATCGCAAATGATAGAAAACACTTTAATTTACGACAAATCTACAACGCCGTTTGAGATTTTGGGATTAGAAGAAGAACATAATTTTGAGATAGAAATCGGCGGGAAAAAAATCTTAGTCGGAGGAATAATAGACAGAATCGACAAAAAAGACGATACGGTTCGTATAGTCGATTACAAAACCGGAAAAGCCGCAGACCCCAAGAACGATTATTCCAAAACGCTTGAAGAAATTTTTGACGAAAGTAGAAAGAAAAAATCCGCATATTTATTACAAACGTTTTTGTATTCGTCTATATTATGTTCCAAAAGCGAGTTCTTTGGAAAAAAAGTTCTGCCGTTGCTTGTTTTTGCGCTTACGGCGGATAACGATAATTATTCTCCCCGTTTGAGCGTCGAAGAAAAAGAAATAGACGATTTTAACGCATATAAAAGCGAGTTTGACACGCTTTTATATGCAAAAATAGAAGAATTATTTGACATAAACACGCCTTTTTATCGCCGCGAAAAAGACGATTACTGCCAGATATGCGATTACTCTGAAATTTGCGAAAGAAAGACCCGTTTGTAAAAGTGAAGAAATTTTTGGTTTTAGCATTTGTTATTTTAGCGGTATAAATTCATAAAAAGGAGTAAAAATGTTTGAGGTTTCATCGGAAGTAAGTTTTTCGGCGGCGCATCATTTGAGAGAATACTGCGGTTCGTGCGAAAACGTTCACGGACATAACTGGCTCGTACGGGCGGCGGTGCGCACTGAACAACTAAATTCAATCGGCTTGGCAATCGACTTTAAGATACTCAAAAAGCACATAAAATTGGTCGTCGATAAATTAGACCACAGCGACTTAAACACGGTTTTTACGCAGGAATACGCAAATCCGTCGTCGGAAAATATCGCAAAACATATTTATTACGAACTTGCAAAATCGCTGAAACAAGAATATCCTCAGGTTTGCGTTTATAGGATAGACGTTTGGGAAACGCCCGGCAATTGTGCTTCGTATTTTGAATAGACGTGCTTGCAACGTTAAAAATTCCACATCGCGCTTAATCCCATAAAATTTTGTCCGGCGTTTACGTCCGTAAGGTCGCCGTTGGAAAAATGCCTGTAAAAAAATTCCAGCACGCAAGCGTCTATAATCCGAAAACCCAAAAACGCTCTTTCACCGAAAGTAAAGCGCGAACTTACGCGCTCGGTCTGCTGTGATTTAATGTATATCCCCAAATTGATTCCTCCGTACAAACGCCAAATCGGCGGCGTAATCAAATCCTGCGAAAAGCCGAAAATTATGTTTTGGTTATATTTGGAAAGTTCGCCCGCGCCGCGTGACGTCATAAATTCGACGTTAAGTCGTCCTGGCAAGCGAAAAAATTCGTCCGGCTGGCTGTAATCAAGCCCGAAGAAAAACAAACTTTCCAAATTCTCACGCATACTTTGTCCGAAATGAAAAGATGCCTGATTTTTTTTCCCGCAAAAGGCGGGATTGGCAATCTGCGCCGAAACATTTTGAGACGCAAACAACAAAAGTGCGAACACACACAAAAAAAACTTCATAGTTCAATCGCCTCGTTTATCAGCATAATCGGAATATCGCTTTTTATGGGATATAGATATTTTTTGTCCTCGCGGATTAGTCCGTCTTCTATTTTTTCGGTCAAAAGAACGCCTTCGCGGTTTTTCATCTGCCGCGCGGTAATCTTTCTATTTATATCGCGGATAACGTCTTTATCGGCAAAGTCCACGCTTTGTTTAGTTTCGGGACAACACAATATTTTTACCAAATCACGATTCATAATTTCTCCTTTTCAAGAAAAGAACGCCTCGTAAAGCGCTTTTACCGCCCGCGTTTCGTCTTTCGTGCTAACCCCGAAAACGATGCTTATTTCGCTGCTTCCCTGATTTACTACTTTTATATTCACTCCGGCGTTTGCAAGAGCGTTAGCCGCACTGCCCAAAACCCCGATTTTGTTTCGCAATCCCTCGCCGACGACCGCGACCAAACTTAAATCGTATTCGGTTTTAAGGTCGTCGGGTTTTAGTTCTCTTTCGATTCTGCGCATAACGTCGTTTACTAACTCGGCGCGCAGTTGCTTTTGTCCCAAAACGACGGAAATGTTATCGACTCCCGACGGACACTGTTCGTAGGAAAGCCCCAAGTCCTCAAATATTTCAAGCAATTTTCTTCCGAAACCCTTTTCGCGGTTCATTAAAAATTTTTGCAGGTTAAACGAACAGAAACCGCTCGCCGACGCTATTCCCACGACGTCTCTTCCCTGCGGAAGCCGCTCGGAAACTATAAGCGTTCCTTTGTTTTCAAGGTTGTTGGTGTTTCGCAGACGAATAGGAATCTTCTTTTTCATAACGGGCTTTACCGCCTCTTCGTGAAAAACGCTGAATCCCATATACGACAACTCGCGCATTTCGCGGTAAGTCAGCGCGGAAATTTGTTCGGGATTTTCTATGGTATTTGGATTTGCGCTCAAAATTCCGTTTACGTCCGTCCAGTTTTCGTATTCGTAAGCGTCAATCTCGCCCGCTACCAAAGCACCGCTCAAATCCGAGCCGCCCCTGCTGAACGTTACGATGTCGCCGTCGGCGCTCACTCCGAAAAACCCCGGAAAAACTACTACGTATCCGTCGTCTATGTAATTGCGAAGTCCCTTCAAATTTGCGCTGCCTTCGTTTTTTACACGCGCGTCGCCGAAATTCGCCGTCACAATCAATTTTATATCGACAGGCGAAACGAATTTCGCTTTAATTCCCGCCAAATTGGCGTAAGCCGCAAAAAGTTCGGCGTTCAAATCCTCGCCGGAAGCGACTATCGCGTCTCTATATCTCTCGGCGTTGCTTTTGTCAGCCGAAATACGGGCGTCCAAACGCGCCAAAGCGCCGTCAATCGCCTTTTTGGAAAGCCCAAGCGGCTCATAAATATCGTAGTAGCGTTTTTTTACGGCGGCTACGTCGTTTTTGATTTCCTTTCCGGCTAAACTTTTTTCTACGATTGAAATCAAATTATCGGTAACTTTCGTATTTACCCCTTCCGCTTTTCCGGGCGCGGAAAGAACGACCGCTTTCCTTTCGGGATTCTGTTTGAGGATTTTGGCGATATTCTCGACTTTTTCTTTTGACGCAAGCGAAGAACCGCCGAATTTACAGACAATCAAAGACATTTTTTTCTCCATAAAAAACTGTCGCTATAAACTTTTCGGCGCAAAAATAATTTATCGCCTGATACTTTTTTCAAAATTTATGGAATAATATACAATTGGATTATAATTTGTAATATATTTTCAACTCAACATCACACGCGGGTCGCATACCGAAAGCAAAATGTCGGCTATAAGATTACCCGCAATCAGCAATATTCCGCTCATAAGCATATCGCCCATAATTAGAAACTGGTCTTGGGCGCGAACCGCTTCAAGCATAACCGCGCCAAGTCCGGGATAGCCGGTGATAATTTCGGTTAGAGCCGCCCCGGAAAGAAGCGCCGAAAATTCGTATCCGAAAATTGTTATGAGCGGATTTATCGCGTTTCGCAAGGCGTGTTTGTAAATTACTTTGTTTTCTACAAGTCCTTTGGCGCGGGCGGTAGTTATGTATCTTTGGCGCAGTTCTTCAAGCATATTTGCACGCATAATCCGCTGCAATCCCGCCATGGAAGCGGTCGCTAAAACTATTCCGGGAACAAGAAGATGTTTTAGAACGTCGAAAAATTTTTGAACAGCCGAAAACGTTTCATATTCTGGAGATTTCATTCCGCCAAGCGGCAATTTTCCGATAATCGGAAGTTCGGGAAGAATAGAAATTAAAGCCAAAAGAAGAAGCGCCAAAAAAAAGTTTGGAAACGAAATCCCGATGTAAGAAATAAAAGAAAAAAATCCGTCCACCGGCTTATATTGATTTACAGCCGAATAAATTCCCAAAGGAATAGCCACCGTCCAAGTGATAAAAATCGTAAAAAGCGCCAAAATAAGAGTATTGACCAGCCGGCTTGAAATCACGGAAGAAACGTTGTCTTTTTTGAGAAACGAATAACCCATATCGCCGTGAAAAATGTTTTTAAGCCAATATCCGTATTGCACAAAAAGCGGCTTGTCCAAATGAAATTTTTTTTCGATGGCGGCGATTGTTTCCTGCGAAATTTGCGGATTTGCCCGATACGGCGCAAGCATATCGCCGGGCGCGAGCCGAATGAAAAAGAACGAAACGAACGACATCGCCAAAAGTAGCGGAAAAGTCATCAAAATCCGCTTAAAAACATATTTTTTCATCGCTTACTCCCTGCAAGCGCAGAAAATAATTATTCACAACGACAATTGGCAAATAATTTTTCCGTTTTTCTTTACCAAAGCGATATTTCTTTGCTGAAAATTCGGAATAACGCACTCGTTTCTCACAATTTCGGTCTCATAAAGTTTGCGCCCGTTCATAGAATAAACCGAAATTTTAGCGTTTTTTATATCGTCAAACGTCAAAACCGTTCTGTTTGAATATTTTTGAACGGATTTCAAAAAATAATTGTCCGCTTTTTGTTTTTTGGGCGAAATTACCGGATTAGGCGCAGGCGCGTTGTCGAGACGCTCGTATTTTATCCAGTCGAATTCCGCCCAAAACGTGTCGGCAGGCGCTTGAACGGACTGCGGTTTGCCTTCGGCTGCCCAGTCGTTTGTATGCCAAATGTTAAACATCAAATTTGCCGGTTTCTGAGTGATTCTTTCGGTATTACCGCTGTAATTCCATAAAACTATCGTGTCCAAGTTTTGGGGATTTATTATCCACCAGCGAATACTTTCGGGACGCCAGTCAAATCCGTAAACATAAAACCTTTTCGACGCGTCGAAATCGCCAAGCGGAGAAATCGTTTCGGGAAGATTTTCTACTCCCGAAAGTTTAACGCCAGACGAGCCGAGTTTTTCGCTGTAATTAGTCGTATAAATTTTACCCGTCGCAAGATTTACTATTCTGCTTATTTTTCGGCATTTTCCGTTTTCTTCGTAATCCGTCCAGGCGGTCATATAAATCAACTGCGGATTTGCTATAAGCCATTCAAAATCTATTTCGCTGTTGTCGCTAAGCCCGTTTTTATTGATGTCTTTTTCCTGCCCGCTTCCGTATAAATCGTTGTAGTATGTGAAAAATCCGAGAACTCCGCCGACGTTTGGCTGCTTTTGGACGTTTGGAATTTTTATTCTTGCGCAGTATTTTCCGAAGTATGTTAAATTTCGCGAAGAAAAATTTTGTCCCTGCCAAGCGTCCGCCTTGTCAGCCGTATCCATAGATAATTTTATCACTTTAGCCGTGTCTTCGGTTTGAGAAGAAACGCCGCTTTTCCAAGCCCATTTCGCTTTGTTTCCGCCGCTTTCAAAGTTGAAATTCGATAAATTTGAATAATCGAAATTTTCTTCAATTTTTTGTGCGCAGGACGCACACGGCGTTTGGGCGCAAATCTGCAAAACCAGCGCAAAAACAAGTAAAAGAAACGCTTTTTTATTCATATTTTCTCCGAAATCCGCTTTATTATTTTTCAAATATACGTTTTGTCCGCTTGTTAAGCAATATTTCTAACGGCGGTAAAAAAGTACGTCGCCGAAACCCGCCTGAATTATTTTACTTGGCTTGTAAGCGACTACTTGCGACGATAAAAATGGAACGAACGAATATTGAGGGACAGCGAGCGACTTTACAACAGATACAATCGAATATGGCGCATTTTTATGCACGGGTTCAAATGATTGATATTGAAGAGCGCGCGGCGGTACAAAAAAGCAGTGCGGATATTTTGCAGGGAATAGTGAAAGTGAATAGTAAATCAAAAATCAAGAATACTACTTGGGAACCGGATAGTAGGAATAGTTATGATGATGCAAAATCGGTGACGAGTCAAGTTTGGGGTAGAAACGAAGAATAAACCTTTTTTTCAAAAATAGTACTATTTCCCAATACCATATCATTTTAGTTGTCGCCATATATTATATTACTAATGTTAAACATTTAGAAAGGAGATTTGTGAATGGCGAAAGTTGCATAATCCATTATATTTATAGCCGTCGTTGTTTTTTCATATTTTAATAGAAATTTTTCAAGGCTGCGGGAATGCCACATAACATAGGACTGGTTACTTAATATATGCAATTGATAATAACAGATTGGTTTTGACATCCTAGCGTACAGGTTCACATTCGGATTTGTTTAAAAAATAAAGGAAGTAGTAGTCGCAAAATTTGTGACAAACTCAAGCCATTTATTTTAAGGGTTCTGGGTCTGTTTCAGAAATTGTGTAAACCACCGCCAAGTAGATAAAAGTTAACTCCCGAATTCCCGCCCCGATTTTTTTTGTACTTTTGCGTTCCAATATTTTGTGCTGGGAGTGGTATGAGGGTTATAATTTTTCTATTTCTTCGGTCGTTAATCCGGTCGCTTGCGCAATCTGGGCGACAGACATTCCGATATTTTTTAAGTTTTTGGCGACTTCTGCTTTGCCTTCTGCTCTGCCTTTTGCTCTGCCTTTTGCTTCGCCTTTTGCTTCGCCTTCTGCTCTGCCTTTCAATTCCGCAGTATAAAATTGGCTCTTTCTATCCATATCTGCAAAACGCAATCTTTCATATTCCGCCCTGCGTTCAGGCGACATTTTCATAACGTCTAACTTCTCGCCGGCGGCTTGTATGCCTGCCGCAGTAAATTCGCTTTTTACCGACGACGTTTTAAGCGCATAAACCCATTCGTCAAACTTGTTTCGCATTTGCTCGTCAAATCTGTTAGGAAGTATCAAATAATATTCGGGATGCAAATTCCCGCTGTCCGACGGAGGATTCAAACTCTGCGAAAACGGAATATACTCGTCCGAAAAATGAACGCCGCTAAATTTTGACAAATTTGCGCGAAATACATATTCCCGCTTTGCTCCCAAATCAAAGTAGGCGATATTTACGGAATAAACTTTTTTGATATTATACATCTTTCCGCTTGCGACCTGCTCTACGACCGCCTTGCAGGCGTTGAACAATACTTTCCCAAGAAAATCTATCTGGTCGAAAAACTGTATCTCAAACACGGCAATCTCGCCGTCGTTTATTTTCGCCTTCAAATCCAGACGGTTTACTTTAAGTTCTTCGCTCGAAACGTTGCCTTCGCTTTCAAGAATTTCCTGAACACTGACGCGCTTGTTAAGCAATTCGGTCAAAAAGCCGTCCAAAACATCGAAATTCGCCTTGTCGCGCAAAATGTTTTTTATAGCGTAATCGAAAGAAATTATCGTTCGTTCCATATATTACCTCGCCTATTGTGATAAAAATACTATATATCGCAAAATAAAAAAACGTTTTGTGATTTTCTTCGGCGATTTTCGGCAAAAATTTATTATTTTCCGTCCGAATATAAACAAAATTCAAAAAGGAATAAAAATGAAAAAAGTAGGTTTTGTCGGATGGCGGGGAATGGTCGGCTCGGTTCTTATGGAAAGAATGATTGCCGAAAAGGATTTCGACTCGTCTTATTCCGTGCAGTTTTTCACCACTTCGCAGGTCGGACTTCCCGCTCCGAACGTAGGCGTAGAAAGCCCGAATCTCGTATCTGCGACCGATATAAAAGAACTTAAAGAAATGGACGTTATAGTTTCCTGTCAAGGCGGCGATTATACTTCGCAAATATTTGGTCAGTTGCGCAAAAGCGGCTGGAACGGGTATTGGATTGACGCGGCATCGACGCTTCGGATGGAAGAAAATTCGGTTATCGTGCTTGACCCCGTAAATAGAAAAGTTATCGACGCGGCGCTCAAAAACGGCAAAAAGGATTTTATCGGGGGAAACTGTACGGTTTCGCTTATGCTAATGGCAATCGGCGGACTTTTTGAAAATAATCTTGTCGAGTGGGTAAGTTCTATGACTTATCAGGCGGCAAGCGGCGCGGGAGCGAAAAATATGCGCGAGTTGCTTGCTCAAATGCAATATTTGGGAAACGTCGCAGAGCCGTATCTTAAAACGCCGTCAAGCGCGATTTTGGATTTGGACAGGGCGATTTCTTCCGCTATTTGTTCGGGCGAAAACCCGACACAAAATTTTGGCGCGCCGCTTGCGGGGGCGCTTATTCCGTGGATAGACAAACCCTACGAAAACGGACAATCCAAAGAGGAATGGAAAGGATTTGTAGAAACCAATAAGATTTTGGGAAAAACAAGCGGCGAAATTCCCGTTGACGGAACCTGCGTACGAATCGGCGCGATGCGTTGCCACAGTCAGGGGCTTACGATAAAACTAAAAAAAGACGTGCCGTTAAACGACATTGAAAACATAATTTCGTCTCACAACGAATGGGTAAAATTTATTCCCAACGAAAAGGAGATTACGCTCAAAGAATTGACTCCCGCGGCGGTAAGCGGAACGTTGAGCGTACCTGTCGGACGTGTGCGCAAAATGCGTATGGGCGCTGAGTTTTTGAACGCTTTCACGGTCGGCGACCAGTTGCTGTGGGGCGCGGCGGAACCGATTCGCAGAATGCTTAAAATTTTGCTTGAATTTTTGGGATAGTTTTGTCAAATTATGCGAAGCGCTGCGGAAAAAATACTGAAAAACGCGATTTTAAACGGCGTATTTAACTGCGCCGCGCTCGGAATCGTTAAAAACGGCGAAATAATTGAGCCGATTGTTTTGGGTATCGCCGGAAAAGGCACTCCGCAGCAGTTTGAAATTTCGCAGGACAGTATTTTCGACGTCGCTTCCGTAACCAAAACCGTTCCCGTTTCGACGCTCGCGCTTATCGCTTTGGATAAGAAAAAGGTGTCGCTTTCCACGCCGATTACCGAACTTTTGCCGGAATATCACAGTCCAAGCAGAAAAGAAATTACTTTCAAAAATCTATTGACGCAAACGCTTAACTTCGACTTTGCGCTTTCGGATATGAAACAGAAAGACAGCGTCGAGATTTACAGGGCTATTATGACCGCGCCGCTAAAGAATCCTGCCGGAACGTCATACTTTTACTGCAACGCGACGTCGATAATTCTTGCGCGGGCGGTCGAACAGATTTGGCAAAAACCGCTTGACCTTATAGCCAGCCGCGAATTGTTTGTTCCGCTCGGAATGCGGGATACGCTTTTTCGTCCAAGCGGAGAAATCAAAGACAGAATCGTGCCGACCGAAATCGACCAGTGGCGCGGCAGGGTGATAAAAGGCGAAATACACGACGAAAGTTCGTGGAAATTGAACGAAATAATTATTCCGGGCGCGGCGGGGATTTTTTCTACCGCGCCGGATTTGCAAAAATATCTAAAAGAAATCTTAATCGAAGAGAAGCGGCTTTTTTCGCATAACTTTCTTGACTTCGCAATAAAAAACCACCTTTCGTCGAGCATAAATAATTTTGCGGCTCTCGGATTTGAACTTAATCAGGAGTATATGGGAAGTTTGCGGGGAGAAAACGCTTTCGGCAAAACCGGATTTACCGGCGCGGTGATTGTAGGCGACAGGGCGAAAAAAAGCGGCTTTGTGCTTTTGAGCGACTACACGTTTCCGACGCGCAAACCCAACCGCGACGCGATTAACTCGGTTCGCGCCCAAATCGCCGATTTGTTGTGGAGTAGTTTGTAGTAGCCGCCAAATATTATTTTATCACTTTTACAAATATTAGAGAAAGATAAAAATGAACGACGAAAAAAGAAATTTGCCTGTTTTTATTTCTACGATAGTTTGCATAACCGCACTCGTGGCGCTTGCCGTGCTTATTATCATAAGACATAACGCAAACACGCAGCAAGTCCAAACGTCCGCTTTGCCGCGCAAGTCAGTCGCTTTGGAAGCCCAAATAAGAAGAGCCGCCGAGAATTTTGGAATCGACGATAAAAACATAAGAGCGGAAACCGATTTGGAAGAGCGACGAAGAACAATTACGATTTTTTTTCCGAAAGGCAAACTTGTCGAGGAATTTGTCGCGCAAATTTTTGCGATAACTCAAAATTCCGAATACAGAATAAAGGAATCCAAGCATATAAGCAGGGGCAGAAATCCGAAAAAAAGAAATTATGTGGAAATAGTTTTTGAAAACAAAAAAAAACCGAGCGAGAAAATGTTTTGCGAGATAATTTTGACCGCTCAAATTTCTTCGGAGAGCGCCAGAGTCGCATTTTTGATAAAAGGCATCGAAAATTTGTCGAAAGAAAAAAAGGATTTGCTGCTTTCTTTCGACGAACCGCTTAATTATATTCTAACGCCGTGGCAAACGACCGTCAAAATCGATTCGGTTTGGGCTGATTCTTCCGGCGGCGTAAAAAAAGCGAAAGAAATAAGACAGACAAACGACAGCGTCGCGCCGGTGTTTTCAAAAATATTTAGTCCGGTTCTTATTGAAATTCCGATTGAGGATTTAGAAAATCCGTACGCAAAAAGAAAATACACGATAATGCAGTCGGACGACAGAAACAGGATGGACGAAAAAATGAAATCGTTGCAAAAAATGTATCCGCTGGCGGTCGGATTTTATTCAAGAACAGGAAATTTGGTGCTTGATTCTAAAGAAATTTCAAGAACGTTTTTATCGACGATAAAAAAACGCAATGTGATGTTTTTCGACGCCCGCACGTTAAAAAAATCTATTTCGCGGGAAATAGCCGACGAATTGAGCGCCAAATACGACACCGTATCGATTTTCGTCCAGGAAATGAATAAAAATAACGTAAAAATTCAAAGAAGCCGTGAAGATTGGGAAGAAGAATTGAAAAATATTTGTAATAAAGCGTTAAAAAGTAAAAATTCCGTTATTTTTATCGGGGCAGATAATAATTTTGTCGATGCGCTGTCAAAGAGTTTGGCGCAGATGCAAAAAAACGGAATACAATTTGTCCCGATAACAGAGTTATCACAACGGAGGAGTAAATGACAACGCTCGGCGTTAATATCGACCATATCGCAACGCTTAGGCAGGCAAGAGGCGGAATTGAGCCAAGTCCTATTCACGCGGCGGTGATTGCGGAAATTGCAGGTGCCGCCGGAATTACGGCGCATCTTCGCGAGGACAGACGGCATATGAACGACCGCGATATTTATTTGATTAAGCAAACGGTTACCACTTCGTTTAATCTTGAAATGGCGGCGACACCGGAAATGGTCGCGATTGCGGTGGACGTTCGTCCGAATATGGCGACGCTCGTTCCCGAAAAGCGCGAGGAAAAAACTACCGAAGGCGGTTTGTCCATTCGCAAACGGGAAAAGGAATTATCGGAAGTTGTGGCGAAATTGTCGGAAAACAACATAGCGGTTTCGCTTTTTATCGACCCGGATTTCGACCAGATAAAAGCGGCGGTAAAAACCGGAGCAAGCCACATAGAACTGCATACCGGATATTACGCCAACGCCAAAGGGGATACGCAATTTAGCGAATTGGAACGTCTGCGCGACGCGGTTACTTTCGCGAGCAAATTGGGGCTTATCGTAAATGCCGGACACGGATTGAATTATTACAACTGCGCCGCAGTCGCCGAAATCGAGGGCGTATCCGAACTGAATATCGGACATTCGATAATTTCGCGCGCCGTGTTCGTCGGATTGGAAACAGCCGTAAAAGATATGTTAAGGATAATAAACACCGAGAGTTTGGTGTAAAACAGATTTTATCGAAAGGAAAGAAAATGGCAAAAAGTACGCTTAGAAGCGTGAATAAACCGTACCCTTTGAACAAGATAAAATGGCTATATAATATGAGGGAACTTGTCGAATACACCAGCGAAAAATTCGGGAGGAATAACGCTTTTACTTATGAGGACGAAAACGACAGGGAAATAAACGTTTCGTTCAACCGCTTCAGAGAAGAAATTACCGCGCTTGGAGCGTCGTTTTATTCAAAAAATATAAAAGATGAAAGAATCGCGCTTTTGGGCGAAACCTCGTATTTGTGGATTTTGTCGTATTTTGCGGGAGTAAACGGAGGAAACGCTATCGTTCCGCTCGACAAAAATCTTTCCGCAGAAAATTTGGAAACGCTTATCAAGGACTGCGAGTCGTCCGTTCTTATTTATTCCGACGATTTCGCCGACATAGCGCAAAAAATCAAAACCGACAAACTTCGCCTGAAATTTAACATAAAAACCGACATCGTCCAAATGCTTGAAACGGGCAAAAAATTCGTCGCCGAAAAATCCGAATACGCAAAGGAGTTTATTGAATATAAACTCGACAGCGAAAAACTTGCGACGATAATTTACACTTCGGGAACTACCGGCGTTTCAAAAGGCGTTATGCTTTCGCACAAAAGTATGATATTCGACGTGGATGCGGGATTGAGTTATGTAGAAATTTTCGGTAGGGAACTTTTGGTTTTGCCGCTGCATCATTCGTTTTCGTTTACCGCTTGTATCTTAGCGGCGCATTACAGCGGCTGCGACATAGTCATAAACAAGTCGCTCAAAAACGTGGTGAGCGATTTGCAAAAATACAAGCCGAATTGTATATTGCTTGTGCCGCTTTTTGTGGAGACGTTTTACAAAAAAATCTGGCAGGGCGCCGCAAAACAAAAGAAAGACAAACTTCTCAGAAAACTGATAGACATAAGCAATTCGTTGCTTAAAGTTAACATCGATTTGCGCAGAGTGCTTTTTAAGTCGGTTCTTACGGCGGCGTTTGGCGGAAATTTAGACGCGATAGTTACGGGCGGCGCGCCGATAGACGAAAAATACATCAAAGGATTTCGCGAGTTAGGCGTAAATATTATGAACGGATACGGAATTACCGAATGTTCGCCGATTGTCGCGGTAACAAGAAACGCATATTACAGAGACGGAAGCGTCGGTCTGGTGCTTCCAAAAACGAAAGTGAAAATCTGGGAACCGGACGAGGACGGCTGCGGCGAAATTTGCGTTCAGGGCGAAATAGTGATGATGGGATATTACAAAAATCCCGAAGCGACGAAAGAGGCGTTTTTCGAGGACGGCGAAGGGAAATGGTTTAGAACCGGAGACATTGGAAAAATAGACAAAGACAACTTTTTGTACATAAGCGGACGCAAGAAAAACCTGATAATTTTGAGCAACGGCGAAAACGTCTCGCCCGAAGGATTGGAACAGGAGATTCTCAACGAATACCCTTACGTCAAAGAAGTTGTATGTTTTCAGGAAGACAATATTATCGCCGCGGAAGCGTTTTTCAATAAAGAATACATAGAAGAAACGGGAACGCAAAACGTTGACTACGGCAATAAATTTGAGAGAGATATTGTCGAATTTAACAGAAAACAGCCGCCGCAAAAAAATATCGGAAAAGTATTCGTGCGCAACACGGAATTTCCGAAAACGACTACGCAGAAAATCAAGAGAAATTATAAATAAAGGAGGATATATGATTGAGAGATTGCAGAAGATTATTCGCGAAACGAAGGGCGACGACAAAATAATCGTAACGCCCGATATGGTTTTATTGTCCGATTTGAAATTGGATTCGTTTGATATTGCGCAGTTAGTCAGCGAAGTGGAGCGGGAATTCAAAATCAGGGTTAGCGACCGCGACATCCTCTGTTTTAAGACGGTGAAAGATATGATGGCATATATTGAGTCGAAAATGAAACAGAAATGAGAATGTTATGGAAAACGCCAAGGTCATCGGCATTTCTTGATTTCATAACTACATACCTTCAAACAGTAATTTTCTTTTCATTATGAAATGTTCAAAAAGTGTTATTTTACGCAAAAATGCGGAGATAATATGGATTTGTTTGAAACGTCGTCGGCAAGCGCGGCGATAAAGCGCGCGCCGCTCGCCGATAGGATGCGCCCCCGAACGCTCGACGAGTTTATCGGGCAGGAAGAAATTCTTGGGAAAGGCAAACTTCTGCGCAGGGCGATAGAAGCGGACAGAATATCGAGCGTGATTTTTTACGGTCCCCCCGGCTGCGGCAAAACCACGCTCGCCAAAATAATCGCAAACACGACAAAGTCGCATTTTATTACCATAAACGCGGTTTTGGCTGGCAAAGCGGACATAGTCGAGGCGATAAACGAGGCTCGCGACACGTTCAGTCTGCACTCGCGGCGCACGATTCTGTTCGTCGACGAGGTTCATAGATTCAACAAGGCGCAGCAGGATGCGCTTCTTCCGCACGTTGAAAGCGGAACGCTTATCCTTATAGGCGCGACCACGGAAAATCCGTATTTCGAGGTGAATAAGGCGCTTGTGTCGCGCTCGCGGATATTTCGCCTTACCCCGCTCGACGAAAACGATTTGAGGAAAATAATATATCAGGCGCTTGAAGACTGCGTCCGCGGCTACGGCTCGCGAAAGGTTTCTATCGAAAACGACGCGGCTATGCATTTGTGTAATACGTCCAACGGCGACGCGCGTTCGGTTTTGAACGCTCTGGAACTCGCCGTCGAAACGACCAAACCCGACGCAAACGAAAGAATAATAATAAATCTCGAAACCGCCCAGCAGTCTATTCAGCGCAGAGCGGTTTTGTACGACAAGGACGGCGACGCGCACTACGACGTAATATCCGCGTTTATAAAATCCGTTCGCGGAAGCGACCCCGACGCGGCTTTGTTCTGGCTCGCCAAAATGATATACGCCGGAGAAGACCCGCGCTTTATTTTCAGGCGGATGTTAATACTCGCCAGCGAAGACGTAGGGCTTGCCGACCCGCAGGCGGTCGGAGTAGTCGCCTCCTGCGCCTCGTCCTACGACTACATAGGGATGCCGGAGGGGCGATACCCGCTTTCTCAGGCGTGTCTTTATCTGGCGACCGCTCCTAAAAGCAACAGCACGATGGCTTTCTTCGACGCGTTAAAGTGCGTCGAGGAAGAAGACAAAGCCGACGACATTCCCGACGCTCTTCGCGACGCAAACCGCGACGCGGACGGCTTTTCCCACGGGGCGGGCTATCTTTATCCGCACTCTTACCGCCAGCACTGGGTTAATCAGCAGTATCTGCCGGATAATCTGCGCGCGAAAGTGTTTTATATCCCCTCCGACAGCGGCTATGAATGCAAAATCGGCGACGAGGTTCGCAAGCGGCGCGAAATTCAAATCGAGGCGGCTATGTTCGAGGACGAAAACGCAAAGTCGGGAGGGGGCGCGTCGAGTCTGTTCGAGCGCGCCGTGTCGGGCGCGGACATATACGCCGAGAGCGTGCGGCGCGACCTGTTCGATATTGCGTCGGTAGGAAGAAGCGACCTCGTTTTGGACATAAATTGCGGCGCGAACGGCTTTCTTTCCCTCGAAGCGCTTCGGCGTTCTACAAGCGCCGGCGTGTGGGCTTACGCTTTATCAAAGGAAGACGGCGAAAACTTTAAGAATTTTACGCAAAAGATGTCGTATCTCGACCGCCCGGAAATCCGCTTCGGTAAAATATGGGAAATTTGCGATAAAACGGACGTTAAATTCGACCGGATAATATCGCGCGGCGTTCCCGCTCTTATAGAAGAAGAGCGTTTGGCGGAGTTTGCGGGGAAACTTCGGCTTCTTTTGAAAGAAAACGGGCGGATAGCGTTTGTGCAGTACGTTCCGGCGCAAAGCACCCTTCTGTCGGACTTCGTATCGGAAAAGTTTTGTCAGGCGGTAAAAGCGGCGCAGAATCAAACTTTTGAGAAGACGCCGCTGGGTCGGTTTCTCCCCGACAGGTTTTCGCGGATATTTATTGAGAACGGCTTTGCGGCTGCCGAGATTAAAAAACAATATAGCGTTCGCCGCAGAATCTCGCAAAAGACGCTCGACGAATGGTTTCGGGATGACGAAAATTCGTTTGGGACGGCTCTCAAAAGACATACGTCCGCACAGGAGCGCAGAGAGATAGAGGGCGAACTTCGGCGCGTTTTCACCGCGGGCGAGACGCAGTGGAATATGACCGATTATTTCTGGGATATAAGAGACAAAACTTAACGTTTTTTATATCTGATTTTCGTTTTTCGCCAAAAAACACAACAACAAAAACGCTAAAACTACTACTAAAACAAGATATGCGCTATTCAGTCCGCCCAAAAGTTTTGCTATCAACATCACCGCTTGCGCAACCAAAAAACCCAATCCGAAAGCATATACGAAGACATAAATAACAAAACGAAATAAAACATTCATCTTCTTCGTAATTTTTTTCAGCGTCTTTTTGAGATAAACGCCGTAAATCGCAAGCGTCGTCGCGACCAGCGCAACGGCGACATAAATCAAATTCTCACGCAAAAACTTGGCTAAAAAATTCACAAACTCCATATTCCCTCCGATTTCAATTTACTTGTTTTACAAAACGCGTTACGCCGCGCTAAACGCCAACTCACCCTTTGCTACCAAAACGCCATCGACTTTCGATACCGCCTCGACCATCGCCATACCGCCTACCGCAGTGATGATTTTCACTTCGGTTTCTATCGTGTCGCCCGGAACGACGGGTTTTCTAAACGACATATTTTTTATTTTTCCCAAATAATAAACCTTGCTTGAATCCAAAGAACCGGCGGATTTTGAAAGCAAAAAACAAGCCGCCTGCGCCATATGTTCCGTAATCAAAACGCCCGGAAAAATCGGCTCGTTTGGAAAATGTCCCTGAAATTGCGCTTCGTTTATCGACACGTTTTTTTTCGCGACGACGCGGACGTTTTCCTCAAATTCCGTAATTCTGTCGATAAGCAGAAACGGAAAACGGTGCGGCACGAACTGCATAATTGTCTTAATGTCAAAAAGCCCGTTCATTTTTTCTCCTTATTTATGCGCTTGAAAATGAAAATACTATTTGCCCGAATAGAAATGCGTAACAAAAATATTAAAAAATTCGCTCAAATTTTTCGACTTATTTTATTCTTCGGACAAACTTCCTGACAAAAATGCTGCTAATTGTTCACCCGTAAAGTAATAAAATTCCGTGTTTTATCCCTAAAATATTGGGAGAATTGTCTCCCAATATTAAATACAAATTTTATTTTTTCACACCCACTTTCGCCGAATAAGCATAAGTTCCCTTTGCGCCTTTTGCTTCGGCTATTATCAAATAACTACCGTTGGCTACGTTCCTGCCTGCGGCGTTGGTCAAGTTCCAAGAAATGTTTGCGCCGCGTTCGACTTTCTCAAACACAGCGTTGCCCGTATTGTCGTAAATTACCGCTTTTACTTCCAAAACTTTATCGTTTGGCAAAATAACCTCAAATTCGGCTTTGTCGGAAACTACGTTTTTCGATAATCTTATGCCCGTGCGCCCGTCGGACTTTTGAATTTCGCGAATAGGTACAGGTGCCGATACCGCCACTTTAACGTCAATATCCGTTAAAACGTTGTAATTCGCTGCATCCATCGGCGTAAATTTCGCTTTATGCGTCTGCTCGCCCAAAGGAGCGGCTATTACCGTCGCAGAATTTATCCACGACCAGCCGGCAGGAAGCGCAGGCGAAACCTCCGCCAGCGTCTGCCCGACTTTCGCCGTTAAACCCGTCGGCGTGGGCGCAGTCGCTTTTGCCACATTCACCACAATCTCTCCCGTTGCGGGATTGTAGTTTCCGCTTGGGTCGGTAAAAGTCGCCGCAAAACTTTGGTTATCTCTCGCGCTCAAAGCGGTTGCAGGAGTTGTCCAAGCGTAATGTTCGGGCAAAGCGACGTTTTCAAGTTTGAGAGTAGGCGTATAAGTCGTGTTCACCGCCGCAGGAGTTCCAAAAACTTCCGCCGCCTTGGCTATCGTCCACGTTAAAGTCAATTTATCTGTTTCGCCGTCTTCCCATTCGTAATTGTCTTTGTCTTTCAAATCGACGTGAGCGGTATGCGTTCCCGCGTTTGTCGCTTTGGGGTCGCCCGTTATCTCGTAAAGTTCGTTCGCCGCAATTCCCGCAGATTTCTCAGTTTTGTCATAGACAAGTCCTGTGGCTGTTACCCCCGGCTTTCCCACTTTACCCTTAATTACGTTCACAAAATAAAAGTCGCTGAAATAATCGCCGTCAAGCGTCGCGGTAATTCTAACGGTATTGCCCGCGCCCGCAGTCGCCTTTATTTTGTCGCCTTCCACTACGATTCCGGCGGGGGGATTGTCGTTTATTGTCAAAGTTATTACTTTTTCGCCCGTATATCCTGCGGCTTCGTCAAAATCTGCCGCAAGCGTTTGTCCTACGGCAATTTCGGCTTTCACCGTAAAAGGAATCGCCGCAGTTTGAGCGCTAAAACTACTCCAAACGGTAGCGGCTTTGTAAGCATCAATAGCGCTCGCCGGAACAAACAATTTTATGCCAGAGAGGGTCATGTTGGCGAACACATCAGCGGTTATCGTCTGCGGCGTCGCGTTACGATTGATAATTCGTTTTAATCCGTTGCAGAGATTAAAAGCATAAGTTCCGATAGAAGTAACGGAACTACCGATAGTTATCGCTGTTAATTTGTTGCAATTTTGAAACGCCAAACTTCCAATAGAAGTAACGGAATTGGGAATAGTAAACGCTCCCGTTAATCCTGTGCAACGTTCAAAAGCTTGCCTTTCGATAGTTTTGACAGAATTGGGAATAGTAAACGAAGTTAATCCCGTACAGCCGGAAAAAGTCGCATCTTTGATAGAAGTAACGTTGGGAATTGTTACCTCCGTTAATAATGTGCAGTCGGCAAAAGCCCAATTTTCGATAGAAGTAACGGAATTGGGAATTGTTACCCCCGTTAATTCTGCGCAGCCGGAAAAAGCAGAGCGTCCGATAGAAGTAACGGAATTGGGAATCGTATAAGCGCCTGTTTTTCCGCCGGGATATTTAATTATTGTGGTTTTCGCTTTATTAAATAACACTCCGTTGTCAGAAGCGAAATTTGTATTGTTTCCATCTACATTTATCTCCGTTAATTCGGAGCAGCCGGAAAAAGGAGCGCTCGAACCGGCAGCGGCAAGTGGACCGAAATTAATGATGGAAGCGGGAATAGTTACCGAAGTTAATTTATTGCGATTTGAAAAAGCGTTGTCCACGACAGTGGTGACGCCGTCAGGAATCGTATAAGCGCCTGCTTTTCCGTAAGGCAAAAACGTTAGCGTCGTTTTTGCTTTGTTGAATAACACTCCGTTGTCAGAAACGAAATTTGTATTGTTTTCATCTATATTTACTGCCGTTAATTCTAAGCAGTTGGCAAAAACATCGTTTCCGATAGTAGTGACGGAAGCGCCGATAGTTACCGAAGTTAAGTCACCGCAATTGGAAAAAGCCAGCCCTCCGATTGACTTAACGAGGTCGGGAATTGTTATTGAAGTTAATCCCGAACTGGAAAAAGCGTAATCTCCGATAGAAGTAACGGAATTACCGATAGTTACCGAAGTTAAGTTCCTGCAAATGGAAAAAGCAGCGCGTCCGATAGAAGTAACGGAATTACCGATAGTTACCGAAGTTAAGTTTAAATGTCCTGGAAAAGCGTTATCTCCGATAGTAGTGACAGAACCTTCAATAACCACGCTGGTAATATTGTTTTGTGAGGATGCCCAAGGGGCAGAGCCATAACCATAATCCGGCATCGCTCCCGTTCCGCTTATCGTCAGCGTGCCGCCTGAAATACTCCACGAAAGCGGTCCCGTCGTTCCGCTCTGCCCGAACGCCACACTTGCGGCGATACACGCCGCAGCCACTGCTTTTACCAAATTATTTTTGGTAAATTTTGAAAAAAAATACGAACCCATAGATAAACTCCCCCTTTCAAGAGGTTTAGTTGTTAATATTTGGAAACACAAAAAACACATTTTTCGTTTTGAAATTTTGAAAAAATCTATAATTATATACGAAACGATACACTTGAAGTATCGCTTTAAGTAATCTGCATAAGTCCCTGAAAAATAACGAGTTAGTT
>Ga0268262_10002666_pt1 | contig 20342 bp, 19 predicted proteins | sample TergutNc150P3_FD_190354 | JGI IMG/M metagenome (GOLD analysis project Ga0268262, IMG submission 190354) | Nasutitermes corniger P3 segment gut microbial community from laboratory colony in Florida, USA - Nc150 P3 (SPAdes) (version 2) | ecosystem: Host-associated > Arthropoda: Insects >... | reverse complement strand
TTGCCTGTTGCCTGTTGCCTGTTGCCTGTTGCCTGTTGCCTGTTGCCTGTTGCCTGTTGCCTGTTGCCTGTTGCCTGTTGCCTGTTGCCTGTTGCCTGTTGCCTAGATCAGTCGCAAAAAATGCCGAAGGCATTTTTTGCGTGGAGTTTATGTCTAAAACAGCGTTATTTTCTCGCATTGTTAACATTTTGTCATTTTTAGTGGTATCCTGCAAGCCTTTTTTTGACAAAATATGGGGTAATCATGCCTTTTTCTACCATATTACTGCCAAAATAATTACGTATATATATGAACTAAAGGTTCGTATACATTACAAATATGGTTTTTATACGAACTAATGGTTCATATATATAAATTTTTGCGTTTGTATATGAACATCATATTTGATAAATAGCGAGCAAAAGCCAGCGCATATTGCGCTGGCAGGGCTTCCTCACGAAGCCCGAAAAGAATAAAAGTAACAAAGAGCCGACTGCCGATAATTTTTTACTGCTATTCACGACAATATAATCTATAAATAGCGATTAAAAGCAAGCGCATATTGCGCTTGTGGGCTTGCCTCACGCAAGCCCGAAAAGAATAATGTTGAAAAAGTGCCACTCTTAAAACCTTATTCCTTTTTCTTTTCTTCTTCTTTTTGACCCTCTTTTGGAATAAAATCCGTGCGCCAGGACGGCGCACTGAGACGAATAAACGTGGGGCAAAAAGATTTTTTTAGGTTATCTTGCGCAAATGTTGCATAACGTCTTGTATATGAAATAAAAGTCCGATTAATTTTTATTAAGCGACTCTTTATATCATATAAACATTGTCTTTGTTGCATTAAGCAACCAAGAGTGTCGCTTTTGCTACTGAATTATTGTATTAACCGACCAAAAGTGTCGCTTAATACTTGAAATTCGTGTTGTATACGACATTGTATCCTTATGTCAAGAAAAAGGATTATACGGCTTTTAATTGGGATATTTTGAGAAGTCTAATTGAAATGGCTAATTTCCTTTTTGTCGGTCTTAATAATCTTTTTTTTTATGGCAAATATTATAATAGCCGCAGGATTTATATATTGGTCATTATTACACCGTATAAATTTAATAAAAAACAGAGTGTTCGGCAAGTCTTTTTTTTGGCTTGGGGTAATGTGAATAATACGGATTTAGCTATAGTATACACTGTTTTATTGGCATATACTAAATTTGGAGGAGCAATGAAAAGACAACCGCTGTTTTCCAGTATGCACATTCATACTAAATTTTGCGACGGAAGAGACGACATAGAAACTATGTGCCAAGCCGCTTACGAAAAATCCCTTTTCGCTATCGGGTTCAGTTCCCATGCCCCTACCGATAAACAGCTTGGAAGCGTAAACGGCTGGAACATGAAAAGCGATCTTATTGATGAATATGTTAAAGAAGTTCATGCCGCAAAAGAACGCTGGCGGGGCAAATTAAACGTCTTTTTGGGCTTAGAAGTGGATTATATAAAGGGAAAACGCTCCCCGCTGGACAGCGATATAGTCAAATTAAACCTTGATTATATAATCGGAAGCGTGCATTATCTTTTCCCGGAAAACGGAGCGCAGGGGTTTACAGTCGACGGATCGCAGGAAGAATTCGATACCGGTCTTAAAGACGGATTCGGCGGAGATGCACAAAAGTTAATGCATTCTTACTATGACGCGGTCGCCGAAATGATTAAAATGGGCGGTTTTGACATTATCGGACACGCCGATTTGCTTAAAAAAAACACTCTTGGGAAAAATTTATGGTCACTGGAAGCGGAAGCCGAAAGACAGAAAGAAATTACAAATATTGCAAAAAAAGCTAAATTGGTTTTTGAAGTAAATACAGGCGGAATAAATAGGAATAAAATACAAGAAACTTATCCTTCGCTATCTTTTCTTAAAATTATCAAAAAGTTTAACGTTCCTGTAACAATTACGGCGGACGCTCACCGCGCAAGGGACGTTAACGGAAATTATACTATTGCGTTAAACACCCTTAAAGAAGCCGGTATAAAAAAACATTTTATTTTTAAAGAAAAAACAAATAAAAAGAAATCTGTTTGGTTAAAAGAAATAATCATAAATAATTAAAAAAAATACTAGCCGATGCCTTGCAATTATATTATATTTAGTTGTAAGGAGTTTATTATGGTTAAAACAAAAATGTCACCCGGCTCGCTGCTCTTAGACTACATTAGAAACTACAATTTAAATTGCAATAGAGTTTCTAAAGAAATAAAATGCAGTCAGACTGCATTAAGGCTTATCAGCCTTGATAAGAGCAGAATAACAACGTCCATCGCTTTCCGCCTTGCGAAATATTTCGGAACAAAACCGGAATTCTGGCTATTAGCGCAAATGGATTTTGATCTTAAAAAAGCTGTTACTAACAAACCGTTAAATAACGCGCTAAGAGGTATAGCAAAAGCGAGGGCAAAATGAATAACCGGAATGAGAATTCCGACTTCTCATTCCGGTATATTCCCTATCTGGACTTCACTATGCCGTTATGTGAACAATGTTTCTTTATTACGCATTGAGAGCAAAACGGGCTTACGGGACGGCATAGTTTCTGTCCGTAAAGAACAAGCAAATAATTAATACGTTTCCAATAATTACGCGGCAGTATTTCTCTTAATGTCATTTCTGTATCCTCAGGTGTCTTTGAACTTAACCAGCCGCAGCGGTTGGAAATGCGGTGAACATGTATATCAACGCATAAGCCGTCAAGATCGAAGGCTTCGGTAAGCACAAGGTTAGCCGTTTTTCTGCCGACGCCGGGAAGATCGAGTAACGCATCCATTGACGCGGGCACTTTGCCGTTGTATTGCTCAAGCAGAATAGAAGCGATTTTTTTCAGCGAAGCCGCCTTGTTACGGTAAAATCCTACAGGATAAATTAATTTTTCTATTTTTTCCGCTTTCAATGATTTTAATTCTTCGGGACTTCTCGCTTTTTCCAAAAGCCTCTTTGACGCGACAATAGTTACTTCATCTTTTGTACGCAAACTTAAAATCGTAGAAACCAGCACAGCCCACGGATCGCGGCGATACTGCTGCGCTACAGTCGTCACGGAAGGATCTTCCGCTCCTTTTTCAATAATAATTTCCTCGCGCCATTTTTCAAGAGCGGAAAAAATTTCATCCCACTTTGGTTTGGATTTGCCCATTAAATTTTCTCAACAAGACATTGAGCTAAAACTTCAACCGCCTTACCCCTGCCCACGGAACCAAGTCCTTCCGCTGTTTTACCTTTGACAAAAACACAATCAAGGGGAACTTCCAGCGTCTTTGCAAGCGAGTCACGGATAAGCTCGCGGAAGGGAAGAACCTTCGGCTTTTCACAAATTATTACGCAGTCAAGGTTTACCAGCTTCCAGCCGGAATTTTTTACATGCGCAAAAACATTTCGCAAAAGTTCCATGGAATCGGCGTCTTTATACGCAGGATCGGAAGGCGGAAATAATTCGCCGATGTCGCCGAGAGCGCAAGCGCCAAGCAAGGCGTCGCATACCGCGTGGGCGAGCGCGTCCCCGTCCGAGTGACCGTCCTCTCCTTTTGAAAAAGGAATCTCAACGCCGCCAAGAAGAAAGCGGCGTCCTTTTTTTAGTCGATGTATGTCGTAACCAAGACCTGTCTTTATCATTTTATTAACGCTACGCCGGGCAGAGGACGGAACGCTTTAAAAGCCATGTATTTAAACGGATGAATGTCCAACGCGTTAGGATACCAGCCGTCCAGCTCTCCTGTATCAACAATATTTAACGCGGGACTGAAAAAAATCGGCAGAACCACTCCCCTATCCAATAAAAGTTTTTCCGCCTTCGCCAAAGTTTCCAAACGAGTCTTTCCCTCTTCCACCATAGATCGTTCTATTAACGCTTCATAGTCCGCGTCGTCTAACCGCGCGTCATTTAAATTTGAATCGCGCCTGAACATCTGCAAAAAAGCGTAAGGATCGGCAAAATCCCCTATCCATGTCGTTGAACCCACAGTGTACCCGTTATCTTTCATGGTTTCAAAATACTTGCCGAAAGGAATTACTTCCACGCGCACATTCATCCCCAATTTTTCTTTCCACGCCTTAGCCATAATTGAACCGACGCGTTCAGCGTCGCGGGACGGCGTTATGCGAATAACAAGAGCGGGCATTCCCGCGCCGTTCTTGTATCCGGCTTCAGTCATTAACTGCTGTGCTTCTTCGTAATTTGTTTCCGATATTCCCTGAACGTCAGGATACCCCGAAATCGGGAAAATCAACGTTTCGGCGGGAAGAAAATAGCTGCTACGTATTTCGCCCCATGGAAGGACAAGAATCATCGCCCTGCGGATTCTGTAATCGTTCCAGGGTTTTTCGGCGCTGCGAATAAAATAATAATGAGTAGCAAACATAACATTCACTTGAATCCCGGAGCGATCTGTCAGCGCTTCCGTGTTTACATCGCCTGAAATCCAGCGCGCTTCGCCTGAATTCCAAAGATGAGCGGCTTGATCTCCTGTTTCCGTAAATTTAATAATTATTTTTTTTAACGCAACTCTGTTTGAGTCCCAATACTGTTCTGACTTTTGCATAACAATACTTTTTTTATCCATAGAAACAATTTGATACGGTCCGTTGGAAACAGGCGGAGTCCAGTTTTTTCCGGCTTTATACGGAGACCACTCCGTTTTATTTAACATTGAAGGGTGTATCGGGCTGAATGAATGATGACAAAGCATTGCCGGAAAAAAAGAAGCGGGAGAGCCGAGTTTTATAACAAGCGTCCTTTGATCAACCGCCTTTATTCCGACTTTATCCTTGTCTTTTAATGTTCCGTTACGGTATTCGCGCGCTCCCTCTATAACGTCAAAAAAACTTGAATAAGGAGATTCTTTATTGGGTTCAATGAGAGAAAGCCAAGCGGCGCGAAAATCTTCCGCGCGCACGGGATCGCCGTTGGAAAAACGTGCGGTACGGCGCAATGTAAAAGTCCACTGTGTTTTATCTTCGGAAAGCGACCACTTCTCGGCTAACGCGGGAACCGGCTCCAAAGAAAGCGGATGATAAGAAAACAATCCTTCGTATAACGCGGTAAAAACCTGCGCTTCCCCCGCGTAATATGATTTGCGAAAATCAAGTTCCATTTCCTGAGAAGTAAACGCGACGGTAAGCTCTTCCATGTTGCGATTATCGGGACGCATTTCCGCAAACTCACTGCTTCCCTGTCCCTTCGGTTTTTGTATTTGATGGCTTTGACAAGCGGTCAATAACAGCACAATGAATGAAAAAACTATCTTTTTTAAGTATTTCTTCATAATTTTATTATATCATACAAATATTTAAAACACAAGTATTGCTAAAACCGTAACATAAAACGGAATTAATCCTTATTTTGATTATTTGTTGTTATAACTCTGTAATGCGCCGCAGTCATATCAAGTCCGGCTTCACGGAAACCGGTTTGGATATTTGAGTAAAGCGCCGCGTAAATAGCCGGTATCTTATCCACTTCTTTCGTATAACAGTTAATCTGATAAGTTGCGTAAAAATCATCCAATTTAGTTTGAAGCACAAAAGGTCTTGGGGTTTTTTGAACATATTCCGTATTAAGCGCGGCGCTTATCAATATGTCATGTATTTTCTGCCATGGAGTCGCGTAGCCAAAAGTAATCTCCGCGTAAATTATTAATCCTTCTTCGTCTTCATCGGACGACGTATTGTAATTAATAATATTTGATCCCAGAATAATCACATTGGGAAACGTTACATACTCGTTCTTATGCGTTCTTAACCGCACTACCATCAGATTTTTTTCCACTACAAAACCTGTTACCTCTTTAATTTGAACGCGGTCGCCTATTTTAAAAGGACGCATATATGTAATTACAAGACCCGCGACAAGATTTCCAATCGCGCTTGTCGAACCGACGGAAAAAATAATACCGATAAAAACCGAAACTCCCTGAAAAGCCCTTGATTCCGCCCCCGGCAAATAGGGATATATAACAGCGATGGTAAACGCCCACAAAAGCACCTGTAAAATTCTTAACGTAGGAGCCGCCCAGTCCGCGTAAAAGCCGGGAAGCTGCAGTTTGCCTTTTGTTATTTGAGCGGCAAAATATCTAAGCGCTTTTAGCACATAACGGGTAATGGTAATTATAATGATAATTGTAAAAAGATTCGGAATGTATTCTATCATGCCTATAGCGATGCGTTTTATCGGATTTAAAATATAACCGAATAATGTCGACGCTATATCCTTTGTAGCGGCAAACAAACTGAAAATAATCGGTATCGTAAGAAAAAGCTGAATTGCGGTAACAATATATTTTATTAATTTTAATATAACTTCGATTACGCTGATAACATGCTTTTCCGAAAGCACTCTGAATTTATTAATATAAAACGGTTTTATTTTTTCTCTTCCGGTAGTAACAATTTTTGTATTTAACCTTTTGAAGAAAAACCAAATTATCCATAATAACAGAGCCTGCCCGACGACTATCGCCAGCGCTATTCCAAGTCTGTATAAAAAAGGTCTTTCTTCCTTGATCCTCTTAACAACGGGCAAAACAGGCGTTACCGACGTTACGGAGTCCAGTTCCGTTACTTTTTCTTTTGCTATATGTTCTTTTTCAGAAGCAATATCGGATTTAATTTCAGGCGCGGCAAGGATTTCCTGAGCGTCGGGACTTTCCTGCGTATCAGGGGTCTCCTGAGCGAAGCAAAAAGAGAATGAAAATAACAGGCAAATTACAAAAAATATCTTTTTCATCTATACAAATATTATAAATTATTGCTTTAAAATTTGATAGTATACTCTTAATAAAATTGATGACATATTGTTTTTTTCATGGTAAAATGTTCTTATGAATGTTGCATTATACTCTCTCGGCGCCGCCGAAGAGGTTACAGGTTCCAAGCATGTGCTTGAGATTGACGGGCAAAGTTATCTGATCGATTGCGGCGCTTTCCAGGGCTCCAGAGCGGAAGCGGATCGTAAAAACAGGGACTTTGGCATCGCGGTTGACCGTATAAACAGCGTTATTTTAACTCACGGTCATCTTGATCATTGCGGTCTTTTGCCTCTGTTGGTAAAACAGGGCTACAAGGGAAATATTTACGCTACCCCGGCTACAAGGGACATCGCGAGTTTGATAATGATGGATTCCGCCAACATTCAAGCGCACGACGCAAAGTTCCTGCAAAGCCAGGCTAATAAAAAAGGCGAAAAATTTACATGGACTCCGCTTTTTACGGAACATGACGCAATAGGGGCGGTCGGGCAGACAATCGGAGTTTCATATAACAGACCGATGTTTATCGGCGACGGAGTCAGCATGGAATTTTACGACGCGGGGCACATTCTCGGTTCCGCAATCGCCGACATAAGAATTAAAAAAGGCGGCGAAGAATTAAATATTCTAGCCACAGGCGATTTGGGACGCAAGGGCAAACCGATTATCCGCGACCCGGCGATCCCTGAAACAGCGCCCGACTACATCATTCTTGAAAGCACATACGGTGACAGAAGGCACGACTCAACCGACGAAGCGATAGAAAAACTCGCAACAATGGCTAAACGCACCATTGAAAGAAAGGGAAAAATACTGATACCTTCTTTCGCGATTGAACGCACTCAGGAGCTTGTTTACTATTTCCATCTTCTGGTAGACGACGGCACAATCCCCGAAGTTCCCATTTTTGTAGACTCGCCGATGGCAACCAACGCGACGACAATTTTTCAGGTACACCCCGAATGTTACGGAGAAGAAATAAAACAGGCGTTTATAAAACACCATAAAAACCCGTTTGGTTTTAACAGTCTGCACTTTACCACCAGCGTTCAAGAATCAAAGGATTTAAATGATTGTAAAGGACCGCTCATCATAATTTCCGCCGACGGAATGTGCGAAGCCGGAAGAATCCAGCACCATCTTATTAATAACATACAAGACCCTAACACCACGATTATGACAGTCGGCTACATGGCGGAAAACACTCTGGGCAGGCGCATACGCAACCGCGAAGGCGAAGTAAAAATCCACGGCGATTGGTATAAACTAAAAGCGCAGGTAGAGGAAATAAACGCCTTCAGCGCCCACGCCGATTATTTTGAAATACTTGAGTGGCTTAAAAAGGTTGATACTTCAAAATTAAAAGGGATATTCCTAGTTCACGGCGAAAAGAAAGCGCAGGCGTTCCTGAAAAAATATCTTGAAGAAAACGGCTACCCGAATGTCGAGATAATAAAATACGGTAAGACGTACGAATTAACGAATTGAAATATTTTAAATTATCCGAAGATGTCTTTAACTGGTTATCCGGTTTTATAAATCTTGAGCGGGGACAAAAGCCGAAAAGTTTCAGGATAGAAAGAATGCACGTTTTGACGGAACTGGCGGATCACCCTGAAAGTTGCGCGCCTTCCATTCATATTGCGGGGTCAAAGGGCAAAGGCTCTGTAACAAGCATGTTGTCTGCCATGTTAACCGACGCCAGCTATCGTGTGGCTCGCTACATGTCGCCGCATGTAACCGACATAAGGGAACGCATCTGTCTCGGCGATTTATATTTCAGCGAAGACATATACTGCTCTTGCGGCGACGAACTGAAAGACATTGTGGAAGACCGTTTACCCGCCCTTGTAAAAACGCAAGCGGCTGCGGCGGAGCTTTTTTCCCCAACTTCCGACGATGGATGCGAACCCACATTTTGGGAATTATTAACACTGTTATTTTTCCTCTGCGCCCGAAAAACAAAATGCGATGTGATGGTAGTGGAGACGGGAATGGGCGGGCGGCTTGATTCGACCAATGTGCTTGATCCGCTGGTAAGCGTAATAACATTAATCGAATTGGAACACACAAATTTTTTAGGCGAGACAATCGAAGCGATTGCGGAAGAAAAAGCAGGGATTATAAAAACAGGCAAACCCTTAGTCTTGGCAAAACAATGCGATTCAGCGTTAAAAATATTTCAAAAGAAAACACAGGAGAAAAACAGTCCCTTAATTTATTTTCCGCAAACCGCCAATCTTTCAAGCATAAACATAACTACGCAAGGCACAGATTTTACGCTCTCTTTTAACTCCGATAAAAACATACCGCAAACTTCGCTATTATCTCTCTCCATTCCAGTCCCCGGAAAAGTGCAGGCGGAAAACGCCTCTCTCGCCATTGCCGCGCTTAAAATCGCTTTCCCAAAAATTAACGAAGACGCTATCCGCAGCGGTCTTAAAAAACTAAAAATCCCCTCCCGCTTTGAAAAACTATCCCCGCCGCAGGACATCAGTGCGCCGCCCTTCATCATTGACGGCGCCCACACTCCCGAAAGCCTAGCCCTATGCATAGAAACTTTTTGCCACCTCTACGGCAAAAGCGGCGTTCTCCTCTTCGGCTGCGCCGCCGACAAAAACGCTACGGCAATGGCGGAAATAGCCTGTCCGCACTTTGCGAAAATATTTATCACCACTCCCGGAACTTTCAAAGCAAGCGAACCCGGTAAAGTTTACGAAAGTTTTGCGGAAATCGCCGGGCAGGAAAAAATTGCGCTTGTAAAGGATACGCAAGAAGCCGTTAATCAGGCGATTTTATTTGCAAGAGAGAAAAGTCTGCCTGTGCTTGGAACCGGCTCTTTTTACTTGGCGGCGGAGATTAGAAAGTATTTTTGCGGTTGATAAAAAATTCTTAAATTAATTACTTTTTATCTTCCAATGATTATCAACCCGCTCAAACTGACACGCGGGAACAGTCATCTGCCGTCCGTCTTCGTGGGCGAGTTTTATTTGGCAGGCGATTGGGTTTACTTCGGATATTTTCCATGTCTCGTTGTTGAATGAGGCTCTCATGCCCTCTTGCGGAAGGTTGCGCTGCTGTTCGCTGTAAAAGCCGTATTCGTAAAAAAGACAGCATAACAGTCTGCCGCAGGGACCGGATATTTTTACGGAGTTAAGCGACAGTTTTTGATCCTTCGCCATTTTTAATGATACGGGTTTTAATTTGTCGGAAACACAGTGACAGCAATAGCCTCTTCCACAGACTCCAAGTCCGCCGGTTACCCGCGCTTCGTCACGGACGCCGATTTGACGCAGTTCTATTCGCATCTTAAATACGCTTACCAAGTCTTTTACCAGTTCTCTAAAGTCTACTCTATTTTCGGCGGTAAAGAAAAATAAAATTTTCGGCTCTTCCAAAAGATAGTGTACAAGCACAAGCTTCATTTCCAATTTATGGTTTAAGATTTTCTTTTTGCAAATGTCAAATGCTTCTTTTTCCAGTTTTGTATTGTTGCGTGATTTTTCCAAATCTTCGGGAGCAGCGGCTCTTACAATCCACGCGATTTCCGAGACCGAAGGGAGTTTTCCGTGTACAGCGCCGATAACCTGCGCAAGGTCTCTGCCGTAACGGGTAGGCACTATTACCATTGTGTTGGGAGCGAGATTATCTTCGCGGTAGACGGCAAGAAAAGTCTCCTGAGAATACAAAAGGCGCAATCTGTAAATGGGAGCGTCGGGGGCGATGGATTCTATTCCCGCGTCCGCGCCTGTAATTACATCGTGTTCCTGTAGTTTTATCTCGTGGTTGTCTTCAAGAGCGGAAATATCTTCTTCATCTTCGTATTCATCGTAATCACTCATATTTACCTACTGTAACAAGTCTACCAGAAGACCTTTAATTTCCTCAAGACGTGAAACCAGTTCCATTTGCGGCGCCTGACTGGAAAGAAGCATTGCCGCCAAGTCTTCCAGCTTTTTATCTATTACTTGTATTTTAACATAATGTTTTCGTTCTGTCGCTTCGGGAGTGCCCCGCCGCCCCTTAAAACTCGGTTTAAATTTATTTAAAATGCCTTCCTCATATTCCTTGGAATAACAGTTCTGCACCACATAATTTATAAAATTGCGGACAGCCTGTTTATAACGCATTATTTCTTCGCCAAAGGGACGGGTTTTTAACCTGTCCCCGGCATCGCGAACTTCGTCCATTAAAATATTAACCGAGTCATCAGACACGGGAAGCTCGCGCAGGGGACCAATCTCATCCGCGGTTTTACCGCGAAGGTCATTAAGAACAGTTGAGAATTCCGTCTTTCCGCCCCGGTGTATTCCTTTAGGTTTTTTCTCTTCTTTAACCTGTCCGTATGTACCGGGATTCATGTATAGGGAAGGATCTGTTCCGTCAACTTTAGACATAGGCTTTATTATGATGGAAAACAGGCAGAGCCGATTTTATACCTTGCGCGTCTTTGTGCTCCGACATTGTCTTTGTCCAGCTTTCATCGCTGGAGCAGACGGCAACCATGCCGTTTATAAAACAACCGTCGTCAGCCTGAATACGCCGGGTGATAATATCGCCGATAACTATCGCGGTAGAAAGAATTACAAGGTGTCCGTCAGAAATAATATTTCCGCACACTACTCCGCCGATAGTAATATTTGTTCCCGTAACATTGCCTTTAACTCTTGCCCGCTCGCCGATTACTACTCTGCCCTTTGCCCTTACATCTCCGCGGATACTTCCGTCAATGCGGGTAAAACCCCCGGTTTCAATATCGCCTGTCAGATTGGTATTGGGACCTATTATCGTGTTAATTGAATAATCGGAACTATCTTGAGCCATAGGAGTTTAACGTCCTTGTTTGGCGAGACTATTGCGGATAGTAATGTATCTGTAAGGATCTACAACATCAGAACCTATGTGAACTTCGTAATGAAGGTGGGGACCTGTGGAAATACCGGTATTTCCGATATAACCGATTACTTCTCCCTGTTGAATTCGCTGACCGACGCTTACGTTAAAACGAAGCATGTGCGCATAACGCGTATAATAACCGTGTTTATGTCTTATAATGATAAAGTTGCCGTAATCGTAAGTGTACTCGGCTGTTACTACCTGACCGTCCGCGCTTGCGACTATCGGATCGCCTGAGCGGTAAGTCGCTATATCGATACCTCTGTGAATGTGCCATTGACCTGTAATCGGGTGAATGTTCTGACCAAAGAACATTGTAATGTGTCCGATTCCGCCTTTTACAGGCCAGATACTCGGAATTTCAGTTAACAGGGCGCTTTGCGAATCAATAAGAGCGCCTAATTCAGTAATCGGTTCCACCGCTTCGGAAAGATACGCGGCTAATCGCCTAACGTCGTCAACTTCCTGAATAAGACCCTGCGGAGTTTCTTTTATGCCGAGGAAGGAGCTTAAATCGCCGGATGTATTTTGGGAAAGAGTGTTATTGTTTCCTATGCCGAGAGCGGAAAGTACGTTGGAAAGAGCGCTTTCAAAACTGCGCGCTTCGCGTAACAGAAGGGCTGTTTCGTCGCGTAACTGATCAAGCGAGGCTTGAGTATCTTTAAGACGACCGTCTTTGTTCGCCATAGCGTACATGGTGCTGCTGTATGACGCGCCGTACCAGAAGAACGCCCCGATAATTCCAAAAACTACAAGCAAGAAACAGCAAACCGATAAGATTGTAATATGAAGGTTGTAAACTTTTTTCTCTGAGTGAGGGACAAAAACAACTGTATAACGTCTTGTAAAGAATCTTCCGATGGATGCAAAACATTCGCCGATAAAATTCGCCGCTTTACCGGCGTCATTCTTTACCTTTTGGACAAGTTTATTCTCAAGACGTTTATAATCATGAACAGAGACCATTTACTCTCCTGCTTCCTATCCTTATAATTTTACTAAAAAATGCGCCTATTGTCAATAAATTCTTTAAACCGCGTCAAATCCCGACTTAATAGCCTTAGCGTTCATCGGTACGAACTGGTGCTTGTCGGACGGAAAGAATTTCTTTAACACACCTTCAATATCGGTCAAATTCAGGGCTTTCGTTAGCTTTGCCATCGCTCCGAGAGCCACCATATTGGCAAAAAGCAGGTTTCCAATCTGTTCCGCAATGCCGGAAGCGTCGATTTTTACGATTTTTAGGTCTGATCTGGACGGAACTTCCTTAACAAGTGTCGAATTTATCACGATTAGACCGTCTTTCTTAAGAATTTTCTCGCAAACGGGCAGGGAATCCGAGTTCATAACCAGCGCAGAGTCGGGAATTGTCACAAGAGGGCTTGCAATTTCATCATCAGAGACGATTACACCCGCTCTGGCGATGCCTCCGCGCTTTTCCGCCCCGTAAAATGGGAAGAAAGTAACGTTTTTCCCTTCCTGCATGGCAAAATAGACCCAAAGTTGACCGAGAGATATGATACCTTGACCGCCAAAACCGGCGAAAAGTGATTTTTCCATCATTTTTTTGCTCCTTCAAGTGTGTTTATGGTACTACTTATTTGTTTTAATTACAAGAAAGGGGAACAATGCCAATGTAAATAATACCGAAAATTTTAACCACGAACCAAGAGGGAAGTATTTTACCACGAATCGGCACGAACGGCGGTGTTGTATGCGCTTCGAGTGTTTGACACTTGGTAAAAGTGACTGCCACCGAAGCGCTGTTATTAAAAATATCGGACGACCCGTTTCCGGGTCGTCCAAACGCTATCCTTTATTGAACTTGCGTAAAACGAATTACGAAAGATTTACTTTCACCCGGCTCAAGATTTATGTCCTGATAGGAAAAGTTTAATGCAGAATCAATACCTTTAACATCGTCCCGTTTGTCTTCGTAGACATAATTTCGTTCACTTCCGTAACGCCCAAGCCATAATGTGCTGACATCACTTATACCTTGTACGTTTTGGCAAACCAGACGTAATTTAATTTTTGGAAGGTAGGTAATATTACCATAAGAAGTAGCCTCATCTGTCATAAGCGCGCCGTATTTCAGGTAAGTAAGAGGAGCGCGGTCATTACCGAAGAGCATTACATCGGCTGACGCGCCGAATTTCTGTTCGGTAAGCTTGACGTTTCCGGTATTGGTCAATTTATGTGTTACCTGCAAATACGGAACGCCGTTATCGTAAATAAATTCAGGAATAAGTTCCAGCTTTACATCGCCGGTAACCTGAACGCCATCGGTCATTTTATCGGTAACGCCGTTCAAGTCGTAGTGCCAGCCGTGATGATAGAAGGTTGTACCAACCCACCCGCGTCTGTTTGGAACTACGGGATCTACATAATAAGCCAGAATATCAATACCGCAGTCTTGTCCGCTGGTTCCGGAATAATTACCTTTGTTCCGCCAATTCCATGCAAGCTGATATGTTGGGTCAGCTTTGTAAGATGCATAATCACTCGGCAGTTCATCAGGTTGATTACTGGTCCACCATGCCTTGTAGAATGTGCCGCTGCTGCCCAGTTGTCTTACCTGTGCCGCCGGCAGTCTGTATAAAGCCTCGCTCGGCGTTACTGCAATAATTACCGTGGCGCTCTGAGAACCTACCGTAACTATGATTCTGGCGCTTCCCAGCTGAAGCCCTTTAACTTGACATGTTGCTCCGTTTTGACTGACAATTTGCGCAATATCCGCATCATCATCGTGTACAGCAAATGTTGCGGTTACAGCAGCCCTGGAATTAATTGACGCGGATGCGCCCGTCGGTATCATATAATCGGGAATCCCAATACTTGCGGTTCCGCCGGCTCTGGCTACCGCGCGGTTGGGATTTTTAGCCATTTTAGGTTCAAGGTCGGAATAATCACCTACTGAAGAAGGTATTGTCGGTGTTGATGGTACCCCCCCCCCCCCCGTGTTATCATCGGGTTCATTACAGCCGACAATGGCAAAAAACAACATGAAGACCAATAGCAGAGACGTTAACGTAAAAACGTTCTTTTTCATAATACAAACTCCTTTTTGTGATTTCCGGAATCTATGCCGAAAATCACTTTAATATTTTGCCCTCAAGGGCATTTATCACAATGCGGGTATTTCATTAATTGAGAGTATTTTAATTTTTTTAAAAATAAGTTGCAAGTATTTTGTATATTTTTTTAAGAAAAAACGCCTTCTGTTGACATTAATCAAGTTTTAGTCAAATTGCACTTAATCTCGCCCAGCGGAAACACGGGGATCATGCTTTTTTCCAGCCATTCGACAGCCTGTACGGGCTCCATGTTCCAGTTTGTGGGGCAGGGGGAAAGGATTTCTACTATTGTACTGCCAATTCCCGCCATCTGCGCCTCAAAAGCCTTTTTTATGTATTGTTTAGTTTTGCGGATATTCGCCGCGTTGTGGACGGAGCCTCTGGCGATGTAGCGCGTCCCTTCCAGCGTGGCAAGAAGTTCGCAAACCCTGATTGGATAGCCCATTCCGGCTTTGTCAGCGTCTCGTCCGCGAGGGGCGGTCGCCGCTTTTTGACCAATCAATGTGGTGGGAGCCATCTGCCCGCCTGTCATGCCGTAAATCGCGTTGTTAACGAATATCGTGGTAAATTTTTCGGCGCGGTTTGCGGCATGAACCATTTCCGCCGTTCCGATAGCCGCCATGTCGCCGTCTCCCTGATAACAAATTACAAGGTGATCGGGGTGAACTCTTTTTACTCCCGTTGCGGCGGCAGGTGTGCGTCCGTGCGGCGGCTGTACCGAGTCAAAATCAAAATACAAATCCGCCCAAATGGCGCAGCCTACGGGGTGGGTGATTATCGTCTTTTCTCTTAAACCCATTTCATCTATTACACCGGTAATAATTCTGTGGATTATTCCGTGTCCGCAACCGCCGCAGTATTTGGTCTGCACTTTTTTTAAACTTTCAGGGTGTCCGTATAATTTTTTCATTTCTTTAAAATTTCCTTTACTTTGGCAAACACTTCTTCCTCGGCGGGAATAATGCCGCCTGAGTGGGGTAAAAGATGAATGTCGGATTTTGAACCGGCATAGTAAGCCGATAATTTTACATCCTCAACTAACTGACCTTCCGACATCTCCACTGTTAAAACAGGTTTTCCGCCTGCGATGATTTTTCCGAGAGCATCGTAAGGAAATGGCCACAATGTGATCGGTCTGAAAATACCGAGTTTGATACCTTCGTTTTTCGCAATCATCTGCGCGCCGAGACATACGCGGGCGCAAGTGCCGTAGGCGACTAAAATCATATCGGCGTCGGCGCAATTATTTTCTTCATAGCGAATCTCGGCGGCTTTTACTGTCTCGTAACGGACAAATCGTTTTTTTGTTTGAGTTTCAAGTTTTACAGGATCAAGCTCTATCGACGTTATGTGAACTGCGTCTCTTTTTTCTTTTGCCATGCCGCCCGCAGACCATGAATATTTCTGAACTGTTTTCTCTTGAGGCAGTACGCACCCTTCCATCATCTGTCCAATCATTCCGTCCGCGTGAATTATCACGGGCATTCGGTATTTTTCAGCGAGGTCAAAAGCAAGGTAAGTTAGGTCGGCGCATTCCTGCACATTTTTCGGCGCAAGAACAATACATCTGTAATCGCCGTGCCCTCCTCCGCGCGTGGACTGAAAATAATCGCTCTGCGCAGGGGCGATATTTCCAAGCCCCGGTCCTCCGCGATTTATATTCGCTACCACAAGCGGAACATCCGCGCCTGCGGCGTAGGACAAACCTTCCTGTTTAAGACTTATGCCGGGGCTTGAGGAACTGGTCATCGCTCTCACACCCGAACAAGCTGCGCCGTATACCATGATGATAGCCGCTATCTCGCTCTCCGCCTGAATAAAAATGCGTCCGCGATCAAGCATGTGCCTTGCCATGTAGGCGGGTATCTCATTCTGCGGAGTGATAGGATACCCAAAGTAAGCGCCGCAACCGGCTCTTATCGCGGATTCGGCGATAGCTTCGTTTCCTTTCATTAAAACTTTTTCGCTCATTTTAAACTTCCTCTTCGTAAACTTCGATGCAGACATCGGGACAAACTTCGTAACAGCTGCCGCAGGCGATACATTTATCGATATTTACCGCCTTTGCGGGATGCGAACCGGATGAATTTAATTCGTTATCCGCTTCCAAAACTTTAACCGGACACGCGCGGATACAAAGCAGACAACCCTTGCACTTCTCGCGGTCGATATTAATTTTACCTTTCTTTGCCATAGAACTTCCTCGTCGATATTAATTAAGTAATTATAAAAAAAAATAATTTTTTAGCCAATAGTGTCGTTTTCGTAATAAACTACTATTTTTCTTGACTTAAAAAACGGTAATTCTTAACTTATAATAATGGGAAACGCTAAAAGTATTCTCATTACCTCAAATGATAATAAGGGGTTTAAATGTATCCTTGACTCTATTAACAATCAAACCGGCTTAAATATAATCGGCATTGAAAACGATGAAACCAATACAATAATAAAATCCGAACGATTAAAACCCGACGTGCTTATTTTGGACTTATTACAGCCGGTAATTGACGGGGCGGAACTTGCGCCCATTATACACAGAAGATCGCCTGATACAGCTATCATCATGATATGCGACAAAGACGAGAATGAATACGCCGAAAAAGCTCTCAGAGCCGGAATACTCGGATACCTGTTAAAAGACGCGGATATGGATAAAATACTCCATGCGGTAAAAATTGTATCTCTGGGCGGATACTATATCAGCGCTTCTATTATTAACAGATTTATTAACACAAGCGCGATTACCGGTCAATTTTACGAACAAGAAACCGAACAAAATTATATGCTTTTTTCTCATGCGGAACGCAGTATTGTTACAGACCTTGCCCGGGGTTATTCAGACACGGAAATCGCCAACCATTTGCATTTCAGCAAGGGAACTATAAAAAATTATCTTGTAGCCATAAAAAATAAGTTAAAATTAAAAAATCGTATACAAATTGTGGTTTTTTCACTCTTATTTGGGCTTATAAAGTTAGAAAATCTTGATATATGGAAAAACCATAGACAATTAATAAAATATAGAATAAAATAGACAGCACGGAGGATATATGAGAACCGTTTGCGGAATCGATCTGGGAACCCAGAGTTGTAAAATTGTCGTTTATGATTATGAAAAAAAGGCTATTATCGCCCAATCTCAGGCTCCGGTGAACATTATAGCCAATAATGACGGAACAAGAGAACAAAAAACCGAGTGGTACGACGCGGTCATAAAGACCTGTTTTGATAAAATCGATAAAAACATCAAAAAGGACATCGCCGCTATCGGCGTTTCAGGGCAGCAGCACGGTTTTGTGCCGCTTGATGAAAAAGGGAAGCCCGTCTACAACATCAAACTTTGGTGCGACACTTCAACTGTCGCCGAGTGCGAAGAATTGACAAAGGCGGCGGGCGGCGAAAAAAGATTGATAGAAAAAGCCGGACTGCCGATGCGTCCGGGCTATACCGCGCCGAAAGTTCTTTGGCTTAAAAAACACAAATCCGCCGCGTTTGCGAAACTGCGGCATATTCTTCTGCCCCACAATTACATCAACTTTTTATTGACAGGCGAGTATTGGGCGGAATACGGCGACGCGTCAGGAACCGCGCTCTTTGATGTGCGCGGACGCAAATGGTCGTCTGAAATCTGCAAACTGATTTCTCCAGATGTGGAAAAATATTTACCGCCGCTGACGACTTCCGAAAAACCGGGGGGAAAGGTAAGCAAAGCCGCGGCGGCTCTTTACGGGCTTAACGAAGGTACGCTTGTATCTTCAGGCGGCGGCGACAATATGATGGGCGCTATCGGCACAGGCGCGGTTAAAGACGGATTTTTAACGATGAGCTTAGGAACAAGCGGCACTCTTTTTGGTTTTTCAAACGCGCCCGTTATCGACCCGACGGGAAACCTTGCCGCGTTCTGTTCATCTTCAGGCGGCTGGCTTCCGCTTCTTTGCACAATGAACTGCACAGTAGCGAGCGAAGAGTTCCGCAAACTTATGGATCTTGATGTAAAAGCCTTTGACGCTGAAGCGGCAAAATCCCCTGTCGGCGCGAACGGCATTGTTATATTGCCGTTCTTTAACGGAGAACGCACTCCGAACCTGCCTAACGGAAGAGCGAGCGTAAACGGCATTACCGCCGCAAACTTTAACCGACAAAATCTTGCGCGCGCCGCTCTTGAGTCCGCTATCTTCGGAATGAGAATCGGTCTTGACGGATTTAAATCGCTTGGCTTTAAACCAAAAGAGATTCGCTTGACAGGCGGCGGCGCAAAGAGCAAATTCTGGCAAAGCATTGTAGCTAACGTAACGGATTTGCCGATTCGTATTCCTACAGATTCGGAAGCCGCCGCGACGGGCGGAGCGATTCAGGCGCTGTGGTGTTTGGAAAGCAGTGAAGGCAAAAAAACATCAATCGAAGATTTGACTGACAAACACATCAAGTTGGGCGCGCCGATAAAGCCTGACAGAAAGAGCGTAACCGCTTATCATGAAGCATACGCGGTATATTCCAAGTATCTTGGGGCTTTAAGCCCACTATATAAATAATTTTTGGAGGCTATTATGGCGGAGTATTTCGTTGGGGCAAAAGAGTATTTCCCCGGAATCAAAAAAATCAAATACGAAGGACCAAAGAGCAAAAATCCTCTTGCGTTCAAGTATTATGACGCTGAAAAAGTTATCGGCAGCAAGAAGATGAAAGATCATCTTCGCTTTGCGATTGCTTACTGGCACAGTTTCTGCGGCGACGGCGGAGACCCGTTTGGTCCCGGCACGCACATCTTCCCGTGGAATACGGAAGCAAAAGACGCGATGGACGCGGCGGATAAAAAAATGGACGCCGCTTTTGAATTCTTTACAAAGATCGGCGCGGAGTATTACGCGTTCCACGACAGAGACGTAGCTCCCGAAGGAGCGAACCCGGCGGAAAGCGAAAAAAATCTTATGACGTTAGTCGCTAAGGCGAAAAAACTTCAGGGCGACACAGGGGTTAAACTTCTTTGGGGAACCGCAAATGTTTTCGGCAACCCGCGCTTTATGAACGGAGCCGCTACCAATCCCGAGTTCGGCGTCGTCGCTCTTGCCGCAACACAGGTAAAAGCCGCTATTGACGCGACTATCGAACTTGGCGGATCAGGTTACACTTTCTGGGGCGGACGCGAAGGCTACATGAGTCTTCTTAACACAGACCTTAAGAGAGAGAAAGAAAATCTCGCCCGCTTCCTTACAATGGCGAGAGATTACGCGCGCAAACAGGGCTTTAAAGGCGTGTTCTATATCGAACCAAAACCGATGGAGCCGACAAAGCACCAGTACGATTTTGACACGGAAACCGTTATCGGCTTCCTGCGCCAGTGGGGTCTTGATAAAGATTTCCGCATGAACATCGAAGCCAACCATGCGGAACTTGCCGGTCATGAATTCGCGCACGAACTTGAAACAGCGGCAGTATCGGGCTTCTTCGGCTCGGTAGACGCTAACCGCGGCGACGTGCAGAACGGCTGGGACACAGACCAGTTCCCGATGAGCTACTACGAAACCGCAATGGCGATGTATACAATCCTTAAAATCGGCGGCTTTACAGTCGGCGGTCTTAACTTCGATT
>Ga0268262_10002665_pt1 | contig 20344 bp, 13 predicted proteins | sample TergutNc150P3_FD_190354 | JGI IMG/M metagenome (GOLD analysis project Ga0268262, IMG submission 190354) | Nasutitermes corniger P3 segment gut microbial community from laboratory colony in Florida, USA - Nc150 P3 (SPAdes) (version 2) | ecosystem: Host-associated > Arthropoda: Insects >... | reverse complement strand
AGCCGAGGGAGCCGAAGCCTCAAAGGTGATATACGTTTCCGCTTCTGTTTCTGTTGGCGAGCTTGCGAGCCTTATGGAACAGCCCTCTGCAAGCGTTATTGGCAAGTGCATGGAAATGAACGAAATGTTAACCATAAACAAACGCTTGGATTTTGATATGGTACAAATAATAGCCTCCGAATTTGGTTTTGAAGCCAAACTTCAAGAGGAATACCAAGAAGAAACACTTGGCATTCAGGCAGATGCAGAAGAGAATTTGAGACCAAGGCACCCGGTGGTGACTGTTATGGGTCACGTTGATCACGGAAAAACTTCGCTCTTGGATTATATTCGCAAAACCAATGTGGTACGCGGAGAATCTGGCGGCATAACTCAGCATATAGGCGCTTATGAGGTAGAAACTCCAAACGGGAAAATCACGTTCTTGGATACCCCAGGTCACGAAGCCTTTAACGCAATGCGTACTCGTGGTTCGCAAGTTACCGATGTTATAGTTTTGGTGGTTGCCGCAGACTCAATGGTTATGCCGCAAACTGTGGAATCAATTGAACTTGCAAAAATGGCAAACGTTCCTATTCTCGTTGCCATAACCAAAATTGATTTGCCAACCGCAAACCCCGATAAAATAATGTCTCAGCTCTCCGAAAGAGGTGTGCAGGTTGACGAATGGGGCGGCAGTGTTAGCTGCGTGAAAATATCTGTTAAAACCGGAGAAGGCATAGAAAAATTGCTAGAGACTCTAGCTCTGGAATCTGATGTTTTGGAATTGAGAGCAAATCCAAATGCAAGCGCAAGAGGTGCTGTTGTAGAAAGCCGCTTAGATGCGGGCAAGGGAACAATAGCCACCATTTTGGTTCAAAACGGAACACTCCGTGTTCGCGATTGCTTTGTGTGCGGAAATTACAGCGGCAGAGTTCGCGCCTTGTTCAACGAGCACGGCGATAGTTTAAAAGAAGCTGGTCCAAGTACGCCTTGCCAAGTTTTGGGATTCAACGGCACTCCGCAAGCAGGCGATGATTTGGTTGTTGTGGAGAGCGACCAGGCTGCCTCCGAAATTGCAGCTAAACGCCAGCAAACAGCCCACGAAAGAGCCTTGCGCTTCAAAACTCACATGTCCCTTGAACAGGTTTATGACGAAGCAAAATCCGGCAAAATATCTGAACTCAACCTCGTGATAAAAACCGATGTTGCAGGTTCTTGCGAAGCACTCGCAGAATCTTTGACCAACCTCTCAAACAACGAAGTGAAAATCAAAATTGTTCGCAAAGGTGTTGGTGCAATTAACGATGACGATGTGCGTTTGGCTTCTATTTCCAATGCGATTATAGTTGCATTCCATTTAATGCCTTCTCATTCCATAAGAGAACTCGCGGAGCAAGAGGGCGTTGAAATTAAAACCTACCGCGTTATATACGATGTTATAGAAGAGATAAAGGGCGCAATAGAAGGCTTGCTAAAACCAGTGAACAAAGAAGAGGTCACAGGCGAAGCCGAAATTCGCCAAGTGTTCAAAATACCAAAAGTTGGCTTAATCGCTGGTTGCATGGTTAAGAGCGGTGAGGTTGATAGAGAATCTCAAGTTCGTGTTTATAGAGATGGAGTTGAGCTTGGCTTAACAAAAGTCCAGTCGTTAAAGCGTGTGAAAGACGATGTTTCTTCTGTTAAAACCGGCCTTGAATGTGGTATTGGTCTCAGAGGCTACGACAATATAGAAGAAGGCGATGTTCTGATATTCTTTAAACAGGTATCTGTTGCCCGCACTTTGGCAGACGTGGCTAAGGAAAACAAATGAGCATAAGAACCGATAGACTTGGCGCAGAGATGCAAAAAGAGATTTCAACTCTTTTGCACAACGGTTTAAAGAATCCAAATGTGGGTTTGGCATCTATTTCTCGCGTTGATGTTAGCGCAGACCTTTCTTTCGCAAAAGTGAGGGTTTCTGTTTTGGGCACAAAGCAAGAACAGATGAAAAGCCTAAACGCCCTGCAACAATCCGCGGGCTTTATACGCTCTCACCTCGCAAAACTCATAAAACTCCGCAAATTCCCCGAACTCCACTTTGTCTTTGACGAAAACTTGCAGCACGCCGCAAGGATAGACGAAATTTTGAATGGATTGAAAGAGAAGGGTGAGTTGTAATTTATCCTATTTTTATCCTACATATAAGATAAAAATTTGCTATATTATCCTGTATGGAAGATAAAATCAACATTAGTCTATTGCAGAGAATTTTGGTAGAAAACCAAGAGGCGGTTCAGAAAATAGAACTTTCTGAGCGAGAGCTTGTTCTGGAGGCAAAAGGGAACTACATTTTTGTTGGTCCCAGACAGGCGGGAAAAACTTTTTGCTTGTTTCAGATAATAAAGCAATACATAAAAAAATATTCTGCAAAAAAAATACTTTACATTAACTTTGAAGATGACAGACTTTTAACTTTCAACGCCTCGCATTTTCAATTGCTCTTAGATGCCTATAAAAGCCTATTCAAAGAGACTCCTGTTTTATTTTTAGATGAAATACAAAATATAGATGGCTGGGAAAAATTCTCCAGAAGGCTTGCCGATTCAAAAGAATACAAAATATTCATAACGGGCAGCAATGCGAAAATGCTTTCAAAAGAAATGGCTACCACGCTTGGTGGCAGGTATTTAATAAAAAACATATATCCATTTTCCTTTTCAGAATATTTGGCTGCGAACAAGGTTAAATTAACTGAGCATTGGCAATTCTCAAACAAACGCTATGAAATTCGCAGAAAATTTAATGATTTTTTTAAATTCGGCGGCTTTCCAGAACTTATGCACTTCAAGGAAAAACGCTTGTGGCTTGAAAACCTTTATAAAAAAGTGTTTTATGGAGATTTAATTGCCAGATATAAAATAAGGAATGATTTTGCTCTTAAAATCCTTGTGTCTAAACTATCCGAGAGCATTCACGATGAAATATCTTTCAACAGAATGAAAAATATAATTCAATCAGTAGGAACGCCAATAGGAGCAAGCACAGTTATAGAATATTTGAATTTTTTGGAAGAATCTTTTTTGATTTTCAGCGTTAAAAATTGCTTGGCAAAAATAACGGAGAGAGAAAGTCAAAAGAAGTATTATTTTATAGATAACGGTTTAATAACCATTATGCAAGACAGCCCAGAAACAAAGCTTTTGGAAAATCTTGTTGCCATAAATTTAAGGAAACGATTTGGCAGCGAATTTTATTTTGCAAAAGATGTCGCAGAAGTTGATTTTTATATTCCAAAAACAAAAACGCTTATTCAGGTTGCATATTCACTTTCTAGGCAAACAGAAGAGCGGGAGCTTGATAGTATGTTAAAAATCCGTAAAAAACTTGAGGCAAAAAAAATGTTGCTCATAACCTTAGACGAAGAAAAAACAATAGAATTCAAAGGGGAAAACATAGAGTGCATTCCTATTTGGAAATGGGTGCTCGGAATTTTACTATATTCTACCCATGCCTAATTCCAATCTCCCCTTTCAAGAACGCTTTGCAAACTGGTATATTTCCTTTGTTTGCAAAAATAAATTCAAAACACTGGCATTCTATGTTTGCTTTGCTCTCATTTGCCTGTTCCCCATACTTATTTACCCCGGTTTGAAACTGGATGCAGATTTGTCCAAGCTCTTGCCAAATTCAACACCTAGCGTTATTGCGCTAAAAGAATCTTACACGCGCTTTGGCAGCACGGACCGCTTTATGATAGCCATTCAAAGCGAAAATGTGGATATTGTGGATTCGGTTCAAAAAGAAATAAGGGCTTATATTGAGGAAAAATGGGTGGGCGATTTTGTTTCCACTCAAATAGACAACGACAATAAATTTTTCAAAGACAACGCTCTGCTCTACTTGCCTATTGAACATCTGGAACATATTAGAGATAACCTAGAAGAAGTGCAACTGGAAATAGGCAGAAAGAATTTGCCTTTTGTGGTTGATTTGGTGCAAACCGAGCCAAAGAAAAAACGCATCTGGTTTGATGCAAACATTCCGCAAGAACTAGGGCTCCCAGACGAAGCCGCGGGTGCATTTGACTCATTTTTTAAATCCGATAAAAAAGATACCGCAGATACCGCAGAAGTAGTACAAGGTCCTCCGCCATGGGATAACAAGGGTCCTGTTCCAGAACACTTAAAAACAAGGTTCATAGGCTGCCCCAAACCCGATAGCACCGGCAAAATTTTATTTAACGGAACCGTGCAGGCAAAATTAACCATGCCATCCACAGATTACGCCTTTGTTGCGCACATACTAGCTCGCTCAGACACGCTTTTGCAATATTTTCAAAAAAAATATCACAACTTGCCCGTACGCTTTTCCGTTGAAGGAACCTACGAGGGTTTAAAAGAAGTAGAAGATTTGCAAAACGATTCCGTTACATCTTTTGCCATAAGCCTCGTTTTAATAATAGCCATAACAATTTGGTTTTTCAGAAGCGTAAAAGGGCCTTTCCTTGTTATAGCAACAGTGCTTTACGCCTGCCTTCCTATGCTTGCCGTTACTGCTATTTTTTACGGAACATTAAATCCATTCACAGTTTTTGTAGCCACCATAATTTTAGGCATAGGTATAGATTATTCCATACACATGCTTGGCACAACGCAAAAATTTCTTGAAAATCTCAACTTGGAAGAAGCCTTGAAAGAAGCTCAAAAAGAGATGTTTAAACCATTCATATTAGCCAGCGGAACAACAATCGCTGCATTTTTAACGCTTTTGGCTGCGCATTTCCGTGGCTTTTACGAGTTTGGAGTTGTGGCATCTTTTGGCGTTTTGTTCAGCATGATAACCTCTTTTTTAATTTTGCCAGTATTTGCAATATGCTCCGGTGGCATTCCGCATGCACCAAAAAATAGCTTTTTGCCTGCAGCCTGGGACGAATCCAGAATTTTCAAATTCTTTAAACGCTGCGCTATAACTACTGCTATTTTAATAGTAATTTTATTGTTCTTTGCACCTTATGCAGAATTTGAACATAACCTCAATAATTTACGCAGAGAGTCCACCAAGCAAACTGCAGAAAAGGGCATTTCAGCCGGAGCAACCATTTCAAGTGGCCGCAAATCTTCTCAGCCAGCCGCAGTAATGGGTTCTAAAACAGAACAACTGGACAAGCTCTACGATACTTTGATGATCCGCAAGCACAAAGAAAAAGATCCCACCTTGCGCAGCTTTTTAACCCTTAAAACATTTGTGCCACCGCAAAATGCGCAAAAAGAGAGACTGGAAATAATAGAGGAAATTCGCGAACTTGCAGAAGCAAGGGTTTTTGACAAAGCCACCGGCGATGACTCCACCAACATAGCAGCACTTAGGGATTTAACGCAAGTTGAAAAAACCTTTGATGCCAAAGACATACCTGAATGGGCACTTGATTTGCTCAAAGAAAAAGACGGGAGTTATGGCAAAATAGGTTTTATTTACGGACGCTATGAAACCTGGGATGCACGTGCGGTTCATAAATTCCAAAAAGATTTCAGCGACTGGAATTTTGATGGAGAAAAACTCAGAGTATTCTCTTCGCAGTTCATTCTCTCGGATGTTATAGATTCCGTTAAGGAAGATAGTTTTAATTTGGCAATTTTAATAACTGTCATAATATTCTTAACCCTTGTGGTTAGCCTCAGAAAGCCCTCTCTCTTTGCATCTGGATTTTTATCTTTTGCCTCTGGAATACTCTTCACCATTGGGCTTATGGGCTTTTTAACGCATTTCTTTGACTTTGGAAAAATAGGCATTTACAATGTTATTGTTATTCCAATGGTTTTGGGGCTTGGCATTGATTTTGCGGTTCACATAATTATGAAATGGACGCATAGCGAAGTTGGAATTCGCGAGCTTTTAGATACCACTGGGCGCAATGTTATGGCAAGCGCAACCACAACAGCCGCAGGCTTTGTGGGAATGCTATTTACAGCTCACAAGGGTTTAAAAAGTATTGGCGACCTTGCTTGCATGGGAATAATGGTCTTTCTCTTTACCAGCATAATATTCTCAATATTCTTATGTGCAACTCTGCTCAAAAGGCAACCTGCCACACCAGGGCAAAAAACGCATAAAGAGCAAGCACAATAAAAACATCAAGTTTTCCTATGGGTTCGCCCCAATGCAACCATTTCTTGGGCGGGGCAAAACCCGCAATGGCTCCCATAATAAGTCCAAAAAAATGCCCGGGTATATCAACCTTTGAAGTTTCGTCTCCAATGCCTAAAAATACCGCAAGCAAAAACACCGCAAACCAGGGAACTATTCTCCTGCTAAAATTCTCCCTTTTCAACACCCTAACTTCAAGAGTGGCAAGAGCACCCAAGCCGGCAAATACCGTTGAAGAAAATCCGAGAGAAAAATAATTTTTCATCAAAAAAGCAGTCTCTAAATTTGCAAGTGCTGCCGCAAGCACTATAAAAGGAGCAATGCGGGCGAGCGGCATTTTAAAGGATATTAAAGAAAACACAAAATAACCTGTGAGCAAATTTGAAACCAAATGATAGTTGCTGGAGTGAAGCGTTTGCGCTGTGAAAAGCCTCCACCATTCTCCTTTTAAAATTCTGCTCGCATCTGCTATTCCAAAATTCTCCATTCCATAATTTGAAAACTGAAAAAAGGTGCAAAGCACGGGAATCAGCAAAAACCAAAGCGGTTGAGTGCTTGGTCTTAACATGGGGAGAGCAACTGTTTCTTTGTCCCAGTCTGGGTTTTCCTGTTTGTAAAGAGCTATTTGAGTCTCAGCGGCATAAACATCATCTTCATAAACAAAAAGCTCCCAAGGGCCAAGGCTGTTTTGCAAAACAAAATGGCTTATTTTTTGGCTGCTCAAAACAAGGCTAAAATCTTTTATTATGCGAAGCACGCCTTGTTCAATGCAAACCTCCATCAGTCAAACCTCACAAATTCTTCCATGGCTTGCCTTTTCTTTGCGCCAATCCCCGGAACTTTCTCCAAATCTTTTGCTGTGCGAAAATTGCCATTTTTTTCCCTGTAGTCAATTATCTTTTGTGCAAGAGAAGGACCCACTCCTTTTATAAAGCACAAGTCTTCATTGGTTGCGGTATTTATGGGAAGCGGAAATGCCGGAGCTTTCTTTTTTGGTTTTTTTTCTCTTGTATGTTTGGCAGATTTGGCACCTTCTTCGTTATCTGCTGTTGCTCCATTATCAATGGTATCAACAACGGCAGTTGAATCCAAAACAGCCTCTTCGCTCACAGGCAAAAAAACACTTTCCAAAGGAGAAATTTCGCTGAAAAATCCCAAACGGGAAACGCCGCCCAAAGCAAAAAGAAAAAGAGCCAAACACAAAAAACTTTTTTCTGCGCTATTCATTCTCTGTTCTACCGCTGTTTCTCTTTTCGCCCGCTTTTAGCAAATGGTAAAATAATGGAGCTGGTTTTAGCAAATTTGATGTTAGTTCGGGGTGAAATTGGCAACCCACAAAAAATGGATGCTCTGTTATTTCCATAATATGCATTATGCAGTCTTGTTTAGCGGAATGACCAGAAAATAACATTCCGTTTTCTTCTATTTTGCTGACATATCTGGGATTAACTTCGTGGCGGTGTCTGAATCTTTCTCTTATTACAGAAGCTCCATCGTAAACTTTTTCCGCTAAAGAACCTTTTTTCAAAAAAACATCGTGCCCGCCTTTTCTCAGCATTCCGTCTAAAACTTTAACATAATCCGGGCCCGGCAAATATGCAATAACAGGTTCTTTTACCTCTATGCCCTCAGACTCAACTTCCATAGTGCCAGCAAGCGGCAAGCCGCATTTATGGCGGGCAAATTCCACAACCGCAAGCTGCATTCCATACCCAATCCCAAGAAAAGGAATTTTCATTTCGCGAGCCGCATGTATAACGGAAATTTTCCCTTCCATTCCACGTTTGCCGAGTCCGCTCGGCACTATAACAGCATCAACATCTGCAAGCTGGTTTTTTATGTATTCCAAATTATTTGTGTTTTCAGATTTTTCAAGAAGCTCCGTATCTATCATTTTCAAATTGCAAGCTATGTTCAAATGCGTAGCGGCGTGATTTATAGCCTCTCTAATACTTGCATAAGAATCTTCCAACTTGGTGTATTTTCCGCACAGAGCAACTTTCAACGTTTTTTTCGGTTCCTTGTAATTTTTTTTGCTAACCTCAACAAGGCGTTTCCATTCGTTCATTCTGGGAGAATTTGCGCCTGCCAATTTTAATTTTTTAAACACTATGTCTAAAATTCCCTCTTCTTGAAAGCCCAGCGGAATTTCATAAACAGATTTTACATCTAATTCTGATATAACATTTTTGCTGGGAATATTTCCGTAAAGCGCAATTTTCTCTTTGATTTTTGGAGTTAGCTGCTTGCTGCAACGGCCTATTATTATATCTGGATAAATTCCCTTTTCATTCAAATCGCGAACAGACATTTGCGTTGGTTTTGATTTTTGTTCTTGGGTTCCTGTTGGAATTGGAACATAAGTTAAATGCGCAAAAAGACATTTGTCTGGACCCACTATGTGTGAAAGCTGGCGCGCCGCTTCTATGTAGAATTCATTTTCCAAATCCCCCACCGTGCCGCCAATTTCAACAAGCAATATATCTGCATTTTCTTTGCTAGAAATTCTAAAAAAATGGTCTTTTATAACATCGGTCACGTGCGGAATGAATTGAATTGTTGTGCCAGCATAAACACCCTGCTTTTCTCTCTCCACCAAGGTAGAGAACACCTTGCCCATAGTTAAATTCCATTCGGATTTGGCATTTATTCCCAAAAAACGCTCGTAATGACCAAAGTCCATATCAACTTCGCCGCCATCGTCTAAAACAAAAACCTCGCCGTGCTCAATTGGGTTCATAGTGCCGGGGTCAACATTCAAATAGCCATCGCACTTCACAGGAACCACGCGAAAACGAGAGAGCAATGCACCTATGGATGCTGCCGCCACTCCCTTGCCAAGACCAGACAAAACCCCACCTGTGATAAAGATAAACTTGCTCTTTCCGTTGTAACAGCTATCACTCATATAAAATCCAAAAGTAGAAAATATCAATCTATCCATGAGGTCTCCAAGGCTCTGTATTGAATTGCCTCTGCAAGGTCTGCTCTCTCTACCCTGCTGCTCTGCCTCAAATCCGCAATGGTGCGGGCAACTTTCAGCATTCTGTCGTAGCCTCTGTGGCTCATTCGCCATTTTTCCGCAGCTTTCATCGCAAAATTTTCTGATTCGCTCTCCCAAAAAAGAATGTCTTTAAGGGTTTTGCCATCTAAATGCCCATTGCGAAAAATTTTTCTCCCACCAAGCCGCTTCTCCTGTACTTCGCAAGCTGCTTCAACACGTTTTTGTATTTCCTCTGAACTCTCGCCTATTCCGTTCAATCTGTTTTCGTCTATTGGAACAGAGGGAACCGATACTTGAAGGTCTATTCTGTCTAGCAAAGGTCCCGATACCTTGGCTCTGTAGCGTTTTATGGCTTCGGGCAGGCAGCGGCAATCTCTGCGTTTGTCCATTGCGTAACCGCAAGGGCAAGGATTCATAGCTGCGCCCAAAACAAAATTTGCCGGAAAGTTTATGCTGCCTCTTGCTCTGTTCAAACGGATTATGCCCTCTTCCAAAGGCTGCCTTAGACCTTCCAATGCAGCTCGCTGAAACTCCGGCAGCTCGTCCAAAAAAAGAACCCCGTTGTGTGCAAGGCTTGCCTCTCCTGGTCTGAGTTTCATGCCGCCAACAAGAGAGGCAACTGTTGCCGTGTGATGCGGAGACCTAAAAGGGCGGCTTTTCATCAAGCCTTCGTTAAAATTAAAAGTTCCCGCACACGAGTGTATTATTGTGCTTTCTAAAGATTCGCTTTGTCGCATAGCTGGCAAAATGCCCGGCAAACAACGGGCAGAAAGAGTTTTTCCAGAACCCGGAGAACCAACCAAAAGAAAATTATGCGCTCCGGCAGCGGAAATTTCAAGGGCGCGTTTAACGTTTGCCATTCCATACACTTGAGAAAAATCTGGGATTTTGTTTTGGGCTGCAGAGATTGAACTACATTCTGGGTAGGAGCAATAAGCCCGTTCAGGTCTCTGCAACCCGTTTAAACATTCTTCCAAAGTCTTTGGCGCTATAACTTTTAGCCTTTCCACGCAAGTTGCTTCCTGTGCATTTTCGTGCGGAACAACGAGAACAGTTTGCGGCGCGCTACGGACAAGGTTTGCTGCAACCGCCAAAACTCCGTGCACAGGGCGTAGTTTGCCATCCAAAGAAAGTTCGCCCAAAAACAAAAAATTTTCAAGCTCATTAACCACAATTTGTTCCGTTGCAGTTAGTATTCCAATAGCAAGTCCCAAATCAAAAGCGGCACCTTCTTTGCGCAAATCCGCAGGCGACATATTCACGGTCATTCTGGTTGAGCAGCCGTAAAATCCAGAGCTTCGCATAGCGGCAACCACCCGTTCCCTTGCCTCTCGCACGGCGTTATCTGGCAAACCCACAAGAGAAAATCCCGGAAGCCCAGAAGTGCTGTCCACCTCTATTTCCACAGGGATTGCCTCTATGCCGCGCAGTGCTGCGCTTTTTATTCTTTGGAACATTATGCAGCGGCAATCTCTTGATATTTCTCCAATACGCATTGCTCAATATGCTCGCGCAATTCCTTGTTCAGCGGATAGAAAATTGAGTGGTAATCCTCCTCTTTATTGCGCGGGTCTATCGGATAAGAAACAAAAAATCCGTTCACGCCGTCAACAACTCTAAGCCCAGTGAGCTGGAGTTGCTCATTTAGCGTTACCCTGGCAAAAGCCTTTGTTTTTCCGCTGGATTCTTTGAATGGATATACTTGTACACCCGTGCAAGTTAAAACATCAAAAAACGCTTTAGATTCTTTTTTTTTCATAAGAAACCTCTTGTTGAATTTTCTATAATAAAGACAATTTCCGTGCCAAGCAAAAAACCGCATTTCTGAGTTAATTTCGCAGTTTTAAAGTGACTAAAAAGTGTTTAAACAGTGTTTAAACACTTTTTGGACAGTTGTCTAAACGCCAAAAAATTTCTAGCTTATTCCTAACTATGATTTTTATCAGCAGAGGACAATCTGTTCTGTTTGCGGCAGGCGTTTCGCTTGCTTTGGCTTTCACATTTGGCTGCTCATCGGGCGGCGATGACGGGGATAGTTCTAAAGGCACATTCAAAGATGACCGCGACAGCACATCTTACAAATGGGTTAAAATCGGCAACCAAACTTGGATGGCGGAAAACCTTAATTACGATGTAAGCGGTAGTGAATGTTATAATAACGCCACAGCCAACTGCGACAAATATGGCAGGTTGTATAATTGGTCAACAGCAATGGCGATATGTCCAGAAGGTTGGCATATACCTAGCGATGCTGATTGGGAAGAACTGGTAAACTATGTTGAGAACAAAAACGAATGTTATGGTTGCGCAGGGATATATTTGAAAGCGACTAGTGGCTGGATTGAAGATGGCAGTGGTGAGGACACTTATGGCTTTTCCGCTCTGCCGGGCGGCGTCTGGTATCCCGAAAAAAAATTCCAAAATATCGGCGAGTTCGGCGTCTGGTGGAGTTCAAAGGAGTGCTACGAATACAACGCCTACGGCAGGCTAATGTATTATGACTACGATTACGCCTTCTACGATGTCGGCGACAAGGAAATCTTGTTAAGTGTCCGTTGCGTGAAAGACTGAATTCCAGTTCAGATAATGTTAAGAATCCATTACAAATCCGTTACGAATTTTCTATATTAAAATTAGGAGGCATATTATGAAATATAAATGCTGGAGTGTGTTTTTCGCGAGCCTGCTGGTTTTTGCCTGCAATAATACAGTTAACATCAATAGTGGGGAAAATTCCTCGTCTTCTGATGTTTCAGTAGAGCCTTCTAGTAGTAGCAGCAACGGTGCCTCCTATAGCAGTGCCATTGCAAGCAGTAGTTCTAGTAGTTCCAATAGTTCCAGCAATTCCGTAAGCACAGTATCTAGTTCCAGCGAGGACTTATCTAGCAGTGGCGAGTCTAGCTCTGGTACTAGCGTAGCTGCAAGCAGCAGTTCTAGCATCCTTGGCAGCAGCCCCGGTAGTTCAAGCAGTCTTAGAAGTTCTGCGAATGTGTCTGCATCTAGCTCTAGCGGTGGCGTATCTAGCAGTAGAGGGTCTAGCAGTAGTGCAACTGTAGCTGGTAGTAGCGGCTCTTTATCTTATGGAAAAAGGTTCAATCCAGATATGCACGGGCTAAGTCCGGGAGCAACCACTGCAAGCGTAAATCTAAATTGGTTTTCAACATCCACCAATTGTTCAAGCACAAGCACAGACGATGGCAAAACACTAATTCGCCTTTTTAATGCCACAGGTGGTCTTGTAAATACTTTTACTGGAACAACTGCAAAAGGACCCACAGGCAAATGCTCTCATAAAGCCACCATGACTAGCTTAACACCAAATACAAGTTATAAATACTCCGTATCAAACAACGGCACCGACTGGAGCAATGATTATAGTTACAAAACTCCTCCCTCTGGCAATGCTTTCACATTTGCCGTAGTATCGGACCCACAGGTTACCACTGGTAACCAAGATAGTAATACCAAACCCAAAGCCAATCCAGCTACCACTGGTCAAGGCTGGAAAGATATTGTTAAAAGATTAGCTGAAAAAAATGCTACATTCATACTCTGTGCAGGAGACCAAGTTGATGGTGGCATAACCTATAAAGAAGCCGAATACGGAGTATTCTTTGCCCCAGAAGAATTGCGCAACATTCCTCTTGCTCCGGTAATTGGCAACCACGATTTGCACACTGAATACTTCCAACATTTCAATATGCCAAATTTGGGTAGTTCGCAAGCATACAGTATGTACAGCGGTCTCGCTGGCAATTATTACTATCTCTACAATAATCTTCTCATTGTAGCATTGAATACAGGTTATCTTCAAAAAAGCGACAATGTAGCAAAAGCCGTGGCTGAATATAAGAAAACTATTGAAGCCGCAAAAGCTGCTCACAGCGGATATGATTGGCTCATTGTCCAGCACCATAAATCCACCACAAGCATTTCTGCCCATTCTGCAGACGAGGATATTGGATTTCTTATAGACGCTGGTTTTGAAAAACTTATGACAGACCAAGGAGTGGACTTAGTTATTTCTGGGCACGACCATATACACGTTAGGAGCCATCTTATGAAATGGGATGCAGCAAAAGGTTATAGCGTTAGAAGCACAGATGGCAAAGGCACCATATATTTAACCCTTACAACTGCAAGCGGAATAAAATTCTATCCCCCTCTCTTTATTCTTGAAGAAGGTCAGGAGAATGCCGGACCATTCACTGAGAAATATCCTGTGCTTGTAAATGGAACTAGAGGTGCTTCTAATTTAAGAAAAGCCAAAGTTTCAGATACAAACACGTGGCCATTGTCAACAGATTTTTTTGTGAAAACTACTGCTACTGTCTGGGCACCTAACTACACACCAAATTACACTATATTTGAAGTGAATGGCAAAACCATTAAGGCAACAACTAGAACCTCAGAAAATGCATTAGTAGATGAATTCACCATAACCCCCAAAGGACCAAGGTAATTGTATTTTCTATATTCTATGCAATGCCTTTTGGAACCATAAAACAGCCCCTGCCCTGCGTTGGTAAAAGAAATACGCTCTCTATTTGCATGATTGTTAAAAACGAAGAAGCAAATATAGCGCGTGCTATTCAAAGTTTTTTGCCTTTTGCAGACGAAATTGTTGTAAACGACACAGGCTCTAGCGATAAAACCATTGAAATTGTAAACTCATTTCCAAAAACTGTTTTAATGCAATCCGAATGGATTGGAGATTTTTCGTATTCGCGCAATTTGAGTTTTGAAAAAGCCACCTGCCCGTGGATTTTATGGATGGACGCAGACGATTATGTTCCACCAGACCAAGTTAAATCTTTCCTCAACTTAAAAACCGCCCCGCTAGACCGTATGATTTCCTTTACCGTTTGCAACACAGAAGAAGGCAAACCAACGGGCCTGAGGTTTATGCAAGCGAGAATGTTCCCCAACCACCCAAAAATACGTTTTGAAGGACGCATACACGAAAACGTGGTAAATGCGGCAGCCAATTTGGGTTTGAATGTTGTGAACACAAATACTTTAATTTGGCACATGGGCTACGAAACCGCAGAAATCCGCGAAAAAAAGGCAAGGAGAAATTTAGAAATTCAACTAGCAGACCCAGAACAGGAAAATCGCATAGAAGGTTTGCTAGAATTAGGCGACTCCTATTCCGTGCTAAAAAATTATGAAAAAGCTGCGGAATATTACAGACGAGCCTCAGAATTTCCCTGCCCTGCCGACCAAATGGCACTCAAAAATGGCTCTATGAACAAACTTGGGCGGCATTTAGCTGTACAAAATAAATTTGAAGAAGCACTAGAAGTATTTGAAAAATGCACAAAGCAATTCCCAAAAAACGAAGAAGCGTACTATTGCATTGCCACAGTTTTAATGACACTAAAAAAAGAAAAAGAGAGTATGCCATATTTTAGAAAAGTGCTAACCCTAAAACCAGATGTTTCAAGCAACGGCACAAATTATTTCATAATAAAACAATCCTCCTTAAAGCATTTGAGCAACTGGGAATTTGATGAAGGAAATTATAAGCTCTCAAAAAATTATGCAGAAGAAATGTTGAAAGCAGATAAAGACAACCAAGAAGCAAAATTTTTGCTTGAGCGAGCACAGAATGCGTTGCAAAGCAAAAACGACAAACGCCCCTTGCTCTCTCTTTGCATGATAGTTAAAAACGAAGAAAAAAATATAGGTGAATGTCTCAAATCTGCCAAAGATATAGCAGACGAAATTATAGTGACAGACACAGGTTCAATAGATAAAACCATTGAAATAGCAAAAAGTTTTGGTGCAAAAATAGAACATTTTGAGTGGACAAAAGATTTTTCTGCAGCGAGAAACTACTGCATTTCGAAAGCCACTAGCCGCTGGATAATTTGGCTGGATGCAGACGATAGACTGCCAGAGAGAACTGTCAAGGAATTTCGCAAAATGCTCGGCAAAGAACCCCCTAACAGAGTTTTTTATTTTGAAGTTCGCGATAACAGAGGCACAAAATTTTTGCAAATAAGGGCATTCCCAAACAAAGAGCAAATAAAATTTGAGGGTCGCATACACGAGCAAATTTTGCCCAGCATTCGCAAGCTAGGGCTTACAGAAGTTAAATTGCCTTTAGAAATTGTCCACACCGGATACGATGACCATGAGGTTCTAAAACAAAAGCAACTGCGCAATTTGGAACTTTTCAAGGAACAATTCCCAGATGAAAAAGGAATGAATCCGCTTGATATGTACCATTACGGAACTTGCTACAGCATTCTGGGCGAATATGAAAACGCGCTTAAATGGCTAAGGGAATCTTTAAAAGCAGCAAAGACTGGGGGCTACAACGAATTGCTTGTGCTTTTACCCCACGATATAGCGAGCATTTTAGAACAGCAGGGCGATTTTGAAGGCGCGCTTGAAACGCTGGAAATGTCTATAAACACTCAGTTTGAACCCACAATGCTCAAAAAAGCTCAACTTTTGGGTATGCTGGGGAAAAATGAAGATGCGGTAAAATTGTTTGGTTACTGTGCCGTTCTTATTCCAAGAACCAGTGCTCTGCCGGCTAATATTGCACAAATCAGGGTGAACTCTTTGCAGTTTTTAGCGGAATACTGGAAAAAAACCGAGCATATTCCCATTGCAATAGAAATTCTCAAAATTCTTAAAAACATGATGCTAGAAATGCCCTATAATCCTCTTGCTCTAGCAGAAATTTACATAGCGAGGGATAAGGCAATGGAAGCCCTTGACAATTTGGATTTTTTGAAAAAAGACTTAGAGCACACGCCAGAATTCGCATTTCTTTACGGTCAAGCCTTGGTGCTCACAAACAATATCCAAGAAGCGATAAAGGTGGTTTCTGCTGCAAAAGAGACATTTCCGCAAAACGAAGACCTTGCAAAGCTGGCAAATGCAATGGGAATATAATTTTTTACTATATTATTATTGTAGTGATGGTCTTTAAAGGGGGTTCTTATGAATAAGGTGGTTCTCGCAGCAATTCTGTGTTGTTTTGCGTTTTTTTCGCTTGCAAGCGGTGCGGTGGTTAACTATCCATTTCCGCAAGAGAGCAGTTACAGCAAAGGGGCTATAGTTACAACTAGCGGGGCATCTGCTGCCCTAAAAGCCAAATTTACAAGTTTTATGGGTTCTCATTACGAAGAAAACCAAGACAAAACAATGGGTAGAATAAAATTTGATAATACTCAACAAACCGTTAGCGAAGGCATTGGCTATGGCATGATAATGATGGTTTATTTCAGCGATAATGAAAAAAGTTATCAGGCTGAATTTGATAGGCTGTGGAAATATTACAATAATTTTCTGGACTCAAGAGGTCTTATGCACTGGCAAATAAACGGTTTTACCGGTGTTGCAGGGCAAAATGCTGCCACCGATGCAGAATTTGATGTAGCCTTTGCCCTTGAAATGGCATATTATCAATTCGGCGGGCAAAAATACCTAGACGATGCCGCAGCTTTAATTGGAAAAATAAAACAACATGAGATGGAAAACGATGGTCTTCATAAACCAGGCGATGGATGGGGAGCAAATATCACCAGAAGAAACCCAAGCTATGTTAGCCCAGCAGCCTTTGAGCTTTTTAAGAGAGTTGATGATTCTTTTTGGACAACTGCCCTAGCCAAAAACTATACCCTGCTGAAAACTAACCAAAATCAAAGCACAGGGCTCCCTTCTAACTGGTGCAACAACAATGGCAACCCCGAAGACAACAATTTTGGCTATGATGCCTCACGCGCTCCGTGGCGTTGGGCTTGGTCTTATGCTTGGTTTGGACATCAAGATGCAAAAGACTTGTTGGATAAACTTGCTGCTTGGGTAAGTACAAAGGCACCAGCAGACATAAAAGGTTCAATAAATATAACCAACGGCAATATGGGATCAGACAATAATTCAACATTTATAGGACCTTTGCTGAATTCTATGCAAGTGGACAGTAAATATCAAACCAACATAAACACCTATTGGGCAGAATTAATTAAGAAAAACGAAAGTTCTTATTTCAACAAAGCTGTGCAGATTTTATATGGTCTTTTTGCAACTGGCAATATGCCCAACTTAAAAGCTCTGGCAGAAGCACAATCTAGTTCAAGTTCCGAGCCATCAAGTTCAAGCGAAGAAGAACCTTCTAGCAGCAGTAGCAGCGAAGATGAAACACCCATTGTTTTGCCGCAAATTGTACACAGCAATGCCCTTAACTCGGTGAATAACGGCGTGAATTTGCAAGTTGTTCGTGATGCAAGCCTTAAAGTTTTTGACTTAAAAGGCAATATGGTACGCTCACTTAAATTCACACGTGGCAGCTATATTGTATCGCTTGCAGACTTGCCAAAGGGCTTGTATATTGTAAAAGTTCAATTTGGCAACCAAAAAGAGATATTGAGGGTGCCGATTAGGTAAAAAATTACCCCATATTGCCTACATTTTTTTAAAAAAGCACATAAATAAATGCTTTATCAAATGGCAGGCATACTTATTTGCCTAAAAAAATATATATTTAATATAGGCAGTTTTTTTTAAATGGGGTATCTCTATGCTCAAAAAAATAACAGTTGTGTTAGCACTCGCAACGCTCTTTGCATATTCTGCGGTTAATTATCCATATCCGCAAAAAAAAGCCTACGGCAACTCAACAATAAATACAAATGCAACTGATGCTGGTGCAACAACCTTGAAAAGCAAATTCACAGATTTTTATAACAGATTTTACACAGAAGGCAACTGCAGCGGCACCAATGACTGCGCTCGCATCAAATTTGATGATGCAAATATGACTGTTTCTGAAGGCATAGCTTATGGTATGCTGATGATGGTTTATTTTAGCGATAAAACCACAAGCTATCAAACTCAATTTGACAAGCTATGGAAATATTATAACAAATGGAAAAACGCCAGTGGCTTGATGAGTTGGAAAATAGAAGGTTTTAGCAAGGTTGCCTCAGAAACAAATGCATCAAATTCCGCTTCTGATGCAGAATTTGACACTGGCGTTGCCCTTGTAATGGCATATTATCAATTCGGAGACAAAAAATACCTAGACGATGCCCAGGCTTTAATTGCAACAATCAGGCAACAAGAAATTAGCTCTAATAATTTGCATAAACCAGGTGCTGAGTGGGACGAAGAAAGAAATCCCAGCTATATTAGCCCTGCCGCCTTTGAAATTTTCAAACAAATTGAAACCCTCTCCACCGCTAAAGATAAATGGACAAGTGTTATAGATGCAAACTACACTTTGCTCACACAAAATCAAAGCAAAGCCAGCTCAGGTTTATTCTCCGACTGGTGCAAAGACGATGGAAGCCCATCATCCAAAGGCACCAGTTATAGCTACGATGCTGCTCGCGTTCCGTGGCGTTTGGCTTGGGCTAATGCTTGGTTTGGCCATTCAACTGCTAAAACCTTGCTCGGAAAAGTTGTCTCCGCAAATAAATCAAGCTACCCAGATAACGCAACATTTGTAGGACCATTTATGAACTCTTTTTCGGTTTCTTCTTCAAATCAATCAAATATGGATAGTTACTGGACTAAATTGATGGGTTATTCCGGTGCATCTTATTACAATACCGCTTTGCAGGTTTTAACAGGCTTGCTCGCAAGCGGCAATATGCCAAACTTGAAAGCCTTGAAAGGCGATAATTGCTGTACCGGAGGCACGGTAGCTGGTTTGCAAATAGATAAACTTGATAAAGCTGCAAACGAAAGCGATGTAGACAGAAATTTTGCAAGAACTTGGGAGCCGTGGTATGTGTTTACTGATTCTGCCGATGGAGGTAAAACCACTATAAAAAACAGCACATTCAAAAACATAATCTATGATAAACAAACTAAGCAATGCAAAGAAATAACCGATTATAACGTGGTTATGAAAGACGGCAGTGATTGGACTGTTAAAATAGACCAATATACTCTTAATAAAGGTTCCCTTGAGTACCAGCCTTATGCAGCCATAGGTTTAGATGCCGTGAATAATGGCACAGCTTATCAGCTCTCAAACTGCATAGGTGGTTTCAAATATAAATACAAGGGAGCAGCTCATAATTTTAAAGCGATACTAAAAACAGTTACGAACTACAATTACCATTTTATGGAGGCTTCACCAGCTAGTATCACTTGGAAAGATGTAGAAGTGCCAACATCAGAATTGAAACAGGAGGCTTGGGGAGATAAGGTCCCATTTAGTCTAGCTCAAATAGAATCATTTGCTTGGGAAGTTAAAGGTGGACTTTCCACAACAACGGGTTCTTTGGCAATAAAAGATTTCTATTGCATTGGCACCAACCTAACTTTCCCCTCTGAAAAACCCGCATCTCAATGCAGCGGTGGAGGCAGCAGCAGTTCAAAAGCAGTTAGCTCAAGTTCATCAGTGAAAAGCAGCAGTTCAAATGCCACTGGTGCCCTCTCTAGCAGTTCCAAAGCTAATAGCAGTTCCGCTGCCACTGGTGTCCCCTCTAGCAGTTCCAAAGCAAGCAGTAGCTCTAGTGGTGGTGGCAGCAGTTCTAGTATTGGCAATGGTTCCAGCAGTTCCATAGAAGGTAGTAGCTCCAGCAGTGAAGGAGACGATACGCCTATTATTTTGCCGCAAATTGTGCACAGCAACGCCCTTAACTTGGTGAACAACGGCGTGAATTTGCAAGCCATGAGCAATGCCACAATCCAAATTTTTGATTTGAAAGGCAAAGCAGTTCGCACACTGAAGTTTAAGCCCGGTAACTATGTTGTACAATTAGCAGACTTGCCGCAAGGCTTGTATATCGCTAAAGCAACTAGCTCATCTTGGAAGCAAACGGTTAAGGTGATTGTGAAATAGTATCCAGAAAAATTTTATATATTATTTGGCAAAGTTGAAATACAGCCAAATAATTATGGAAAAAAACAAAAAATTAATCTGCTTGCTTCTTCTTGCATTCCAAGTGGTTTCTGCTCAAGGATTCCCTAAAGCGTGTATAGACGAAATTTTAGCCCTTCCAGCTAAAAACCCAAATTTTGATGTCCAGAAATTCTTAACGGATTTGCCAATAGAGGTGGTGAAAACAAAAGCAAAGTTAAAACTACCCTTTGGAAAACCTAAAGACACCGAAGTTACGAGTGTAGGCATAACCGTGGGTTGCGCAAAGGTATTTCCCGAAAGCCCAGCTCAGATAGCCATCACCGTTAAGGATATAGGCTTGGAGCTAGCAAAAAAAATGGGACAAAAAGCCGTGGCTGGTGCTGTTGGGACTGCTTTAA
>Ga0268262_10002664_pt1 | contig 20349 bp, 13 predicted proteins | sample TergutNc150P3_FD_190354 | JGI IMG/M metagenome (GOLD analysis project Ga0268262, IMG submission 190354) | Nasutitermes corniger P3 segment gut microbial community from laboratory colony in Florida, USA - Nc150 P3 (SPAdes) (version 2) | ecosystem: Host-associated > Arthropoda: Insects >... | reverse complement strand
ATCAGCCGTTCTATTTCCATCTCGTCTACCACTTCGTTTACCAGTCTTACGAGATGGTCTTTCGGTATTAGTTCTTCGGCGCTTGGCGGTATCAGATATGCCTGGTGTTGTTCGTAGGGTTTATATGTGATCTTGTCACTTTTTCCTTTGCTCATATTGGAATTTTATCATTCTTTTTTCTCTTTGGGAATTTATTTTGAGGTTTCTCTTTTTACTTATTGGACAGCCCCGTCAGTGCGCACGAACCAACACGAACTTTTAATTTTGGGTTTCAGACACAGTTGCGTTGGAGCCGATTAACATTTCCGAATTGGAAGTCATATCGCATACGGCTGCCTTGAGTTCATCCCTTATTTCAGGATTAATAGCCGACATCGTTGCGCCTGAATCCCAAAGGGCGTTTGCGGTTACAGTCAGTATTGAATTAAACGGATAAGAATAAAGTTGTACGGGGATTATAAGCCTGTTTTACCTGTTTTCAAAATAATATGAAAATACTGCGTGTTTTGAATCTGCCATGTTATATACTAAAGGGCGAAAGTACGGCAACTTCGTCTTCAATATTTATCGGCACTGGATAAATCATAAAGGTTCCAGGCTTGTAGGTTTTTACCGTTTCCGTATAGGCTTCTTCTATACCATCATAAGCGGCGATTATTTGCTCGCCGACAATAATAACTTCTTTTCCGAGATACTTTTCCCGTATTTCTGCCATGTTTTTTTGGTAATATTCAAATTCTCTTTCAAGCGCCATGATAAAATTCGCCCTATATGCTTTATATATACTGCTATACGGTCATAATTGTCAATGGTGGGGGGTGCCTGTCATTTTTGCGTAGCCGTGTTTTCCCATCTGATGTCAGACACATTGCGCCTTCTAAACATTATCATTTTAAAACCCACGCTCTTTACGGGCATTTTCAAGCCATTTTTTATACTCAGCGTTATTCGGATCAAGACTTAATGCGGTTTCATAATCAGCGATAGCTCTGTTCCAGTCTTTTTTTACATAATACGCATTGCCTCGAGCGTAATATATGTTCGCAAAATTGGGATCAAGGCTTATTGCCTGATTATAGTCCGCGATAGCCAAATCATAGTCACGTTTATATTGATACGCATTGCCCCGATTGTAATAGGCTAACGCAAAATTGGGATCAAGTCTTATAGCCTGATTAAAGTCCGCGATTGCTAGGTCATAATCCTTCTTGCTATAATACACACTGCCTCTATTGTTATAGGCATTCACATAATTTGGATTAATGCGTATAGCCTGATTGAAGTCTGTGATTGCTAGGTCATAATCCTTCTTGTTATAATACGCATTGCCCCGACCGTTATAGGCAATTGCATAATTAGGATTAATGCGTAACGCTTGATTATAGTCCGCGATTGCCTTATCATGATCTCCTTTGCCATTTAAAATGGCTTCACCGCGTTCAAAATATGCTATTGCATTATTCGGACTAAGTTGTATTGCGCGAGTAAAATCTGCTATTGCAGAATCATAAACTTGCGTTTTTTCTACAGAAACTTTTCCAAAGGTTACTGTTGTAGTTATTGCATTGAAACCAGACTGAATTTTAAGTCCTGTTGCGACGCTTGCAACCAACGCCCTTCCGCGCAGTATGTATGCCGCGTCTTTGTTCGGATCAAGACGGATCGCCTCAGTAAAGTCCGCAATTGCCTTTGTAAAGTCGCCTCTGCTTGCAAATAAAATACCACGATCAATGAATGTACCTGCTGTCTGTGGTGTTGCCTTTTCGTTCATTGCATATTTGGCAAATTTTGTTTTCGTTTGTTGTCTGGCAAGTGTCTCTATCATGCGCCGCGTCGCGTCATCATTTCTCACATCAAGGCGCGTAACGCTTGTGCGGATAGCCTTTTCAACGCTAATTGCGCTTGTACGGTATCGGTAGGAACTTGCAAGATCGAGTAACTGACCTGTAATCACCATATCAGCAGCTAGGAATTTGCCGATTGACTTCGCGCTTTCATCGTTTACGTCTCCCGACATTTGCAAACTAAGTTCTTTGTAGACATACTCAAGGTTTTGCCTGTCCGCAACCTCAATCTTGCGGTCAAAGAGCGCGCCTGTCAGTTCTTCCATTATATAGTCAGAAAGATTGTCATTCATGGATTCAAATGCCACTATTGCAACACGGCTTCCCTTTGGCAGATCAATTGCAATCTTTTCCGCTGTTTGTTCAATCGCGTCCAAAAGGGAAAGCCCTGTTCCTGTCTCGTTTTTGGTACTAGCGCAAGTTGTGAGTAAAAGAACGAATGTTGTTAATATTATTGAAATTATTTTACGTTTCATGGAAGTATACTCTCCAGTTTCCGATAAATATTTTCTATAGTGTTTTTTTTACTCATTTGTAATTAACTCCTAAAATTAATTAATTTTACATCAGGAAAAACTCCAACATACGCCCAGTGTCAGTTACTCTTTTTTTATGTCTGGTATTATTTAAAACCATATTTTAGTATTACCTTCATCGTGAGGATAAAGATTATCAAAATTACAGTCTTTATGTACCTTATCAAATTCTTTAATTTTTTCATCTAATTCATTTAAAAGAGCATTATGATAAAAATGTCTTGTGCAATAATTACAAGCTTCTTCATCAACAGGTATTTTAGTGTTATCAATTCCTTTATACATTTTTTTTAATTCTTCTTTTAATTTATTTTCATCTACATTATTAAGAGGAGGTATTACACCGTTTGAACGTAAAGAACCATGAAAATACTTTTTTCTTATTTTTGAATTATCTCCGTTATTATCATCATATAAAAAACAACAAGGATAAATATCACCTTCTGAATTTATCATACAAAAATAATTTATAGCATGACATATATATCCATTTTCCTTAAATTTACCATTTTTTTTATATAATGGTTTACCGCTTAAAATATCAGCTTCTGTAAAATATTCTTTTTCTATCATTTCGTTAAAATATTTTGAATAAAAATTTTCTTCATTTACGTTATCTTTTAAAAAATCATTAAGTTTATTTTCGTTCTCATTGGTTAACAGGAATTTATTATCTTTATCAGGACCATGCGCGAACTTGAACCTCACTTTTGACCTGAAACCAAAAGCCGTTTTTCCTGTTTTAACCATGTTAATAGCTTCATCAATGTTTAATCTTTGTATAGTAAAAACTATTTCTAAATTTACACCTACAGCTTCCATATTTTCTAAACTTTTCTTTACTATGCTTAAATCATTTTTTCTTATTTGTTTATATGTTGTTTCTTCAAATGAATCTATTGACAATTGTACCCAATCACAATATTTTTTTATTTGTTTGGCTTCATCTATTGTAATGCTTTCATTATTATTTTTTACTCCATTAGTAAATAATCCTAAGTTAAGTCCTTTATTTTTTGCATATTCCAATATTCTTATACAATCGCTTCTTGAAAGAGGCTCTCCGCCTGATATTATGATATTTTTTGTTTCAATATTTTGAATATAATCTATAACATGCATTATTTCAGTCTCACTAAGTTCATTATCAGAATTAATGGAATGATGATCGCACATTACGCATTCTGTAGTACATTTATTTGTAATCATTAACTGTATAGTAACAGGATGATAAAAAATATTTTCCTTAAGAAGTTTCTTCCTTTCAAAATAATGATATATAATTTTTTTATTATGATTTTCTCTTTGTGAAGAAGAAAGATGATATTTATTGAGTATTATATTAACTGCTTTTTCTAGATCTCGTTTTTCTTCATATTCATATAATATTGTTTTATATTTTTGTATATTATTTAATTCATATATTATTTCAGGAATGACTGTATTATTACGAAATAGTAAATATGGATTTTTAGCATTTTTAACGTTTATAACATTTTGTCCAATATCATAGGAAAAATAATTATAATAATCACCTTTATTATTAGTATGATATTGTATAGTCATACTATTATTAACTGGAATAGTAGTTAAAGAGAGTTTAAAATTATCTTGTATTTTTACGCCATTTTTTTCTATATTTTTACATAACATTTTAAAATATTCTATTGTTTGTGGTAAGTCTTTTTTTATTGTATTTTTTGTAACTTCATCTAAACTGTTGTTTATTACCTCTTTAGATTGTATAATAAATTCAATCTTACAACCATTTTTTAATGCGTTTATATAAAGTTTTTCTATATCAGATTCTTCATCTTCCTTTATATCTTTAAACCAAGAAATATTTGTTCTTCCTACCACTAATAAATTTAATTTTTTATTTTTTATATTTTCTAATATAATATTTTTATAATTCTTATTATTTTTCGGTCCCTGTTCTTTATCTCTATAAAAACTAAAATTTTTGTTCGATATATAATAAAAAATAAATGAAATTAATAAAAGCGAAAAAATTATAATAGCAAATATTAAAATATAATCATTTGTTAAAAAAGGTATATCTTTAATATCATATTTATAAAAAGTAATAATTGAAACAATTGATGATAATGCACCTAACAAAATAACAAATTCATTATAAATTGTATGAAATTTATTTTTTATTATTTTCCCAAGTTCATTTATACTTTTTTCTTCTTTATCCATATTTTTGCTCTCCTTTGGTGTAAATCACCTTTTTTCCGCTTAAAATAAACCTCCGTTTATTTATTGCTTTATTTGTAGGTTTTTTTGTTTTATTTGATATAAATGCCGTATATTTTTATATAAAAATTAACGGTTTTTATTATAAAACATTGTATTTTTTCATAAATTTACTTGACAAAGAATGAAATATTGGGATATTATTTAAAAATATTAATCTTATATTTTATTGATAAAAAATGCTCGAAATAAATGGACATTTCTTTTATATAACGACATTAGCACAAAACCTTAAAATGTCCATTCCCTTTGTGTTCTTTGTCTCCACAGTGATCTTGGTGTGAAATTCTTCCGCCCTTATTCGTGTTGGTTCGTGGTAAAAATTCTTCGTACCCTGCGTAATAGTCAAACTTTAAATAATCAACTAAAATACACCCATGAATAATAAAATCATGTCTACTTTTTGGCGTCTGTTTTTGGTAACTACTGCCGGGGTGCTGATGTCGCTTAATATTAAAACATTTGTCCATGCGGGGGAGCTTATTCCCGGCGGATTCACGGGGCTTTCACTGCTGATTCAGAAAATATGCCTGCGTTTTGGAAACTTCAAACTGCCGTTCAGCGTGCCGTATTACATTTTAAACGCCGCGCCCGCGATATTTTGTTTTATATTTATCGGGAAAAAATTTACGCTTTATTCTTTGCTCACCATAGTTATTACGGGCATACTTGCCGACTCGATGCCTTCAATGTTCATTGAATTAATTAAAGTGCAGGATACCCTGCTCTCCGCAGTGTTCGGCGGGGCTGTAAACGGGTTGTCCATCGCCCTGTGCCTTTATGCCGGAGCCACATCCGGCGGCACTGATTTTATCGCGATCTATATTTCTGAAAGATACCGTAAGGACGCGTGGAATTACATCTTTATAGGGAATTGCGTCGTTCTGTCGGTGGCGGGGTTCCTCTTCGGACTGGACAAAGCTTTGTACTCCATAATCTTCCAGTTCACGACAACTGTGGCGCTGGAGGCGCTTTACCGGAATTATCAGCAAAGAACTCTTCTTATTATTACCAACAAACCGGATGTAATTTTCTCCGTGATTAACGAAAAAACCCATCATGGGGCTACCTGTTTTGAAGGATTCGGCAGTTATGAAAAGAAAAGCCGGACCCTGCTTTATTCCGTGGTAACCGCCAGCCAGGTAAAGGCGCTTATTCCCGCAATAAGGCAGATTGACGATGAAGCTTTTATCAACGTACTAAAAACCGACCAGCTTAACGGGCGGTTTTATCAAAAACCCTATGATTAAATAACAAATAACAAATAACAAATATAAAATAGGAGAGAATTTCTCCTTATTTGTTATTTTTTATTTATTATTTTTTTTTATTTCCCTATTGCATAATTTTTCAAATTTTGCTAATATGTCATTATAAAGGAAAAGATATTGAAAACAGTTGGACTGCTGTACAGGTTTTATAACTCAATTTTTAGCGTCAGGCGCGTTCTTTCCTCTCTCGTCATATTTGTAGTAATTCTCGTAGTAATTAGCAGCCGGTAAGGGCACGGAGTTCCTTTTTAGGAAAATCTGCAGCCTTTACCGGGTTTCTCAAGTTCTGGAGTGGGTAAAACCCATTACGGAATTGAAGTATATAGGAGGTTGTTTCTCCGCGTTGCGGAGAATTCGATTATAATAGCCGCTCACGCGGCTTAAAATGGAGGTTATTATGGCGCACATGTATTATGAAAAAGACTGTGATTTGGGAATGCTGAAAGGCAAAACCATCGCGGTAATTGGTTACGGTTCACAGGGGCACGCCCATGCCCTGAATATGAAGGAGTCCGGGCTGTCGGTCATTGTCGGTCTTTATGAGGGCTCAAAATCATGGAAGAAGGCGGAAGAGGCCGGTCTTAAGGTGATGACGGCAAAGGACGCGGCGCAGGCGGCGGATTTTATAATGATCCTGATTAACGATGAAAAGCAGGCGGCTCTTTACAGGGAGTCAATCGCTCCGGCGCTTAAAAAGGGAAAAACGCTTTCCTTCGCGCACGGGTTTAACATTCACTTCGGGCAGATTGTACCGCCGCAGGATGTCAACGTTGTGATGATAGCTCCCAAAGGGCCGGGTCATACGGTACGCGAGCAGTACAAAAACGGCGCGGGCGTTCCCTGCCTTATTGCGGTTCATCAGGACGCGGGCGGAGACGCGAAAAAATTGGCTTTAGCTTATGCGGCGGGAATTGGCGGCGCGAGGGCGGGAGTGCTGGAAACCACTTTTAAGGAAGAGACCGAGACCGACCTTTTCGGAGAGCAGGCGGTACTTTGCGGCGGCGTTTCGGCGTTGATGAAGGCGGGCTACGAGGTGCTTGTTGAAGCGGGCTATCAGCCGGAGAGTGCCTATTTTGAAGTTATGCATGAGATGAAACTCATCATTGACCTTGTGAACCGCGGCGGACTTTCTTTTATGAGATATTCGATTTCGGATACGGCGGAATACGGCGACTATGTTACCGGGCCGAAGATCATTACGGAAGACACAAAGAACACGATGAGGCAGGTGTTAAAAAATATTCAGAACGGTAGTTTTGCGCGGGAGTGGATACTTGAGAATCAAACCAATCGACCATTCTTCAACCGCATGAGGGCGATTGAGGCGGAACATCCAATCGAGAAAACCGGAAAAGAGCTTCGCGCAATGATGCCCTGGTTAAAAAAGAACGAGGAAAAATAAATAAATGAGTAACCAGGAGCGGGCTGATTTAATACCGCTTGAAATTTTGGATACAACTTTAAGGGACGGCGCTCAGGGAGAGGGCATAACTTTTTCCGCGCAGGACAAGCTTGACGTGGTTCGCGCTTTGGACGATTTGGGAATCTCATTTATTGAGGCGGGAAACCCGGGAAGCAATCCAAAGGATATGGAGTTTTTCCGGCTTGCCGGAGACCTAAAACTCAATAACGCAAAACTCTGCGCCTTTGGCCCTACCCGTAAAAAAGGAGTCAAGGCAAGTGAAGATCCCGGCGTATTAAGCCTGCTTGACGCGCAGACTCAGGCGGTAGTGATCTTCGGCAAGAGTTGGGACTTTCATGTGTCGGAGGTGCTGAGGGTAAGTCCCGAAGAAAACCTTGCCATGATTTCTGAGACGATAGCGTTTTTTAAAGAAAAGGGAAAGCTGGTCTTTTACGACTCGGAACATTTTTTTGACGGCTGGAAGGCAAACCCTGAATACGCCCTTACCACCCTAAAGACGGCGATGGCCGCAGGAGCTCAGCGTATAATACTGTGTGACACGAACGGCGGCGCGTTTCCAGACACAATAGAGAAGGCGGTTAAGGAAGCCATGAAAATTATTGACGGCTCTTCATGCGTTCTCGGCATTCACGCGCACAATGACGCGGACATGGCAAGCGCGAATACCATTACCGCCGTCCTTGCCGGTTGCCGCCATGTTCAGGGAACCCTTGTCGGCTTCGGTGAGCGGTGCGGCAACACAAGCCTTGCGGCGGTTATGCCAAGCCTTGAACTCAAACTTGGTTTCCGTTGCCTGCCTGAGGGAAAGATGGAGCTTCTTTCTGAGATAACGCAGATTGTCGCGGAGACCGCGAATGTCGCAGTGCCGGGAAATATGCCTTATGTGGGAAGCCATGCGTTTACACATAAGGCGGGAATGCACGCGGACGGAATTTTAAAGGTGAGCAAGTCCTTCGAGCATATCGATCCTTCACTTGTGGGGAATGACAGGCATATTGTAATGAGCGAAGTTGGCGGACGTTCGGCAATAGCGGAGCGGGCAAAGAAGATTGATTCTTCCATTACAAAGGATCACCCTATTACCAGCGCCCTTGCCCAAAAATTAAAAAACCTTGAAGCGGAGGGCTGGCAGTTTGAAGGAGCGGACGGCAGTTTTGATCTTTTGGTTCGCCGTGAACTTGGCCGCTACAAGCCGCTGTTTAACATTGAGGCTTACCGCGTGGTAAGCGAACATCCCACGGGAGAGACAATCGCCTGTTCCCACGCATGGGTTAAAGTTCATGTTGACGGTCAGGAAGAGATAGCAGCCGCCGAAGGAGACGGGCCCGTCAACGCGATGGACGGCGCGTTGCGAAGGGCGTTGAAACGTTTTTACCCGGAACTGAAAGAGGTTCGCCTTACCGATTACAAGGTTAGGGTAATTGACGGAAGCGCGGCGACCGCCGCAAAGGTGCGCGTGCTTATCAGTTCTTCAGACGGCAAACAAAGCTGGACGACCGTAGGAGTTTCGGAAGACATCATTGACGCGAGCCGCGCCGCCCTTGTTGATTCCATCGAGTACAAACTAATTGACGATATAGAACGCCGCTTTAAAGCGTATTTATAGGAGAGAAAATGAAATTTTCAGTTGCAGTTATTCCCGGAGACGGGATTGGGCCGGAAGTGATAGCGCCTAGTCTTGAAGTCCTTGACGCTGTGGGGGACAAGTACGGCCATATATTCAACTATGTCGAGCTTGAAGCGGGGGGGCTTGCCATCGATCACAGCGGGGAGCCGCTTCCCCAGGAGACTCTTGAGGCGGCGAAACAGTGCGACGCGCTTCTTTTGGGAGCGGTCGGCGGTCCCAAGTGGGATAGCCTTCCCGGGCATATGCGTCCTGAAAGAGCGTTGCTGGGACTTCGCGCGGGGCTTGGCGTTTTCGCGAATCTTCGTCCAGCCGCACTGCTCCCCCAGTTAAAATCAGCCTGCCCGATTAAAGACGAAGTTCTAACCGCAAGCAACAGCGAAGGAAAAGCCGCTTTCGATTTATTAATTGTAAGGGAACTGACGGGCGGGCTATACTTTGGCAAGCGAGGGCGGCTTGACGAGTCTTCAAACGGACACAGTCCCGGCGCGGCTTTTGATACTGAAACCTATTCGTGGATGGAGATTGAAAGAGTACTCCGCGCCGGTTATGAGGCGGCGGCTGTGCGCCGGAAAAAACTCTGCGTAGTAGATAAGGCAAACGTGCTTGAATCGTCCCGTCTGTGGCGCGAAGTCGCCGCGGAAGTTTCAAAGGACTATCCCAACATAGAGACAAGTTACCTCTACGTTGACAATGCCGCCATGCAGTTGATCCGCGCCCCGGGACAATTCGATGTAATTGTCACGTCAAATCTTTTTGGAGACATACTTTCCGATGAGGCGTCTGTGCTTACAGGTTCAATCGGTATGCTTGCCTCCGCAAGTCTTGGTGAAAAAGTGCAAACGGGAAACAGGCCGGGAATGTATGAGCCTATCCACGGCTCCGCGCCCGACATCGCGGGGAAGGACATTGCCAATCCGCTTGCGACAATCCTCTCGGCGGCGATGATGCTCCGCTATTCATTCGTTCTTGAGAAGGAAGCTGTCGCTATTGAAACCGCAGTCAACAATGTGCTGGATCAGGGACTGCGGACGGGAGACATTGCAAGCCGAAGCGGCGCGGCAAGCGACGGCGCAGCAAGCAGCGGCGCGGTTTCAAACGGAGAAAAAATTGTGGGTACCAGGGCGATGGCGGACGCGGTACTCAAAGCATTGGAGAAATTATGAAAAGCGATTCTGTAAACAAGGGCATTGCCCGTTCCCCCCACCGCGCGCTATTTAAGGCGCTGGGGTTTATCGAAGAAGAATTTAAAAGGCCGCTGATCGGGATTGCCTGCGCTAAGAGCGAGATAGTTCCCGGCCACATGCACCTTGACAACATCGCGCGCGCCGTGTCGGACGGGGTTCGCATGGCGGGAGGAGCGCCGGTCGTCTTTCCGGTAATCGGAGTGTGCGATGGGATAGCGATGGGACATGAGGGAATGAAGTACTCACTGCCGACAAGGGAATTAATCGCTGACTCGGTTGAATGTATGGCGATAGCCCACGCTTTTGACGCGCTTGTCTTTATCCCAAACTGCGACAAAATAATACCGGGTATGCTGATGGCGGCAGCGCGGCTTAACCTTCCCTCTGTTTTTGTTTCAGGCGGACCTATGCTCGCCGGGCGCAAGGACGGAAAACCGCTTACGCTTACAACCATGTTTGAAGCGGTGGGAGCTGTCGCCGCCGGAAAGATCGGCGAAGCGGAACTTGAGGAGCTTGAAAATCTTTCCTGTCCGGGCTGCGGTTCTTGCTCCGGAATGTTCACGGCGAACTCGATGAACTGCGTAACCGAGGCTCTTGGCATGGCTATGCCGGGAAACGGCACTATACCGGCGGTAATGGCGGAGCGTATCCGTCTTGCAAAAAAAACCGGAATGTTGATCATGGACGTTCTTAAAAAAGATCTGCGTCCCAAAAACATACTCACGCAGGCGGCGTTTATGAACGCGCTTGCCCTGGACATGGCTCTTGGCTGTTCCACAAACACCGCTCTTCATCTTCCCGCCGTCGCGGGGGAGGCTGGCATTAAACTCGATCTGGAACTCCTTAACAAGGTAAGCGCAGTTACTCCTAACCTTTGCCGCCTTGCCCCCGCGGGAAAAGACGTAATAGAAGACTTACATACAGCCGGGGGAATTCCCGCCGTCTTAAAAGAGCTTTCTAAAAAGAACTTAATCGATCTTAAAGCCGCCACAGTCTACGGCTGTCTTGGAGACGCGCTGGTCAAAGCTGAAAATAAAAACCCCGATGTCATAAGGCCGATTGAAAATCCCTACTCTGCGACAGGCGGGCTTGCCGCGTTGAAGGGAAACATCGCTCAGGACGGCTGTGTCGTAAAGCGAAGCGCCGTTGCGCCCTCCATGTTGAAACACGAAGGCCCGGCAAGAGTTTTTGATTCTGAGGAAACGGCATTTGACGCCATCATGGGAAAAAAGATAAATGCGGGAGACGTTGTCGTTATCCGTTACGAAGGGCCGAAGGGCGGACCCGGCATGAAGGAGATGCTCGCGCCCACGGCGGCTCTTGCCGGAATGGGTCTTGACGACAAAGTAGCCCTGATTACCGACGGGCGTTTCTCGGGCGCTTCAAAGGGCGCTTCTATCGGCCATGTCTCACCTGAGGCGGCAACGGGCGGAAACATCGGTATCATCAAAGAGGGAGACATAATCGCGATTGACATTGACGGGCTTTCAATAAATGTGAAGATAAGCGAAGAAGAGATCGCGCGGCGGCGTAAGGACTGGAAGCCTCTTTCTAAAAACAACGTCGGTTACTTAGCCCGTTATGCCGAGCAGGTTGGTTCCGCCGCGCAAGGCGCTGTTTTTAATCTGCAACAGCGTGAGGGAAATTAAAATGCTGTACTCAGGCGCTCGTATATTAATTGAATCCCTAATTGAACAGGGAGTGGATACCATTTTCGGCTATCCGGGTGGGGCGGTTTTAAATATTTATGACGAACTCTATAAGCACAGCGATAAGATCCGCCATATCCTAGTCAGCCACGAACAGCACGCCGCCCACGCCGCTGACGGTTATGCGCGTTCCACCGGGAAGACTGGTGTGTGCATCTCCACTTCAGGGCCGGGAGCGACAAACCTTATAACGGGAATCGCGACGGCTTACATGGACTCAACTCCGCTGGTGGCGATTACAGGCAACGTACCCACAGGCATTTTAGGCAAAGACAGTTTTCAAGAAGTGGACATCACGGGCATTTCCATGCCGATAGTGAAGCACAACTGGATTGTAAAAAATGTTGAAGACCTTGCGGAAGTGATCCGCGAAGCGTTCTTGGTCGCTGCCTCAGGCCGACCGGGGCCGGTACTCATCGACATACCGAAAGATATAACGGAACTTACAGCAGAATGGACTACTTCAAAAAAGGGCGAACTAAAAGACAACTCTCTTTCAGCCCGCGCTAAACGTCTTGACGAGCGCATTTCAAGGAGCAGATTCTCAGAAGAAGAGATTAAGACAGCCGTCGAAATGATTAAGGAGGCAAAGAGGCCTTTGCTCTATGCGGGCGGAGGAGTTATCAGCTCAGGAGCGGAGGAAGAACTTATCGCTCTTGCCGAAAAACTTAACGCTCCTGTCGCGCTAAGCCTGATGGGGATAGGCGCGATTCCAAAAGATCACCGTCTTTGCACCGGGCTTATCGGAATGCACGGAACCGTGGCAAGCAACAAGGCGACGCAGAAAGCGGATTTGCTTATTGCGATTGGCGCAAGGTTTTCCGACCGCGTAATAAGCAAGGCGGATTTATTCGCGAAAACCGCGAAGGTGATCCACTTTGACATTGACCCGGCAGAGATTGGCAAAAATATTGAAACCCACGCCTGTGTGGTAGGTAATTTAAAGGACACCCTTAAAGGCCTGTTGTCTAAACTCCCCTCTCGCCTTGAAACCGAATGGAACGGCGAAATTGAAAAGTGGAAAACCCATCTGCCCCAGACTTACACCCACGAGGTCACGTTTGCCAAGAACGCGCTCCACCCGCGCTATATAATAGAAGAAACCGCAAAAATGCTTGGCCCCGATACAATCGCCGTTACTGACGTAGGCCAGCATCAGATGTGGACAGCGCAGTTCTTTCCCGCGGAGAAGCCAAGATCGTTTATCAGCTCCGGCGGACTTGGAACTATGGGCTTCGGTCTTGGAGCGGCCTGCGGCGCAAAAGTCGCGAACCCCCAAAAAAACGTGGCGCTTTTTACCGGGGACGGCAGTTTCAGAATGAACTGCGCGGAGATGGCGACGCTTACCAATAATAAAATCCCGCTTTTGATAATCGTCTTTAACAATGGAGTCCTGGGCATGGTAAGGCAATGGCAGAGTTTCTTCTACGAAAGCCGCTACTCACAGACAACCCTCAGCGCCTACCCCGACTTCCTAAAACTCTGCGAAGCATACGGCGTAACCGGTTTCCGCGCCGCAAACAGGGAGTCTTTCAAAAAAGCCCTCCACCGTGCCGCCGCCGAACTGTCCGCCGGAAGAGCCGCCCTAATCGAAGCCGACATAGACCCCGATGAAAACGTCCTCCCCATGGTCCCGTCAGGTAAACCGATAGACGAGCAGATATTGTAGGAAAGTGGTTAGTGGTTAGTATGTAGTTAATAGTGTTATTGTTCGATATCTGTATGTGATGCAACATGCTACGTTTGCTAACAATAAATCCACTAAATACTATCCACTAAATACTATCCACTAAATACTATCCACTAAATACTATCCACTAAATACTATCCACTATCTACTCCCTCTGCGTCAGATCCCATTCCATGGCGTTAATCGCGGAAAGGTAGGCCATTATTGAGGCTTCAATTACGTCGGTGGAGACGCCGCGTCCGTTCCAGCGCCGTCCGTCCATCGCGATTTTTACCATTGCTTCGCCCTGCGAAGAAGAGCCGCCCGTTACGGCGCCGATTTCATAGAGTTCCAGTTCCGGTTCCTTACCTACAATTTGGTTGATCGCTTTGAAGATTGAGTCGATGGGGCCGTCGCCAAGACATACCAATTTTTTAAACTCGCCGTCTTTGTACCGCAGGCGGATAACTCCAGCCGCGCCCAGGGCCGAGCCCGTGTTCACAGCCCAATGATCCAGTTTCCATGTTTCGGGAACGGAGACAGCCCTGTCCATTACAAGGGCTTCAATGTCGCGGTCGCTGACAACTTTCTTTTTGTCGGCAAGGTCTTTAAAGTCCGCAAATATTTTTTCAAACGCTTCCCCGCTGGCGCTCAGTCCCAGGTCTTTAAGACGCTCTTCAAAAGCATGGCGGCCTGAATGTTTGCCCAGAACCATACGGTTCTGCGGAATGCCTATTGACTGCGGAGTCATTATCTCGTAAGTTTCCCTCTTCGCCAACACTCCGTGCTGATGAATTCCCGCTTCATGAGCAAACGCGTTATCGCCCACGATGGCTTTGTTCGGCTGAACCTTCACGCCGGTCACTTGTGATACAAGACGGCTTGCCGCGTATATCTGACTGCTGTCAATTCCCGTGTCTGCGGAAAAAAGGTCGTGACGGACCCGCAGGCTCATGACCAATTCTTCAAGGGACGCGTTTCCGGCGCGTTCCCCTATTCCGTTAATCGTACACTCAACCTGATCTGCGCCGTTGGCGACTGCCGCTATACTATTCGCGACAGCCAGCCCCAAATCGTTATGGCAATGCACGGACAGGGCCGCTTTATCCATGTTCGGGGTATGTTCTTTTATATAGCGTATGCGCTCGCCGAATTCAGCCGGTATTGCGTATCCTACAGTGTCGGGAAAATTTACGGTCAGCGCTCCGGCTTCAATCGCCGCGCCGAAAACCTTGCACACAAAATCGGGATCGCTTCGGAAAGCGTCTTCGGCGGAAAACTCTATGTCATTGCAGAATTTTTTTGCGTACTTTACTGAGGAAACGGCCTGTTCAAGCACCTGATCGGGAGTCATCTTAAGTTTAAACTCCATGTGTACGGGCGATGTCGCAAGGAACACGTGAATCCTCGGGCTTACGGCTTTTACCAGCGCTTCCTTTGCCGCGTCAATGTCGCTTTCCCTACTGCGGCAAAGTCCGGCCACGGAACAGTTTTTAATAATACCGGCGATTGTTTTTACAGACTCAAGATCGCCTGGGCTTGATATTGGAAAACCGGCTTCCATTACATCCACTCCAAGTTTTTCAAGCCGTCTTGCAACTTCGAGTTTTTCAGTAAGATTCATACTGCATCCTGGAGCCTGCTCTCCGTCCCTTAACGTGGTGTCAAAAATTTTTATGCGCCGTTTTTTATTGTCAGCCATTGTTGTCTCCTTTATATTAGTAGTGTTTTGCCGCGTACTCGACCCAGCCGCCTGCTTCCACTAAAGCTTTTTCAAAATTTTTTAGGGTAAAAGAAACTGTTTTTTCTTTTCCGCCCGCTTTAAAACACAAATTGCCCTTGTCTGTATCCACCAATAATGTTGTTTTAACATTGGCAAATTCCCTGAACAGTTCGTCCAGTGTTGCGGCGGGAACTTCACAGGCGATCATGCCGCAGTTGTACATATTCTGCCGGAAGATGCGGGCGAAACTTTCCGCGATAACGATGTTGATTCCGTTTACTTCAAACGCCCAGGGAGCATGTTCGCGTGAAGAGCCGCAGCCGAAGTTTGCCCGCGCCAGCGCCGCGCCTTTTCCGGTAATATCCTTATTGGGATCAAAGCCCTTAATTTTTAGATCTTCAAGAAGATGGGGCTTTAACGATTCTTTTGTGTCCTCGGTTAAATATTTAGCCGGGATAATTTCATCGGTATTAATATCACTCCGATCAAGAAATAAAACTTCTCCGCCGAACATTTTCATGACTGCCCCCCTGCGGTAATCGCGCCTGCTACCGCCGCCGCAGCCGCCGATGCGGGACTCATTAGGTGAACCATGCCGCCCTTGCCCATGCGTCCGTAAAAATTGCGGTTTGTGGTGGAGGCGCAGACTTCCCCATCGGCAAGTACGCCATTGGACATTCCAAGACACGCGCCGCAAGTGGCGTTTGTCACACAGCAGTTCGCGTCAATGAAGATTTGTATCAATCCCTCTTTTAACGCCTGCGCGTAAATGTCCGAAGTGGCGGGCGAGATGATCGCGCGTACGCTGTCGGCAATTTTTTTACCGCGCAGTACGTCCGCGGCGGCGCGAAGGTCTTCTATTCTGCCGTTGGTGCATGAGCCGATGTAAACTTGATCGATTTTAGTTCCGGCAAGTTCCCTTATAGTTTTTACCTCGTCGGGCTTATAGCCGACAGTCGCAAGCGGCTCCAGTTTAGAGCAGTCAATATCGACAACGTCCGAATACTCAGCGTCATCATCGCTTATCCATTTTGAAAAATCTTTAAGCGCCTCTTCTTTGCTCGAATAAGTTTTATCGCCCTCTGCGACGCAAGCGTCGGGACCGATAAACGGCCACAGATAATTTACGGTAGTCATATCCGGCATACATACGCCGCTTGTCGCCCCCGCTTCTATCGCCATGTTGCAGATTGTCAGCCTGCCTTCCATGCTTATGGAAGAAATAACAGGCCCGCGCAATTCCATAACTTTTCCCGACGCGCCTGAAACGCCTATTTTGGCAATGACGGCAAGTATTACGTCTTTCGCGGAAACACCCTTAGGCAATTCCCCAAGCAGATTGATCCTCAAAGTTTCAGGCTTTCGGAAAGCGCAAACGCCTTTCAATATGCCAACTTCAAGATCGGTAGTTCCAACTCCCGCGGCAAAAGCGCCGAATGCCCCGTGGGTACAGGTGTGGCTGTCGCCCATGATAATAGTAAAGCCCGGGCGGACAAATCCTTTCTCAGGGAAAATCGCATGGCAGACCCCGTTGCGGCCAATGTCAAAAAAATCTTTAATATTGTGCCGCCGCGTCCAATCCCGCAGAGTCTTACCCTGCAGCGCGGTCTGCGAATCCTTCGCGGGAGTTACATGATCTATCACCGCCTTGATCTTTTCTGGATCAAAAACCCTATCCAGTTTTTTTGAAACCAGATCGTTTATCGCGGTCGGAGTTGTAATCTCATGACAGAATACCCTGTCAAGCCTAAGCACAAAGACGTCTTCAAACGGTTGATCTACAGTATGCGTCTCGAAAATTTTTTGAGTCAGCGTTTTTCCCATAATTTATTCCTGTTTACATTATACGAATTTTTGTAAATAACCTCAAGCGCGATTATTTACTTCCCTTCAGGTAACAAAACAACCTGCACGGGACCTGAAGCGAGAATCTCCCTGCATAGGGCCTGGACATTTTGGGGAGTAATCGCTTTTATCACATTCGCCCTTGTGTTAAGCCTTGAAAGGGGCGTGTTGTGAAGAACTGATGAGTTTGTATAACTCTGCGCTATGTACAAATTTCTTTGAAGCGATCTTTCATACTCTTTTAACAGGGCTTCTTTTGATTTGTTAAACGTATCCTGATTAAGAGATTGCTTTGTAAGGCCTGTTAAAATATCGCGTACCGCGTTAATTAATTCATCGGTGCGGGAAGGATTACACACAAAAAATACGTTTATCCTGTATTCGCCGTTTGGAATTACTTCGACCGACGCGCCCGCGGAAATTGAATATACCCCTCCCAGCTTTTCGCGGATTTCATCGTTTAAAATTATCTCAAGGTATTCCGTTAAAAGCGCGGCGGTTTGATTCCTCTGCTCGTTGAAATCCGCCGGTCCATTTGCAATCCAGCTGAGAAAAACCATACTCTTGTCATCTTTCCCCTTATAAATCGTCCTTCTGCCTTCGTCAGGCCGTTTTAATCCGGGATTATTCCACTTGTTCATCGGCTGGGAAACTGGAATGGAACCGATGTAGACGGCGGACAGTTCCCTTATAACGTCAAGACTAACGTTACCTGTAAACACAAAAGTATAATCGCCGGGATTAACGCACTGTTTTAAAAAATCATCCGCGTCTTTTATGGAAACTTTCGTGATATCGTCATACTCAAGCGGCTTAAAAAGGGGATGGTTATTGGAAAGTATTTTTGTTAATTCGCGCGAAAACACGGCCTCAGGATCGTCATTTTGATGTTTAAGCGCCGTCCTGTACTGATCAAGCATGGCCGCAATCGCTTTTTCATCAAGCTTGGGCTGAATAAAGAAAAGATGTATCATCTGAAAAAGCGTTTTTATATCAACCGTTGTAGAAGCCCCCTGGAAACCACGGTAATAATGCGAATTCCAGAAAGACGCCGACACCTGCTTTCCCGCAAGTTTTCCTAAAAGCTCATTTCTTGAATACGGACCAAGACCTGATACGTTTATCATTTCGGAAAGAAGACTGACGGAGGCAATTGTTCTGGAAGTGGCGTTTGCCGTCCCTCCCCTTGCCATCGCGTACAGAACAACCTCGTTGTTTTTATTCGCCGTCTCTTTAAAAATGATCTTTGCCCCGTTTGACAAGGTAAGGATATACGCGCCCGTTCCTGAATCAATATTTTCCGATACTATATCACCTACCGGCGGCACCCTGTCCATTAAATCGCCTGAAATCAAGTTCTCCTTTTTGCGGGCAATTTTTGCGGATTGGGTTTCGTTAAAGATTGACCTTATTCTTCCCGCCGAAGGAAGATTTTCCTCTTCCGCCTGCGGAGAAATTAAAAAAACGGTTATATCGTTTGCCGAAAAATAACCTTTCACCGTATGTAAAATATCCTTTAAGCCGATTTCCGGAAGCAGGGCGTTGACCGCGTTCGCTTCCCATTCGACATCCGCCATATCCTCGCCGTATAAAAAATGACTGGTGAAGTTTCTGATGTATTTACGCGATTCAGTTCTGTCCTTCTCAGATACCAATTTTTTCATATACGAAACAATATCCATTTTCGCAAGTTCAAGTTCGCCCTCTGTAAATCCATACCTTCTCATGGATTCCTTTTCCAGAAGAAGTTCCCTAAGCGCGTCCTCTACCCTGCCGGTTTTCGGGTCGGTGCCGATTGAATAAAAACGGGCGCTCGCCGACCAATGCCAAACGCTGCCCCACGATTCGTTACCCGCCGACTGCGGATCCGAGTGCGTTTCATCAAAACGCAGTGAGAGCATATAATTAATTAAATAATCAATTACGGTCTCCCTGTAATACGCAACCGTTCCTTTTGGCGCGCCTTTTTTCATTTTGTAATAGATCAAAAAACTTGGAGAGGTAAGCTCCGGGTCTGTAATAATTTCAACTTTAAAATTACCGTCCTTTGGCGGCGGCAGTTCAATACGCGGACGGTTTACGCTCTTGCTTGCGGCGGGCATCGTAAACTTTTGCGCTAACTGTTCTTCCAGTTTATTTCCGTCAAAATCACCCACAAAAACAAGGGCCATATTGTCGCTTGTATACCAGCGCTCATAAAATTCCTTTAATTTTTCCGACATCGCGTTTTCGATAATTTCCGCAAGTCCTATCGGCTGGCGCTCGGCATAAGCGCTGCCCTTGAAAAGAACGGGAAAGAGCCTTTTTCGCACCCTGTCCATCGCGTCAGATCTTGAGCGTAATTCCTCAAGAACAACGCGGCTTTCATTCTTGACGTCTTCGCTTAAAAAACTTACCGCGTAAGTCCAATCATTAAGAACAGCCAACGCCTTGTCCGGTATGCGTTTTACCCCGCCGACATTCTCCACGGGAATATCAAAGTGATAAACCGTCTCGTCATAGGAAGTATACGCGTTGGCGTCCCCGCCAAAACGCATACCCAATGATCTGAAATATTCAATAATATCTTTATTTGGAAAATTTTTAGTTCCGTCAAACGCCAGATGTTCGACAAAATGCGCCAACCCCCTTTGATCGTCCCTTTCCAAGACAGACCCGGCGTTTACGACAAGCGCAAGCTGCGCCATGTTTTCAGGCAGGGAATTTTCCAATATATAATAACGCAGTCCATTTGGCAGTTTTCCCGTTAAAGCCCTGCTTGTAAGCGGGATAACGTCGCTTCCCTTGCCCAAATTCGCATAATTCCCCGAAGAAACGGATACGCAGGTCAGGATAAGGAATGTCAGTAATACTGAACCTAGAATTAACGATAATTTATTAAATTTTTTGTTTGTTTTCATGAAGGTATTATACAATAATTCTAATTTCTTACAACTAGTGGACAAAAATACAAAAAAATCTTATAATTCTAATAAGAAAAAAGGGTTTTTATCCAAAAAGGCGGATTTTTTTGTATGAGTGACAGCAAGAAATTCAAAGAAAAGCGCAATAGTTTAACGGTACGTTTTTCCATCAGGGCAAAACTTATAACCATTATCTCAATAATCGTATTAATTTCCCTCGGTACAATAACGGCGCTGGTGTCGTGGCTGGTTCGGGAAGACTTGAAAATATCCGCGGAAGAAAACAACTTCGAGGTGAACCGCCGCGCCGCCGCCGAAGCGGAACAGACCTTGGAAAAGATGCGCCTGCTCTC
>Ga0268262_10002663_pt1 | contig 20364 bp, 22 predicted proteins | sample TergutNc150P3_FD_190354 | JGI IMG/M metagenome (GOLD analysis project Ga0268262, IMG submission 190354) | Nasutitermes corniger P3 segment gut microbial community from laboratory colony in Florida, USA - Nc150 P3 (SPAdes) (version 2) | ecosystem: Host-associated > Arthropoda: Insects >... | reverse complement strand
GTGGCTACAATATAGACAGCCTTGTTGTTTCGCCAACAATTGATAATTCCGTTAGCCGAATGAACATAGTGGCGCACGGCAATCCAGAAATTTTGGCTCAAATAATTCAGCAGCTTGAAAAATTGGTTGATGTTATACAGGCAAAAGACCACACTAGGGAGAATGTGGTTGCAAAAGAACTTGTTCTTTTGAAGATACGCTGCAAACCAGAAGAGAGGGCGGAATTGCTCCAAATCTGCAACCATTTTAAAGCTCATACCGCAGATATGACCGAAGTTTCCATTATAGTTCAATTAACAGGAAGTTCCGAAAAAATAGATTCTATGGTTTCTCTGTGCAAGAAATTTGAGATAGTGGAATTTGTTCGCACAGGCAAAATAATAATGATGCGCGGAGAGAACAGAACCTAATGCTAATTCAATACCTTTTCGCTTTAACCTCAAACCCCATTTTTGACAGCCGTCTTTTCAGAGCTGGATTAGCGGCAATACTTGCCGCGCTTCTTGTGTTTTTAACAATGCCATACTATATGGCTTTTTTAAAAAAAATAGGAGCAACGGCAGATTTCAAAGAAAATGCCCCACCCATTATGGGAGGCTTGCTGCTGGTGATTATAGTTGTTGGCGTGTCTTGCATAACGGCTATCTTCAATGGCTACACAATAGCCGCCTTATCTATTTTGGTGCTTTATTCTGTGGTAGGCGCAGTAGATGATATTGCAAAAATACGCACAAAAAGGCTGGTGGATTCCTGCAAAATTTCAAAAAAAGATTATGAGGAAAAAGCCAATGGCATTAGCCCAACGGTGAGAATTTTCCTCTATTTTCTGTTCAGTTTTATCATTGCCATATTTTGCTATAAATTTATACCAGATTTAACAGGTGAGCTATATGTACCTTTTGTAAACCCAAAAAACTGGTACCCTCATTTGCCAAATTGGCTGTTCATTCTGTTCATAACATTTGTTGTGGCATCTAGCGCAAACGGAACCAATTTCACAGATGGCATAGATAGCCTTGTGAGTGTTCCGCTTATAACTGGAATGTTCTTTGTGGGAGTGGTAGCTTATGTAAGCGGAAATGCGATTTTCAGCGACTATTTGCATATTCCTTATTTAAAGGGTTGCGATGAATTGTTCCCCATAGCTATGGCTTCCATAGGAGCCTTGCTCGCCTATCTTTGGTATAATAGCCCTCCTGCGGAAATTTATATGGGAGATGCCGGCTCAATAGGCTTTGGGGCCTTGCTCGGCATAATGTTCATACTTGTGCAGGCGGCTTTGTTTTTGCCCATTGTTGGCGTAATCATTTTGGTGGAAGCTTTGTCTGTGGCTATGCAGATAGGGCATTTTAAACTGAACAAAAAAATGCGCGGCTGGGACTATGCAGATAAGCACAGATTGTTTTTGCGCGCTCCCATACATCATCATTTTCAGTTGAAGTGGAAGGGCCGCTTTGGCGATTCAAAACCTCTTGTAAATGCTAAAATTGCTTGGCGAATGCACCTCATATCTTTCTTTGCTCTTATAATTGGCTTAATTGTGTTTTTTGGGCTTAGGTAGCAAGTGAAACTGGCAGTTGCTCTAAAGCACGAGCTTGGCAAACCAGAAGCCCCCAGAGTAGTAGCTTCTGGCAGAGGCTCCTTTGCAGAGCGAATAATAGAAAAAGCAGAGGAAAACAAAGTTCCCATACACAAAGACGACCACTTGGCAGGCCTGCTTTCAAAAGTTTCGGTTTCTTCTTTTATACCAGAAGAACTTTTTGAAGCTGTAGCCAGAGTTTTAGCCTTTGTGTACAGAATCAACGATAAAATACCGAATTAGTATTTACTATATTATCGCCTATAATGTCGTATTCTGAAAGTAATTTTCATATTGAATTTCCTGCTGATAGGGATTATATTCCCTTTGCTCAGGAGTTCTTCAGAGACTATCTTAAAGTTCATAATTTTAGCAAAGAATTTTCAGAGCACGCCGCAACGGAATCTTTATCTTGGTTTGATTCCGTTGTTTCAAAGGAAAAATTTTTGCACGCATTGCCGATAATTTCTTTTGGCTGTAGAATTTCAGGGAGCTTTGTTTCTGTGGAAATACAAACAACAGATAAAAAAGAGTTCATGACATCTTTAAGTCCGCAAAATTTGGAGACTGAAAAATGACTCTTTCAAATACTGCGGATTTTTTGCTGGAAGGCTTAACCGTTTCTTCTATGGAACCCGGGATTACCATTATAAGTGTCACCAGTTCTTTGGATATTCCAGCCATTGTTCCTTTTAAAGCCGCCGTTGATAAATGTATAGACAACGGCAGTATGTTTATAGTGGTCAATTTGGAAAATGTTCATTTTATAGACTCTCCATTTGTGGGTACCCTTATGGGTTGCCGCAAAATGCTCCAGCAAAGAGGCGGAGATTTGGCTATATGCTCCGTATCTCAATTTTTGCAAGACAGGCTGTCTATAATGGGCTTAGATAGAGTATTTCATTTTTATTCAACTCCTCAGGCCGCTTCTTCAGATTTCCATTTTTTAAGCTCAAGGGAATTGTTCTCGTTTGACCTTCCACTGCAGAGAACTTGCGTTACAATTTTGAGAAGGTTTGTTTGCTCAGTACTTTCAAAAAAAGGCTTTAAACCAAAGCTAATTTTCCACATAGAAACTATAATAGACGAACTGGCTAACAACGCTGTTGATCATTCTGGTTTGGAAAGCCAGAATTTTTTCCTTAGCGTTTCCATAAGCCGCAAAAAAATTATTTTAATTGTTAAAAATTCACACGGGAAATTAAATAAAACAGAGATGGACATGCTTTTGGGTAAATATCAAAATCCTTCAATAGATGCGGATTCCGTGAGAGGCAGAGGAATACCTCTGATTAAAATGCTTTCCAATTCGGTTAGTTTGGATTTTAGTCAAACAGAAATAATTGTCCAAGTAACAAAAATCGTTGAGGTATAAAATGCTAGAAGAAACAATCCAAATAACTTCTTCACCTATCGCAGAGAAACCAGACTGTTTCTTATTGACATTGGAAGGAGATTTAGATAGTTCTAATGCGCAAGATATAATAAAATATGTGCAGGGGCTATCTAAAGACGGCTTGGTGCATTTGGTGGCAGATTTTTCAAAATTACGCTATATAAACAGTACAGGTTTAGGCGCAATACTGAGAATATCAAAAATGCTTATATCAAGGGAAGGCTCTTTTAGAATAGCAAACCCAAACGAAAGTGTTTTTGAAATTATTGAGATTGTTGGAGCCAACAAACTGCTCAATGTTTATCAAACTATGGAAGAGGCTTTAGAATCATTAAAAAACTAGGAGGTTTTATGCGTAGTATTTCTACAATTTTTGTCATCGCGCTTTCACTCTTTGCCTTGTTCGGCTGCAGTTCTGTGCCGCAAGACAAAACTATAGCAAAAATAGGTAACACAGCACTGTTTGCCTCTGATGCTGAATTTTTAGTTTCAATAAGGCCAGAAGCTTATCGCGATAAAAGATCTGTAATGGCAGAATTGCAACAAGCAGCAGAAACAAGGCGAAATGCAGAGGTTGCACGTCTTATGTTTGCAGGAGAGCAAAACTCCATTCAAAAAAATCTGGCCGAAGAAGAAAATGCAAGGCTTGCGCAAGTATATTCCTATTTCTATTTGCAAGCAAATTTGGGACAAACAAATAAAGCTTTGCTGGATTTTTACAAAAAAAATAAAAGCCGCTTCCCAGATTCTGCTATGATTTCTGCCGATATGCCGCTTGGGAGTTTTCGCGAACAACTAGCTGCGGAGTTATTGCTAGAAACTCCTGACCTCGCTGCCTTGGCTAACGATTCCAACAAAGCCGCCCTTATAGACAGTTGCCGCCGCGCAATATCCGGTTCCGAAGTGGACCGGCTCAAAAAAGTATATAATGTTGAGCTTGTGAAAATAGAACCGCCAGGAGCAGAAGACTACTACAAAGCTCATCCAGATGAATTCCAAACTAAAACAGGGTATAAATTGTTAAGCCTTTCCCACTCAGATTCTTCTGTTTTGGCTGGCAAAATAAAAGGAATTTCCACAAGGGATAATTTTGCCAAAATTGCCACTGAATTGCCAGTTGTCAAACAAGGACATGCCATTATAGGCATTGGAATGTTTCCTGCACTTGATGGAGAAGTTTCAAAACTAGGAGCAAAGAATTTCACCAGTATTTTGCGTGCGCCAGATACTCAGGCTTATTATGTGTTTTACATAGATTCCGTTATAGCACCTCAACTAAAACCTTGGGACAGAGCTAAACATCTCGCAAAATCCATATTGGAGAACAAAGGTGATTTCCCATTGGATTCTTCTACGGTTCTGGCTACCATTGGTGGCAAGCCTTTTATAACCGAAAAAGAAGTTTTGGAGTTGCAAGCAAAGGTTCCTCCTCAAAGACGTTCATTCTTCCGCAGAGAAGCATCTCTTAATAACCTAATAGAGAGAAACCTCTATGCCAAAGCAGCCAAAGAAAAAGGGCTTGATAAATCTTATGAATATATTGCATGGACACGCCAATTAACAGACCAAGCTTATGCGCGAATTTTAATGGATTCCCTTTTAACCAAAACTCTGGGTGTTCCAGAAGATTCGCTAAAAGCAGCTTATAATGCAGAAAAAGATTCCTTGTTTTGGCCCAAAACTTTTGATGATTCTAAGATAGATATAGCTGTTTGGCTCCGCATTCCCGATATATCTTATAAAAGAGAATTTTTGCTAAACAGAGAAAATTATGAGCAGGCTGAGAACTGGGAAAGCATTAAAAGAACAATCTATAAAAATATAAGGTACAGGGAATTTTCGGGAATTCAAGAAAGGGAACTTGCAAATTTGCATAAATCTGTTCCTGTTACCATTATAGATACCACTTGGGGCTTGGAATTTGCGTCTAACAATTTTGCAGAACTCATAGCACAGGCAAAAGCTCAATACGATAATCGCAATTTGCAAAAGGCAAAATCCCTTTGGGAAAGAGTGAGAATTTTGTTCCCACAAAATGACTCCGCTCAAAAAATTGCTTCTTTTGAGCTTGCAAATATTTACCAAGAACTCGGCTCATACGCCGCTGCTATAGATGAATATAAAGCAATAACAAAACTTTGGGAAAATGCCCCAGACGTTTACAAAGCTTATTTTATGAAAGGTTTTGTGTTAAGCGAATACGAAAAGAACGATTCCCTTGCCTTAATAGCATTTGAGGAATTGCTGAGAAAATTCCCTAATAGCGAACTCTCTGGAGATGCCAAAATAATGGTGGAAAATATAAAAAGTGGTGGAAAAGTATTTGAAGATTTAATAAAAAAAATTGAAACTTCTACCGAAGAATAAATGCGGCAAATAACTTTTCCCAATTGGCTTGTTTGGATAGACGAAAACCTTAAATGGATGTCTATACCCAAGCTGCCGCTTGTTTTAACAATAATACAAGTTTTTGGGTTTTTTTTGGGTATGGGAAAACCGGGCTTTATCGATAAGCTCGTTCTGTATCCAAGCGCTGTTTTTGAAGGGGAAATTTGGAGAATTTTCACATTTATAGTTATCCCTCTCGCAAACAATATTCTGGTGTTTTTTATTCTCTGGTTTTTTTACGATGTTATGGTTTGGCTAGAAAACGCGTGGGGCTCAATGTTCTTAACCATTTATTTTTTAATTGCTTGGTTAAGCACGGTTTTTGCAGCTTTTTTGACTAATACCCCCGTTGAAACTTTTGCCTATATGGAGTGCTCTTTCTTCTTTGCGCTTGCAACGCTTGACCCAAATAAAGAACTGCATTTGTTCTTTATTTTGCCCATAGCTTTTAAATGGATAGCCTTTTTTATTGCGGGAATTTTGCTTGTTGTTCCCTTGTTCCTAGATTCTTATAATCAGCAACTTTACGTGATTTTGCTATTTGCAAACTACCTAATCTTTTTTGGAAAAGATTATTGGCTGCGATTTAGAAAAGAATTGGATAAAAGAAAAAAGTCTTAGTTTATTCCTTGCCCAGTATTATTAACCCCAGGCTCATAGGCTCGCCTTTGACGTTTAGGTAGCTTTCCAAAAAAAGCCTTGAAGAAAGCGGAGTTATGCGCAAATCCAGCATTGTGCCACCATTGTGAATGCTTTTTTTGCCATAGGCAAAGAACAAAAATTTTTTTCTCTCATATTCAAGGCGGTTATTGTAAGCATTCCAGTTCCAATATGTTTTGCCATCTAAACTTTGGCTATACTCGCACACATCGCTTGAATTGCAGCGAAATGTGGCTGTTTCGCTGTATTTCTTGTTCCATTCCCTGTTAAAAGCACAGCTCCGCACGGTTTCTCTGTACAAGGCTTCGCTTATGGTTGGAATATCCATTTCAATTTCTTTAACTTGCTGCCAAACATCCAAAAGAATGAGATAAGCCTCTATATCGCTTGGGCACTGCCCGTCTTCTTCAACGCTTTTGTGGGCCTTTAACAATTTCATCTGCAAATCTGGAGAAATTATATCTGGAATTTTGCTTCTTTCAATTTCCTGAAGAATTTTTTTAGGTGGAATAACAATGGTCTTTCCCAAAGAATCCCTTATCGCATAGCCAATGCTGTCCCTAACCAATTCTATGCACTGCTGAACGTGTATGCCGGCTGTGTTTGAACTGCCAGATACAAAATCTAATCCTATATTCACATTCCAGTTCTCTGCGCTTGTTGTTTTTGAAAAATCGCAATAAGATTCTTCCCTTATGCCATCTATGTAAATTATATTCACTTTCAATTTTGTGCTTATATTCTTCTCTTTGCGCAAATTTTCTATGCTCCACAAATTTGGATTCGCAGCGAAGAGTTCTGCTAAAGCTATATCGCCGTTGAGAGCTGGCAAAAGGGAATCTGCTCTTGAATTTTTTTCCAGCATTAAAGGCGAATAGCTCGTTTGAATATCGGGGATGATGGTTTGCGGAAAAGCCGCAAACAAAAAGGAAACCAACACAAGAAGCAGGCGAAGCATATAGAGAATTTAGTAATTAACTTTCAAATATCTCCAGCAATCGAAAAATCCAAAACACTCTCTGCGAACCTCTTTGCCAAATCCAATTCGTGAGTTGATACCAAATGGATTTTGTCTTTTGTTTCGGTTAAAAATTCAAAGAGTTTTATTCGGTGCGAGTAGTCTAAAAATGCGGTGGGTTCATCCATAAGGAGGATTTTTGTGTCTTGGGCAAGTGCTCTGGCGAGCGCAACGCGTTGCTTCTCGCCATCGCTCAAGCTATTCACCCTGCGTTTTGCAAAACCATCAACCTCCGCTTGTTCCATTGCAGAATTTATTTTTTCCAAATCTTTTTTTTCCAATTTGCCAAAAGCGTTTGTGTGAGGAATTCTGCCCAGAGCCACAAAATCAAAAACCTTTATATCAGTTTCGGCAGGGAACCGAGCCGGCACAAAAGCCACTAGCTTTGCCAAATCCCTAGCCTCCATTGTTGAATAATCTTTTCCAAAAACAAAAATTGAACCCGCAAGCGGTTTTATTAACCCAGCCATTGTTTTCAACAAAGTGCTTTTTCCACTTCCATTAGGCCCAATCAAACAAGTTAAGCCACCAGAAATCTCAAATGATAAATTCTCCACCAAAGGCTTTTTATAACCAATAGATAATTTTTGGGTTTTAATTGCCATGTACCGCTTCTGCAAATTCTTTCATTAAATTTGCATCCATATTTTTTTCCCAAATTGTGCCGGTAACTATTATATTTGCACCTGCTTTAACCCTCGCTTTCGCATCTTGAGGAGTGGTTATGCCTCCACCTGCTATTATGTTTAAGCTGGTTGCATTGCGTGTCATAATTATATGCTCCAATGGAACGGGGTTGTCTGCACCGCTGCCCGCTTCTAAATAAACCCAGCGCATACCCATTAACTCTGAAGCTATTGCATGAGCCATTGTTAGCTTTGGCTTGTTTGCTGGAATTGCTCTTGTGTTTGAAATATATTCCACTGCGGTTGCTGGCCCGCTGTTTATGAGTATATATGCAGTTGGCAGTGCTTCTATGCCAAGAGCTTTTACAATTAAGCCGCCTTTTAGCTGTTCCTCTATTAAATATTGCGGGTTTCTCCCACTTACAAGCGAAGTAAAAAGCATTGCATCAAAACCTGGAGCAACCTGCGAAGCACCACCTGGGAATAAAATCACCGGAATATCAATTATCTTTTTTAACTCTGCAACTTTTTTTGGCAAATTAGCATTGCCAACTAAAGAACCTCCAACGAGAATCAAATCTGTTCCGTTTTCAAAAGCCATTTTTCCTGTTTCCAAAAAAACATCGCTCTCCGAAGAATCCGGATCCAAAAGCACCGCAAACAAGGCGCTCTCCTTCATTTTCGCAAATAAATTTTCCTCAACTTTCAACTTTCTTAAACACTCCATTATTTTCTGAATACCAAGAAACAAAAGCATTTGATGTAAGCGGCTTAGACATATAAAATCCTTGCCCAATATCGCAACCAACGCTGTTCAAATAATCATAGTCTGCCATGGTTTCTATTCCTTCGGCAATGGTTTTTATATTTATTGTATGCGCTAAATCCACTATGGCTTTCACAATTTCTTTTGATTGTTTGCTCGTTTCCAAATTGCGAACAAAAGATTGGTCTATTTTTAAAAAATCTATGGGCAACTTTTGCAGATATTGAAACGAAGAATAGCCTGTGCCAAAATCGTCTAGAGCAATTTTTATTTTTGCATCGTGAAGGCGGTTAAGTCCATTCAAAACATGCTGCAAATCGGTTATCAAGGAACCTTCGGTTATTTCAATTTCCAAACTTTCAGTATCTAATTTGTTTTCTTGCAACAAATTCAAAATCTTGTTCACAAAATTTGGCTGCAATAGATTATAAGTAGAAACATTAACGGCAATGTTCACATCTATGCCGCTTCTCTGCCACAGCTTTAACTGCAAAATGGCTTGCTTAATAACAAAATCTGTTATGTTCTCTATTAGAGTACTCTGTTCAGCTTGTGGAATGAACAAACCAGGTGGCACAAAACCCTTTACAGGATGGTTCCACCTTATAAGAGCCTCCACTGATTGAACTTTGCCTGTTGCTATATCTATTTTTGGTTGATAAACGAGAAACATCCACCGGCTTCTTATTGCAAGGTCTATATCGCCCAAAAGATCGGTTGCCTTTGAATATTTTGATTGACCCGAAGGGTTATATACAACCAGATCTTTCATCTGTTTCACTGCGGTATCAACAGCTTCTTCTGCATAGTTAATCGGTTGTTCCTCGGAATTTATTTCTGAAAAATCTGAGAACCGGTAAAGCCCTATGTGGGAATCGCAATGCACAAAAAAACCATCGTGCAAAAAATTCTTTTTTGCTGCATTTATAATGCTGCTTTCAAATTTTTCTTTTGATTCTAAAGTCTCCTCCCCGCTTTTTTCAAAAAAGAAAGATATTTGATTTGTACCCAATGAATAAGTTTCCATTTTAGAAAGCATTCTCTCTGCAATATCTGCGTATCTTTCTTTGAATTGATAGAATATGCTTTTTAATACATTTTTCCCGAATATTTCTGTAAGTGTTTTACTATTAGATACGGTAACCACCACTATTGCAAAATGTCCGGTGATTTGCAACTCTGAATTTTTTAAAAGTTTTTCGCAAAGAGCTTGCCTATTTGGCAATTGTGTGAAAAGGTCTGTAGAGTATATTTTTTCCTTATAGGTCGCAAAATCCATCACATAATTTCCCAAAGTTCCAGTTGTATAAGCTACAACGGCAAAACCAAATGTTCTCAATATCCAAAGTGCAGAGGCATCTCCGCTTAAATCCATCCAAAAGGGGCTATAACACACAGTTATAATTGTTGCAAAGAAAAGCCCCGGCAACTCGCCAAAAGCAAAAGAAAAAAAGATAATGGGTATAAGGCTTAGGTGTGAAAAGACCGGCATTTCACTGTTGATAATCAGAAAAAAAATAAAAAGTTGCAAAGCAATAATGGACACTCCAATTTTTATTTTAGAGCGTTGGTCTGTTGGCTTTAAATATTTTAATACCTTCTCTATAAACATTTTTTGAACAATATAGAAAATTCTATATTGTCTGAGCTAGTGGCATCAAAAAAAAACATTCAATATACCTGTGAGGAATGCGGGAGCGTATTTCCGCATAAGGTTTCAAAATGCCCAGAATGTGGAGTTTCAGGTTTATTTGTGGTAGAAACCTCTGTGCCTCAAGGTGTGGCATCTATGTCTGAGCCTATGCCAATATCTGAAGTGCCAACCAAACATTCAAAGAGATTAACCACCGGCAATCAGGAGTTCGACAGAACCCTTGGCGGCGGAATGGCGGCAGGTTCTCTGGTACTGATAGGCGGAGACCCTGGCATTGGAAAATCAACCCTTGTTTTGCAAACGCTTTCAACAATAGCGGCTGCCGGCTGCAAAACCCTTTATGTTAGCGGCGAAGAAAGTGCGGCACAGGTTAAGCTAAGGGCAGAGAGGCTTGGGGCATCTGGCAGCGATATGATGCTGTTTTGCGAAACCTCGCTCGGCAAAATTTTGCAATGCGCAGAGCAAATAAAGCCGCAAGTGATGGTTGTAGATTCCATTCAAACAGTGTACAGTGAAGACTTGCCAGGCACGCCGGGCAGCGTTTCGCAACTGAGGGAATGTGCGCTAAAGCTGATGATTTATGCAAAAAATAGCGGAACCGTAACTATGTTAGTTGGACATGTCACAAAAGACGGACAAATAGCAGGCCCAAGAATATTGGAGCATATTGTAGATACAGTTGCATATTTTGAGGGCGACAAAAAGGGGCAATATAGAATTTTGAGGACGGTTAAAAATCGCTTTGGCGCAACGGATGAAATAGGCGTTTTTGAAATGACTTCGCTTGGGCTTATCCCTGTGCAAAATCCATCCAAAGTATTTTTGCAAGAAGGAGAACTTTCTCCGGGTAGCTCAATTAGCTGCACCATAGAAGGCAGCCGCGCAATGCTGTTTGAAATTCAGGCTTTGGTGGGGAAAACGAGTTATGCCATGCCCCAAAGAGTTTCTGCCGGAGTTGAGGCAAAAAAACTCACAATTATACTCGCTCTTTTGGAGAGATTTGCAAAACTTCAAGTGAGCAATTCCGATGTTTTTGTTTCTGTTGTTGGCGGTTTAAAACTAGATGACCCAGGAATAGATTTGCCTCTTGCTCTTGCAATTGTTGGCAATGCGCGCAATATAAGCTTGCCACCTCATAGCATTGTCATTGGCGAACTCGGTCTTTCTGGTGAAATTCGCCCCGTAAGCTCTTTGGATTTGCGAATTAAAGAAGCGCAACGCCTTGGCTTTGAAAAAATTGTGGTGCCAGCCAGCGGAAAAGTTCCCGCTGTGAAAGGAATAGAAATAATAAAATTTGCCAAGTTAGAAGAAGCGGTAGGGTGGCTATGCTCTTAGCTACTGCAAAATTTTATAATCCTTGTGTGTAGGGGCTATCTTTTGCCAAGCAAAAGTTTCCGCATCGTCTCTGGTGGTAAATTCTCCAGCGCGAACAGTGAATAGTTTTCTATCTGTTAATTCCACTATGTAAAGCTGCACTCCCCTATTCTTAAAATCTGCAACCAGTTTTTCTGCGTTTTCTTTTGCGCTAAAAGCTCCGAGTTGAACATACCATTTTTTAGCAGCAGAATTTGCTGCAGGTGGTGGTGCATAGTGGACAATGGTCGGCTGAGAAGCACCAGAAAGGGGAATGATTTTTTTTCTGGGCAGGGAAAGCAGGCTGGTGTCTGCGGGCTTTGTTTTATTGCAATTCTCCGCAGTTAAACCATTTGCGGGGTAAGCAGAAATTATGTCTTGACAAAGGACAAAAATTTGCGAAAAATAATCCACGCTTGCGCTTGCCTGCGCCGCTTTCCAAGAGCGAACCGCACGCACAGGCTGGTCTAGCATAATTTGCAATTTTGCATCTAATGCGCTCAACTCAGAAAACAAGGAATCGTTTGGTTCTGTTTCGCTTATCAGCAAAAGCAGCTTTGGCTCCGCCTCGCGGGCCAAATTTATTTTATTCGCTTCTACCAAAGACTTTGCTTCACTCATCAGGCAAATTTTCTTTTCTTTTGCCTCAAGCATGGAACAAATGCTAGCATAAGCTTTAGCGGCAGCTTCAAAATTTCCTTGGCCATACAATTTTTGAGCCTGAGAATATAAGCTATCCGCAGAGGCGGCAAAGGCAAAAACAAAAGAGACAAGTAAACAAACTGTGCAGAAAGTAATTTTTTTCATTTTCTTTTTCTCCATTTAAAAATTTCCGGTTTGCAAATCTAAAAGCGATTTACTCAGCAAATAACTGTATTTTGCCTGATTGTGCTTTATTTGCGAATTGTTGAAAATTGTCTGCTGTTGAACCAGCGAAGAAATATCTAACATTCCAAGCTCATGCTGCTGAACGGATTTTTCAAGGGAAAGCCTTTGGGCTTCCATTTGCACAGAAGAAACCTCCCACTGCACTCTATAGGTTTCCACTTGCAAAAGCAACTGCTCAATGGCATTTTCAAGCTGCTTTTGCGTGCTAATTGAGGCTATTTGCCTATCTTCTTTTGCCACTTGCTCCACCAATATTTTGTGTTCAGTGGCTCCCCAGTCTATAATGGGAACGCTTAAACCAAGCATTGCGGAATATCTAAATCCTGTTTTTAACTGCGTTCCGTATTCTGGCTCTTTCCAAGCTAATGCAGTGGAAAGACCGGCACTCAAATTTATTTTTGGATAGCGGTCTGATTTTGCAATGCCAATGGATTCATCTGCCATCAAAATAGAAAGCGAGTCCACTTTTTTGTTTATCGAATTTTCTTGTGCTTGCAAAAGCGATGTTTTATAATCTGCCGTCTTTTCAACATTAACTGAATCTGGTGGAGAGAGAGTGAATGCACTGCCTTGGGGAATTTCCAAAAGCTGGCGAAGCTCTGTGAAATATTGAGTTAAGTTGCTTTGCACTTGCAATAGGCTAAGGCTATCGCTTGCAACTTGCGCAAAAGCCAGAGCCAAATCGGTTGCGGTATAACTGCCGGCATTGAAAAGCACAGAATCTCTCGCAAGCATCCTTTTAGAAAGCGCAAGCGCAGCCTTGGCGGCAGCCTCCGATTCCATCAATGACCAAACCTGCATATATGCCCTTATAACCTGTTCAGACAAAACCCTCTCTGCTGCTTCAGATTTTAACTTTGCAATTTCTTTGTTATATCCAGCCCTATTGATAGAATGTTCTATATCTCCCCTGTAAACTGGCATGGAAGAGCTTAGGCGCATACTAAGAGCGGTTAAATAGTCAAAGTTGGAAGGTTCGCCAAAGGGCCTGCCTCCAACAATGTCTTGCTCGGCACTGCCGCTTAAGCCCGGAAGTCTTGCATTTTTTGCCTGTGTTAAGGCAGACTCTGCTGTTTTTTCATTTAATTTTGTGCTCGCAATAGAAAGGCTGCTTTTCTTTGCTATTTCAACGCAGTTTTGCAGGGTTAAGTTCTGAAAGCTTTGGGCAAAAAGAGCGCAAATAGCCGCTAACAAAATAGTTGCAATTCTATTAAAACTCATAATTCACGCCTTGCCAATGCTGATAAATTCAAAACCTATTTTCTTTAGCTCATCTCCATTAAGAATATTGCGGCCATCAAAAACCAAAGCCGGCTTGCTCATTGAATTGTAGATTCTTTTCCAGTCCAAAACTGCGTATTGCTGCCATTCGGTGCAAAGCAAAATAGCATGGGCATCTTTTGCCGCCTCGTAAGGATCTTCCATTAATTGAACCTTGTCTAGAACATCGCTTAAATCTCGTTTAGCATCTGGCAGAGCTTTGCAATCGGTAACCACTGGAATGGCGTGTTCATCCAAAAGTTCCCTAACAACTAAATGAGCAGGGCTTTCGCGCGTATCGTTTGTGTTTGCTTTAAAGGCAAAGCCAAAAACAGCAACCTTTTTGCCTGCTATGGTGTTGAACATGGAGCGCAAAACTCGCTTCACAGAGCGGTTTGTTTGCCATTCGTTTATTTTAACAACGCTTTCCCAATAACTGGCAACTTCGGGAAGTCCATAATGTTCGCACAAATACACCAAATTCAAAATGTCTTTTTTAAAGCAAGAACCGCCAAAACCTATGGAGGCTTTGAGGAATTTTGAGCCGATTCTGGTATCTTTGCCTATGGCATTTGCAATTTCGTCTATATTCGCTCCGGTTTTTTCGCAAAGAGCGCTGAGGCTGTTTATGCTGGATATTCTCTGTGCCAAAAATGCGTTGGCGGTTAATTTTGAAAGTTCTGAACTCCATAAATTAGTGGTGATAATGCGTTCTCTCGGAACCCAGTTGGCATAAATTTCTGCTACTTCTTCCACTGCCCTTAGCCCCTCTTTGCTCTGATGCCCGCCAATCAAAACTCTGTCTGGATTTTCCAAATCTGCTATTGCAGTTCCCTCTGCCAAAAATTCAGGATTGCTAACAATATCAAAATGAATGCCTTTATCATTGCTGTTCAAAATGCGTTCCATAGATTCTGCGGTACGCACCGGCAGGGTGCTTTTTTCAACAACAATTTTTCCGCTGTCGCTTGCAGCTAGAATATTACGGGCTGTTTTTTCAAGATATTGCAAATCGCTGGCTTTGCCAGCTCCAAATCCAAAAGTTTTGGTTGGAGTATTCACGCTTACAAAAATTATATCTGCCTCTTTTATGCTTGCATCTATATCTGTTCCAAAAAACAGATTTTTGCCCCTAGCGCTTTCCACAACTTCTTTTAATCCTGGTTCATAAACAGGTAAATTATCGCTATTCCAAGCATCTATGCGAGCTGCATTTATGTCCACTATTTTCACCTGATATTGCGGGCATTTCTTGGCAATCATAGCCATAGTAGGCCCACCCACATATCCCGCACCTATACACAAGATTTTCTTTTCAAAAGACATAGACTAAAATGTAGAAAATTTTATTTCTATATTTTATCCAACATGGAGAAAATTCCGCATTTGGTACAGTATCAAGGCTCAAAACGTAGCCTTGCCGCTCAGATACTAGAATTTATACCAGATTCTTTCAATCGGCTAATTGAACCGTTTGCAGGTTCTGCCGCCATCACCATAGCTTGTGCATTAAAAGAAAAGACTCAAAAGTTTTTAATCAACGATTTGAACGCACCGTTGATGGAATTGTTAAAGCTTGTCGTGGAAGAACCTGAATATACGATAAAAAAATACAAGGATATTTGGACGGGGCAACGAAATGGCAGTATTGAGCATTATTACAATATGCGAGAAAAATTCAATCTGGATAAAGACCCAGTATGTCTTTTGTATTTACTGGCACGATGTGCGAAAGGTTCCGTGAGATACAATGCGGAAGGCTTATTTAACCAAAGCCCGGATAAAAGACGGAAAGGCACGGCACCATCGCAAATGGAAAAAAATATTCTTGGCATATCGTTTTTATTGAAAGGTAAAATAACGTATCGCTCCATGGATTACAAAGAAATACTAGCTTCTACTTCGCCTGGAGATATAGTTTACATGGATCCACCATACCAAGGTGTTTGCGGAGATAAAGATTCAAGGTATTTTTCGGGAATAGAGCACAAGGAATTTGTTGGCGAAATAGAAAAATTAATTGAAAAAAACATTCCTTTCTTGGTGAGTTACGATGGCAAGTGTGGCAATAAAATTTACGGAACGAGAATTCCGATAAAGGACGGCATTAAGCATGTAGAATTGAAAGCGGGACGCTCTACTCAGTCAACTTTCTTAGGAAGAAAAGATATTACTTATGAATCACTGTACATCAGCAATGATTTGTATTCCGAAAAAAATATCAACATTCGGAATTGGAAGCAATATGGATTATTCGCATGAATTCCTTGATTTGCTAAAGTCGGTTACAGCTAAACGACCAAAGACGGTTATTGACCATATATTAAAACATGGCTTTGTCACAACCGAGGATTTGAAAAACAAGTATGGCTACAATCATCCTCCAAGAGCTATAAGAGATGTTAAAGAATACGGAATACCCATAGAAATGTACAGAGTGAATGGTAGCGATGGTAGAAAGATTGCGGCTTATAAATTCGGTGAGTTCAATGTCGAATCTATAAACAAAATTTCTGGAAGAACCGCATTGTCTAAAAAAATAAAGGAAGAATTAATTGCTTTACATGGCGCGAAATGTTTTATTTACAATGAAGCTATGGGCGAAGAAAATTTACAAATTGACCATAGAGTACCTTTTGAAGCCGGTGGGGATTCCGCTGGAGAGCAGGAATCTGGAAATTACATGCTACTATCACCATCTGCAAATAGGTTAAAGTCTTGGTCTTGCGAAAAATGCGATAATTGGAACCGCGAAAAAAATGCTGAGGTGTGCTTGAGTTGCTATTGGGCTTATCCAGAAAATTATTCACACATAGCAATGAAACAAGTAAGAAGGCTTGACATTATTTGGCAAGGAGAAGAGGTTTCCGTATACGAGGCTCTTAAAAGGCAGGCACAAAACGAAAGCAGGGAAATACAAGAAATAATAAAAGAATTATTGGAGAAACTCACTCCACAACTCTAAAAAAAACTTCCAATGGCTCTCTTTCACTTTCAAAATCATTTACTACACTATCTGTTTTTGGATAGCCAAAAGGCAAGGCGAGCAAAAATAACAAGTTTTCGGAATTTGGAATATGCTTGCGCAGCAAATCTGGGTAAGCCATAACGCTGTATTGAGGGCAGCAACCCAAACTCTTATTGTGCAGTTCTGTTATAAGTGATTGGAGAAACAAACCGCAGTCCAAAAAGGTGCCTTGCCCGTATTCTCCTTTGTTCACCGCCAAAAAGAAAACCTGCTTTGCGCCAAAAAAGCGATAATTTTCGCCGTCATGCTCTTTGCGCTTTTCTTTGTCTTCTCTGGCTATGCCCTTGTGGGTTAAAAAAGCTTTGCCCAAATCGGTGGCTCTTTTTTTGTATGCCTCTGGCAAAGGGTCTGGGCTATATTTATATTCAAAAGCCGGAGCTTTGCCGCTGTTAAAGGCTTCTATATAATCCATCCGCAAATTTTCCAAAACCTGCCCCTGAACCAAAATGAGCTTCCAAGGCTGCGTATTTTTGCTGCTAGGAGCACGGTTTGCCGCAAGCACCAAAGATTGCACAAGAGCGGCAGGAACTATCTGCTCTGTAAAAGCACGGATGGATTTTCTCATAAGCTAGACTCATCAGTTGAAGGACCTGCTGTGGATGGTATTCCATCCCACTCCGGAGGCTCATTGCTAGAATTAAAACTGCCATCCGCGGAACAGCCAAATAAAAATGCCGCAGAAACAAAAGCGAGAACTAGAATTTTTTTATTCATATTAACCTCCTAGAAATATATAAATCCGCCGAACCCAGCGAACATACTGTTACCGTTAAAACCATCAAAAGGATTGTCAAACATATTAGCAGAAATAACCGCTTCCACTGCCCAGTTTGTTTTTTGATAACGAATACCGGCAAAAGCATCGGTTCCATCTGTATGCACTATATCCAAATAGGATGTTCTATTGTCTTTATCGTTATTTCCAGCTATCAAATTTAGAGCATGCGTGGCACCTGCAAAAGCTAGCCAATTATTAAACAGAGAAACCTCGCCTAAAACATTTGGAGAAATTACAAACCCCATTATATTGTCGCTCTTTCTGGAAGGATTTTTAATTTCATCAAAGAACCTCATGGAAAAATAATTATTTGAGCCAAGTATTATCCTTGCATTTGAACTCTGCAAAATATCATAACCTATGTTGAAATTCAATGCAAAACCAAAATAGGCATTTTCATCGGCTAATTTATCATCATTTGGCATTGTCTGTGTGCCACCAGTACGAATAATATTTAAATATCCATCATAATTCAAAGAACCAGATTTGCCAGTTAAACCTACATTAGCTTGTATCTCAGAGTAGTCTTCGCTGCTTTCATTACCATCATTATCTCTAGCATAGCTTTCAGCATAAGTTAGCCAGCTAACATTTGCATAAAGCCCAGAAGGCATGGAAAAATAAAGCCCTATGTTATCACCAGAATACGTAGTTCTTGTGCTCACATCTGTATTGCTGTTCGACGACCAATTTTTTGCCACCGAATAATTCAATGCAAAGCCAAAAGATGAATTGGCATAACCTAAAATCAAAGCTGAGGGGCTGCCTAAGGGAGAATTATCCAACCCAAGCAAGGCAGATCCGCTGCCAAGGCCAAAAGCTAGGTAACCTGAACGGTCTGCCGCTGTTGGAGAAACATACAAGAATCTTTGCCCATTAATATCACTTGGCGTTGTAACCAAATCTCTTACTGTGGATGCCGCACCTACCGTTGAAAAAGGATTATAGGCATTGCCACGCACGGAGTCAAAAATTGGTTTGTCTTCGCTAGCAGGAGTGGTTGTTTCTGCCACCGAGCTTGAGGACAAGGCCGGTGGAGGGGAAATTGCCACGATTTCTGAAGAGCTTGAATTAGCAGTTGCTTCTAAAGAAACTGAGGTGGAAGGCTCCGAAGGCTTCGGAGCGGCTTGTTCTTCCCACGGAAACTGCGGAACCTGTTGAGCAAGAGCAGAAACCGTGGTTAAAAAACATAATGCGAGAGATTTCGAAATATTCATATTGGGGGAATATAGTAATTAGAAATACATAAATCCACCGATTGTGCTAAACATATCGTTGCCGGCAAATCCACCAAATGGATTGCGGAACATATTAGCAGAAACCTGCGCTTCCAATGCCCAATTGGATTTTTGATAACGAATACCTGCAAAAGCCCAAGACCCAGAATGCTTTATTTCCAATTTGGATGTTTTGGAATTTCCATCTCCATCACCTGCTACCAATCTCAAATCTTGCATAGCTCCTGCAAAAGCTAGCCAATTATCAAACAGAGAAAATTCCGTTAAAATGTTTGGCATAGTCCTAAATCCTATTTTATTGTCACTATTGCTTTCATCAGTTTCATCAAAAAACACCGCGTACAAATAGCTGTTTGCGCCAATTATTAACCTTGCAATTGAATTTTGCAAAGCACTATAACCTAGGTTGAAATTCCACCCAAAACCCCAGTACCCATCATAAATAGCTTTATGGTCCTTGGAATTTGTAAAGGATTTGCTGTAGCGGCTAGCATTTAAGTATATGTCATAGTTCAAAGAACCCGACTTGCCAAGGAAACCTATATTAGCTTGCATCTCAGAATCGTCGAACTCTGTTTTACGGCCATCAAGGTTATCGGCAGAACTCTCGTAAGTTAGCCAACTTGCGTTTGCATAAACAGTTACCAAATTAGGAAGAGGCGCAGAAACATAAAGCCCTATATTATCACCAATATCTGTCTCCCTAATGTTATAATTCAGAGTATTGTCGGATGCCCATCTCCAGTTTTTTGCCACCGAATAATCCAGCGCAACACCAAAAGTCGAATTGGCATAGCCTAACACCAAGGCTGCCGGACCACCGGCACTATTATCTAGGCCCAACATACCAGTGCCAATGCCAATGGGAAAAGCTGCATAACCTAAATAGCTTGTTGGAGAAATATAAGCAAATTTTTGCCCGTTTATATCGCTTGGGGTGGTTATTAAGTCGAAAACATTGGATGCTGCGCCTACTGTTGAGTAAGGATTGTAGGCATGGCCACGCAAAGAATCAAAGACTGTTTTGCTCGGAGATGCGGCAATTCCTGTTTCTGCCAAGGAGCTTGAGGAGGTTTCTACCATAGAACTTGAAGAGGTTTCTATAACCAAGCTTGAAGAGGAAGCAGGCAGAGGTGGAACAACCGCGATTTCTGAGGAGCTTGAGCTAGAAGCTTCTGGAGCGCGTTGTTCTTCTAACGGAAACTGAGCAAAAGCAGAAACCGTTGCTAAAAAGCATAAAGCGGAAAGTTTTAAAATATTCATAGGGTGAATATAATAAAAACCAAAAAATTTTTCTATATTCAACACGTGACTTCTGAATACTGGATTCTTTTGATTTTTCTCTTTTTGGGCGCATTTATAGCTGGCGCTGCCATAATAGTCGGTAAAATTTTAGGTTTCACCTCAAATGATGGCAAAGCGAAGTACAGAGCCTATGAATGTGGCATGGAAGCTTTTGGGACTGCAAGGGTGCAGTTCAAAGTTGGATATGTGGTTTTTGCCCTTATATTTTTGGTGTTTGATGTTGAAGCTCTCTTTCTTTTTCCAATAGCGGTACACTGGAGAGGCATTGTTGACGGAACACTTGGAATTCCCGTGTGGTTTGCTTTTGTGGATTTGGGAATATTCTTTGCCGTTTTGGCAGCAGCTCTTGCTTATTCTTGGAAAAAGGGCTGGCTCAGGTGGGAATGAGTGCGCATAAATCAGTATATAGCGCAATGCGCAGTTACTA
>Ga0268262_10002662_pt1 | contig 20365 bp, 20 predicted proteins | sample TergutNc150P3_FD_190354 | JGI IMG/M metagenome (GOLD analysis project Ga0268262, IMG submission 190354) | Nasutitermes corniger P3 segment gut microbial community from laboratory colony in Florida, USA - Nc150 P3 (SPAdes) (version 2) | ecosystem: Host-associated > Arthropoda: Insects >... | reverse complement strand
AATATGGTATAACCATAACGGCTGTGGAAAATCCTTCTTTTGCTCCCTCAACAAAAGCATCAAAGGGCATAACTTTTTTTATTGCCGCCAAAATTAAAAAGAACATTATTATGGCAAACAAAATAATGCCACCCAAAAACGCGCTGGCAATGCCCATTTCCGCCGCAGAAAGAGTGGAAAAATACCAAAGCGTTCCAAACACCGCCGCAGAGAGACCAATAAACCAAGACAAAAATACCACATTTTTTATTTCAATTTTTTGAAAAAAGGCTGTAACCAAAATACCAACCACCGTACTGAAAAATGTTGCAAACAAAATCGGCAAAAATATGTCTGCGGGATTTGCCGCGCCCAGCTTTGCCCTATAAGTCATTATGCTAACTGGAATCAAGGTTAATCCGCTCGCATTCAAAACCAAAAACAAAACCTGTGCATCGCTTGCGGTGTCTTTTTTTGGATTTAATTCTTGAAGCTCTTTCATCGCTTTTAATCCAAGAGGTGTGGCAGCATTGTCTAGACCAAGCATATTCGCGCTTATGTTCATAAGTATGCTGCCCATTGCAGGGTGATTTTCGGGGATACTTGGAAAGAGTCGTTTCATCAAAGGAGAAACCAATCTAGCAAGCATTTGAACCGCACCTGCCTTCTCCCCTATTTTCATCATTCCAAGCCAAAAAGCCAAAATTCCGGTTAAACCAATGGCTATTTCAAAAGCAGTTTTTGACATATCAAAAACGCTTTGAATTACCGTGCTGAAAATTCCGGTGTTGCCAAAACAAAGCCACTCCGCAAGGCAGGCGATGAAAGCACCGCCAAAGAGCAATAGCCAAATAACGTTTAGGAACACTTTTACCTCAACCCCTTTATCTCCGAAACCAAATCGCTAAAATCTGCCTCGCGCAATTTGTTTGCCAAATCTTTTTTTGCTGCAACAGAATCTGATTGCGGCGAACTTTTGAAACGTTCGGTTTTTTCCAAATAAGTAACTGGCTTGTTATCGCAAGTTGCAAAAACTATTCTTGGGGTATAAGAACAAGTTATTTTTGCATCATCTTTTTTTCTGCAACGAACTCCATTTATGCTTACGAGCCTGCCATTGCCGAAACATTCAGTTTTTTGGATTCCAGCCTCCGCTATTTTCTCAAAAATCACTTGCCCAATCTCATTAGATTCAGCCACATTCCAGTGAAAAGTCTTTTCTTGCATCTGCTGCTCACGCCACTGCTCTCTTATTTGCATTATGGAATCCAATTGTGCTTCTTTTGTTTTTGTTTCCTGCAATTCCGAGTCTTCTTTATATATTGCAAAATATATAAAAGCAATAATCACCATAAGTATTATGGAAACACAAGAAATAACAATTTTTTTAGACATATCTTGCCTTTTTTAAAGATTTGCTACTAAGATAGAAAAATTTTCTACCTTTTTCCTAACAATGAAATTTTTCAGCGACAATCCGAAAAAAGGCGGGGTGCAAGAGATGCTTTGCGTATCACTGCCAATGGTGATGTCTATGTCTTTTGATACTTTTTTGGTTTTCATAAACCGCCTATTTTTGTCTAAACTTGGACCAGACTACATGAATGCCGCTTTAACCGGCGGAATAATGGAAATGGTGACGATAGTGTTTTTCAATGGGGTTATTGGTTATTCCACCGCAATGGTGGCTCAAAATTTAGGTGCGAAAAAAACCGCCAGATGCTCGCTTGTGCTTGTGCAGGCTTTTATTATGGCAATGTGCAGCTACCCTCTTGCCATTGCTCTTATGCACCCTTCCCATTTCTTTTTAAACTCATTCGATGTCCCAGCGGAGCAAAGCATATTGCAGATAAAATATTACGATATTTTAATTTACGGCTCAATAATCACAATGCTAAGGCACGCTTTTTCGTGTTTCTTTATAGGGCTTGGAAAAACACGCATTGTGATGGCGGCAACCTTGACAGGTCTTGCGGTAACTTTGTTTTTAAGCTACGTTTTCACATTCGGCAAGTTCGGCTGTCCAGCTCTAGGCATCATAGGTGCGCCAGCGGCTATTGTAACGGGTAGTTTCAGCGCTCTTTGCATTTTGCTCCTAAAATTTTTCAGCAGAGAATATAGAGAGAATTATTCCACGCATAAATGCTGGCGTTTTAGCAAAAGAATATCATCCACTCTTATAAAGAAAGGCTTGCCCTCTGGCTCGGAAATATTTTTGAATATGCTGGCATTTCAAATTCTGATACTCGTTTTTGATTCTCAAGGGGTTATAGCCGCAACTGCCACAAGCATAACATTCAGTTGGGATATGGTATCTTTTGTGCCATTGATTGGACTGGAAATAGGAGCAACGAGTTTGGTGGGAAAATATGTAGGAGCTAGAGATTTTGCTTCTGTAAACCGTACTGCACGTTCGGGATTAAAAATAGGAGTTTTATATTCGGGATTTATAATTTTGCTATTTGTGGGCATACCAGAAATTCTGGTGAATATTTTTGCTCCTCACTCCATAACCCCGGAATGGCCCGAATCAGAAACCCTTGCCGTAAATATGATTCGCCTCGCAGCTATTTATGTTACAGTTGAAACTGTTATGGTTATTTATGCCGGAGCATTGCGAGGCACAGGCGACACATTAGCGGTTATGTGCATATCGAGCGGATTGCATTGGTTGTTAACCATTACCGCTTGGGTATTTTTTAATATTTTTAAAATTGGAGTTATAGAAACCTGGGCTTTAACCGTGCTTATATGGACACTGTTCCCGTTATTTTTGTATTTGCGATGGAGAGGCGAAAAATGGCGAAAAGCCTGGGATGTAGCTGAGCGTAACCGAAGCTAATCCTCGTAAGTTTTCAATATATCCTCTGCTATTACTCTTTTTGAAGCACGCATATCCATTGCCTGTTTTTCTATGGCTCTGTGAGCTTGTTCCTCGCTTAAATTAAGACGAGATATAAGTATGCATTTTGCTCGGTCTATTATCCTTATATCCTCAATTTTCTGCTTTAATACTCTATTCTCTTTTTGCACTTCCTGCAATTCTATCTGAGTGTCTATAGCTAATTCTAATATATGCCAAAAAATTTTCATTGCCATAACATAGAAAATGCAAGCCTCACCCCATCTGCCGCGCTTGTTAAAATTCCACCAGCATAGCCTGCCCCTTCCCCAACCGGATAAATGCCAGCAACAGACACAGATTCTCCGCTCTCTTTGCGAACAATTCTAAGCGGCGAAGAAGTCCTCGTTTCCGGTGCGATTAGAAAACCGTTTTTTATAAAACCTGGCATTTTTTTTTCAAATTCATAAAGAGCTGCCTCTAAACTTATGTTTATATTTTCTGGCATTAAATCCCATAAAACTCCGTTCTTTTTCGCCAAAAAATCTTCTGCCTTTTGCTTTGGAACGGAGTAATTTTTCCCAGTCATTTCAAAGGCTTTTTGCTCCAATTCCCTTTGAAAAGCAATCCCGCTTTTCACATCACTCTTATCCACTTTGTACGGAACAATTAAAGCTGAATTTGCATAAGGGCTATTGCGGCGGCTGTAACTCATTCCATTAGTTGCAACCCCACCTTTCTCCGATGCGCAAGGCACAACCACACCGCCAGGGCACATGCAAAAACTGTATGCTGTTTTTCCTGTGAGCGTATAATCTGCGGCTCCTGTCAATTTATAATCCACTCCCCTGCCAAAACGGGTTTCATTTATATAGCTCTGATGATGTTCAATTCGTGCTCCAACCGCAAAAGACTTGCCTTCCAAAGCAATGCCGTGTGTAAAAAGCATATCGTAAATGTTTCTTGCGGAATGTCCGCTTGCAAGCACAAGAGCTTCGCAGGGCTGCCATTTTTTATTTATGCAAATTGAATTCAGGCAGTTATCTCGCACAGAAATATCTTGCAGAGTGCTTTCAAAATAAATTTTCCCACCTAACTCCAAAATTTGCTTTCTCATTCTTTTTATCAAAAACTGCAACTGGTCTGTACCAATATGAGGCTTAGACAAATACGCTATTTCATCGTTTGCGCCCAAATCTATCAAATCGCCAAGAACAGCCTGCGAAAATTCTGTGCGACTCCTTGTGTTTAACTTCCCATCCGAAAAAGCACCTGCCCCGCCCTCACCAAAAAATATATTTGAATTCTCCAAAAAAATTCCGCTCTTTAAAAATCTGCGAATATCCCTGAACCTCTCTTCAACTGGCTTTCCCTGCTCATATAAATTCACCTTGTGCCCATTCAACAGCAAAGCATAAGCAGCCCACAAACCAGCAGGTCCAGCACCCACAACGGAAACCTCGCTTGGCATAGACTTGTTTTTATTGTATTTTTCAAGCAACATTTTAGTGCTAAAATTTTGCGGAACTTCTCCAGAATCCTTTTCTAAGCTATAAACAGCATTGCAAACATAATGCGGATTTCCTTTTCGCCGATAGTCAAGTGCAAGCCGCTCTATATGCACATTGAAAACCTTTTTCCCCAAGATTTTTTCCATCACTTGTGGAATGTTGTTCTTTTGCGTTAGCGGAACTTCGAATTGGTTTAGCTCCATTCAATGCAATATAGCAAAATTTTGTATATTTTATATTTAATTATGAGAAAATTCTTTCCATATTTTATGCCCCTTGCGGCGATGCTTTGTTTTTCGTGTGCGTTTGACAATGAGCCGTCATATAAAAGCAAGGGCAACGACATAGCTAATTATAAAACCACGCAAATAGGCGAACAAGTTTGGATGGCAGAGAACCTTGATTACAAGGTAAACGGCAGTATATGCTATGATAGCGAAGCCAACTGTACAACTTATGGTAGATTGTATGATTGGGTTACCGCAATGGCATTGCCCGATTCCTGCAAATACGAGGATTGCTCTTCGCAAATTCTCGCGAAGCATAGGGGGATATGCCCTAGCGGTTGGCATATCCCCAGTGATGCTGAATGGAGTACGCTAATACGTTTTGTTGGTTTCTTTTCTGCTACCGAATTAAAGGCTACTAGCGGTTGGAACGAAGGCGGTAACGGTACAGATGCCCACGGTTTTTCCGCCCTGCCGGGTGGTGGCTGGCTTGATGGCGTAGGCAATTTCGGTGGAGTTGGCAACTTCGGTGGATGGTGGAGTTCAAGTGTGAAGAACATTGAAGATGACTATAGAACCTACGTTTACTTTCAGGCTATACTCTACAATTACGATCTCACCGTCGGCGGTTATACCGACGGCATCGGTTACGCCGATAAAATCAGCTGGTTCAGTGTCCGTTGTTTGCAAGATTAATTTTATATTGATTCAATCCCCACGCCACTCCGCACCCAAATAAGCTTCACCAACCCTCCACCGGAGGCTCTATTTTAGCTAAATTCACCAATTTCCATATTTTTTTATCATTTCCCTTGCTTTTTTCCAAAAAATTTATTATATTTACAGTAACGTTAACCCCCAGGCCTCTTAACAATGCTCAAAACCGGGGGTCATTCTTTATATTATCAAAATGAAATCTGCTAAAACCATATCGGAATTTATAGAATTGTTAAAATCAAGAAACTTGGTTTTAGCAGATGAACGTAAAGCAGAGTATTTTTTATTTCAAAATAATTATTACAGGCTATCTGGATATTGGCGAAAATATCAGATAAATCCAGACAACGGCGATAATAACTTCAAAAGAGATACAACTTTTGAGGAAATTCTTGCTATTTATGAATTGGATGCTTTGCTGAGAAATCTTTTGCAAAAAGGAATTGGAATATTTGAAATATGTTTTCGTTCAAAATATGCTTATTATATGGCACATTCGGAAACAAACGGACAATTTTTATATTTACAGCAAGATTCTTACAATGATAAAATTTCCAAAAATGAAAAACTGGAAGATTTACTCATATCAATAGAAAAAGAATTAGAGCGTTCCAAAGAAAAATGTGTCATTCATTATAAAAGCAAAAACGAAGATATCCCTATTTGGGTGGCGGTAGAAGTTTTAAGCTTTGGCACTGTGTCTAAAATATATTCTAGGTGGACAAACAGAGATATAATAAAAAAAGTGAGTCAAAGTTTTAAATCGTTAAAAGAGTACGAGCATACGGCAAATATAGTGCGCTCTTTGGTTAATTTGCGAAATTTATGCGCTCATCAGGCAAGGATTTTGAATAGAAGACTAACAGTTCCCGTGATAGACAGAAATTGTTTGCAAAAATTTGGAAGTTCTAATTTAAGGTCTCAATGGCGAATAATTTCTATTTTAATGCTATTGGTGGATGAAATAAACCAAAATAATAGTTACTCAAAAGAAATTCTTAAATTATGCGAAAGGAATGACGAATTTTACGCAGGATTAATTCAACCCACTCTGTAAAGCTACCCACGCCACTCCGCTCCCAAATAAGTTCCAACAATTTTTACTATTTTACGTAAAATGCCCACACAAACCCGACCATTCAAAAACTTTCTTGCCGCAAAAGATATGCGAGTATATCACGGTAGCGATGTACTTGTTGAAATACCTAGAATAATGCAACCGATTAGAGCTTTGGATTTTGGAACTGGATTCTATACAACAACAAACGAAGAACAGGCAAAGAATTTTGCAAAAAAAGTTCAAGACAGAAATGGTTCTGCCGAAAATCATATAAGCATTTATACAGTGAATATTGAATTGCTGAGAAAAAAGAAAAGTCTTTTTTTTGAAAAACCAAATAAAAAATGGCTGGATTTTGTGTCTGCCAACAGAAACGGAACTTACAACGACGAAATATACGATGTTATTTATGGACCTGTTGCAAATGATACTATTTTTAAAACCTTTATAGCTTACCAAAACGGAACTTTAAGCGAACAAGAAACTCTAAGGCGGTTGAAAATTCGCCCCTTATACAATCAGTTGGTTCTCGCAAACGAAGAAACCTTAAAATGTTTGTCTTTTGCAGGGGAATTAAAAAAATGAACACAGAACACAAAGCTACTTTGCAAATGCTTGTCCCTATGGTTATTCAGGTAATTATGGATTATAAAAAAATATCCTCAATAGAAGCTATTAAATTATTATATCTTTCCGTTTTATACCAAAAACTTGAAATAGAAAGCACAAAATTGTGGCATTTAAGCCCGCTTGCGCTTTATGAATTGTTGGAAATGGAACTGCAAACTGGAAAAATAATTTTTCCCACAGAGGCATAAACGTTATGAAAACAAATATTTCGAATGATTTTTTGGTTTATGTAATTGAAGAATATAAATTTTTGGAACAAAAAACTTCCAAAGAAGTTATGGAATTATTTTCAAAATACAATGTATTCAACTATATTTTACAACATTACGAAGCCCTGCACACAATGGGAGGCAGAGCCATTGCAGACGATATAAATTTGTTGATTCAGTCCCCCCGCCACTCCGCACCCAAATAAGTTCCAACAATTTTCCCCTTCAATGTTTGCCCCAAAAGCGGAGAATTGCACACAGAGCCGGCAAAGGTATTTTCGCTAACTTCCCATTCCAAATTAGGATTAAAAAGGATTAAATTTGCAGGCTTTCCCTGCTCCAAAACACCAGCATTCAGCCAATTCAACAAGCGTTCAGGGTGCCCTCCAGTTTTTTGCTCCGTGATGTGCCACAGAGCAGAAAGGGCTATTTCCAGAGAAACTGCACCAGGAATTGCATCTTCAAAATTTGTTTGCTTGTCTTGCTTGCGCACGGGAAAATGGTTGCAGCTTATATGCTGCACATTGCCGTCTAAAAGCCCTTTCCACAAGGCTTCTTTGTCTTTTTGGGTTCTCAGTGGAGAAGAAAAACTATATTCAGAAGAAAGCTCCAATAAACTGGAATCATCAAATAAAAGATGATAAATTCCAACATCGCAGCTTATTTTGGATTTTCTACTTCTCGATATTTCAATTAGTTCCAAACTTTTTTCACAGGAAATCTCTCTAAAATGCACAGGCACTTTAAACCATCTGGAAAATTCCAGCATTCTATAAACCACCACTGTTTCTGCCTGCTCTGGAATTCCCTTAAAGCCTAGCATATCTGAGTAAAGCCCCTCATTCACAAAACCCGTGTTGCATAAATCTGGTTCCAAAGGGTGCATATAAAATGTTTTTCCTGTTGCCCCCCCATATTCAAAAACCATTCTCAAAAAACGAAGGTTGCCAACAGGAACGCCGCCATCTCCAAAACCATAAGCACCTCCGTTTGCAAGCTCCAGCATTTCGCTTATGTTTTTGTGCTCATTTCCCTTGCTAAAAGAAGCCAAAAGGGAAATATTCATTTTTGAATTTTCGCAAACTTGCTTGAAAGAAGCCAGTTGCTGCAAATCGTCTATGGGGTTTGCCTTGCTTTCGTAAAGGCAACCGTAAAATCCGCCTCTGTGCATTGCCTCTATGCCGTTTGCAAAGGAATAAACATCATCTCTTATGGGTTCCTGAAAATCTGCACCGATGGCATATAAAGCTGGCAAGGCAAGCAAGCCCTTTCCATCTATTTCAATGGCGTTTTTTGCACTGCCACTCTCCCAAACCCCATTTTCCAAAAATATATCTTGCTCGTTCTGCCATTTTCCACCTGCAAAAGGTCGCACGTTTTTTATTAGAATAGGTTGCTCGGTCATTGAGATATGAATATAGAAATAACCTTTCGCCTCCATTCCTCAATTGGAATGGCAGGAAACCCAGCCATTTTTGCGCCTGGCTTAACGCTCTTTGTAACCCCAGCCTTTGCCGCTATAAGGCAACCCTTGCCGAGAGTCAAATGCCCTGCAACCTGCGCACCGCCAGCCAAAGTCACATCGTCTTCCACAATAACCGAGCCTGCAAGCCCAGACTGCGAGCAAAAAACCGCATTGCTGCCCACAATGCAGTTATGCCCAATTTGCACAAAGCTATCCAGTTTGCAAAAATTTCCAAGCCTAGTGGGTTCCAAAAAACCAGCAGCCACAACGGAGTTTGGACCAATTTCGCAATTATCCCCAATAACCACACCGCCAAAATGCGGCACGGCTATTTGCTCGCCATTTTCGCCGCTGTAAAAACCAAAGCCGCGAGAGCCAATTACCACGCCTGAGTGCAAAATTGTTCCGCTGCCTATTTCAACATTAGGGTAAATATTTACGCCTGAATGCAAAACGCAATTTTCCCCGATTTTCACGCCAGCAGGAATTAAAACATTTGGGCTTATCTGTGCTGTTGGGTGAATTTCGCTAGGTGTCAATTCTTTTTTATTTAAAATCTCCGCACATTTTATTATAGCTTCATAAGGATTTTTTACCCTAACCAAAACTTTTGCCTCACCTACCCAGCCAGCAAAATTCTTCGGCACAAAAACCGCCGTAGCTTTTGTTATTCTAGCCGCTCCGTGAGCGGCTTCGTCTATGCAAAAAGAAAGCGCGTTTGAGGTTGCAAAAGCGAGTGTTGAGCATTTTTCTACGCAGCCTTGAATGTTTGCCGGTTCTAAAGTGGCACCCGTGAGTTCTGTTAGTTGGGAAAAAGTGAGCATAAGCGTTTAAGTGTTATAGGGGGAATATAGTAATGTGGCATCATAAATTTGCTATATTTTCTCCTGTGCAATTCATTCTCCTCATCCTCCTCTTGTTCTCCACCTCTTTTGCAGAAGGCAACTTGGTTCGTTTGAGCAGGGACGAATTTGTTGAGACTGCCCTGAAAACAGACCCCAGGTTCAGGGAAAACAGAATGGCTCTTTTAACAAAAGAAAACAAAATAGAGCAGCTAAGGGCTGGAGCATTGCTCCCGAAATTCGAGCTTTCAATGCTCACAGGGCTTGTGCCAGGGTTAAAAAAACACACAGATGATTATGGAGAAGCTGTTAATTCCTGGGATTTTACCCAAATGGGACCTTTTTATGGAATGGTGATACAGGCAGCTCAGCCTTTGAATTACGGGCAACTGCAACTGGGATTAAAAGCGACAAAAGCAGATTTGCAACAGAAAAAAATGGAAATTGAAGGAAAGGAACACTATAAAAAAGTGGAATTCCTAAGCTATTATTACGGATATTTGCTCGCAATGGAATTGAACAAGTTAGCTCAAGATGGCAACAAGCAACTGCACAAAGCCGCAGACAAATTGGAAGAAGCCCTTGATGACGAAGAGGAAGGTGTTTCGCAGATGGATTTGCTGGAATTAAAAGCCGGGTTCTTTGAAATAGACAAAGCTGTTTTGGATGCAAAAGCGGGTTTAAAAAAGGCAGGGCTTGCGGCAAAATTTGCCCTTGGACTGCCAGATTCCGTTTCATTTGAGCCTCTAGACGAACAGCTCGCCGCAATAAATGATTTTGTGCCAAGCCTGGATTCTCTAAAAAAATGGGCAAACACGCACCATCCAGATATTCGGCGGCTGGCTTTTGGTTTAGAAGCAACAAGTATGCAAATGGAATTAGCCGCTGCCAAACTCGCACCGGAATTCTTTATAATGGGAGAGTTTGAATATGCCAAGTCATGGGCAGGAGATCGCACAAGCCTTTCAAAAAATACCTTTGCCCCAGACCCTGTGAATAAACTAAGCGGAGCGTTTGGCATAGGCGTAAGGTATAAATTGAATTTTTGGAACCAATGGGAAAGCTACAGGGGCGCACGTACAGACTACCGCATTTTGCAGCAAACTCAAAGCTATGCGCACAGCGGAATTGAATTGCAAATAGAAGAAAAATACGAAGATTTTCTGGTCGCAAAAGGCAAGCTAGAAAGCGCAAGAAATGCCCTTAGGGCAACAGAAGGCATGTTAAAGGGAGCCGCGCTCCAATACGACATAAATCCCGGCAAAACATCCGGGCTTTTGGCGAGCGCATACAAAAAAAACCTGCTTATGAAAAAGGATTACTATTTTGCAGTTTATGATTATAATATGGCAGTTGCCAAGCTATTTGCGCAAGCTGGTTATTAGCCTGCTGTTTCTTTTCACATATTCCCAGGCAATTCCAATGCCTAATCAGGGCATAACGCAAAGCAGCGGTTTAGTTGCCGGAATGGGACTAGGCTCTTTAAGCCGCTCCGGTTGCAAAAAATTATGGACATGGACAGTACAGGGAAATTATTTTTACAATTCCCTTATATCTTCAGGACCAAGCCTAAAATTTTTGGGAGGAAATTTGGATTCCGAAAATAATCTTGTAAATCAGAGATATTCTGGAAACCTAAAATTTACGCACTCCCAAGAAAAATACGCCATATTTATAGGACCAGTTCTTTCTTTTGACAATACCGATTTGAATACTTTAAGAAATGAGCTCTCGCATATAGGAGAAGACCATGAAACTTCAAGCAATACCGAATGCAAAGAATTATTTGAAAAAACAGGTTCAAGCGTAGGATACCATAGCGGCGCGGGATTTTTGTTCACGCCAAATTGGGGTTTCACATTGGGGCATAGTTTTGACTGGATGCTCACAGGTGCCTATTTAGCCTCATTCAGCACATCCATAGCTTATAACTTGCGACAGCATTTTGAAAAACTTTCGGATAACACTAAAAACTCTTGGCTGGCACTTGAATATTCAATCTCACCAAATCAAAGCAAAGGCACCACCCACAGCTTTATTCTAGGGCTAGCACTGGGATTTTAATGGCTTTTTTGATTTTTTTGAAATCCAATTTATTTCCCAAAGCCTTGTACCCACGAATTTCACCTAGCTCTGCCAAATTGTATTCTTTTCCGTCAATTTGCGCAACTGGAATTTCATCGTCAAAAAACAAAATTATGGAACTCTCTGGGCTATCTGTTAAAAGCGAAAATTCCACCGTTTGCGGCGCGGTGTCTAAATTAAACCTTTTAACGCAGTACTGGGAACCAACGCCGTCAAAATATAAAAGGGTATATATTATTGATGGCTCAAAACGTGCAATATAAGATATTTGCTGCCCAACCAGAACTGTATCGCTTGCCTCATAAATTTTTGCCATTCCGTTTTCTTTAAGCACAAGGAGTTTATCGAACTTGCCAAATTCTCCAAGGCTTTCGCCCTTGTTTGCAATGCTCACAACTCCCGAAAGCTGGTCAAAAAACAATTCCATATCGCCAAGAGTGCTTGTGCCCTTCTTTGATATTTTAACATTTTTAACCGCATATTTGGTTACCATATTTCCAATGGCATCCCTACCCTTCACAAGAGTTTCGGAAAAATCCACAGGAATTTCCAATCTTGTTCTCGGTCTCGGTTTCAAGAAAACAGTGACGCTTTCTGCCTCGCCGTTTGGGTTGGAAGAGAGATACAATATTTTGGAACCCGGCGCTCCCTTGCCCATTGAATATGCTTTTTCTCTGGTTATGCCGCCCACGTTAAATCGTTTTACATAAGTTGGTCCATCTTTGCCATCTTGATAAATTGCATTGTAAATTCTGCGCGCATCGTCTTTGTTGAATTTTTCCACAAGCAAAATATCCTTGCCTATAAAAGCCTTGTCCGAAGGCCTGAACACCTTGAACATCCCATCTTGGCAAAAGGCTATTAAGTCATCGTATTCTGAAACATCAAATAAATATTCCTCTTTCTTTAACCCTGTGCCAACAAATCCCTCTTTGCGGTGGACATATAATTTCTGGTTGGAGAGTGCAACGTGAATGGCGTTCACTTTTCCAAACTCCCCTATCTGCGATTTGCGTTCCCTGCCCGTGCCGTATTTTTTGAGTAATTCTTTGAACCAGTTCACCGCATAATCGATTAAATGCTCTTGATGGTAAAGAGTTTCTTCAATTTGCTCGTCTATTTCCTTTAACAATTCGTTTGCTTTTTTCTGGTCAAAAAAGGATATTCTGCGTATTGGAATTTCGGCAAGTTTTAGAATATCTTCTTTTTCCACTTTGCGGCGCAGTTTTTTCACATAAGGCTTTAATCCTGCATCTATCAAACTAACCATTTCCTCTTTGTCTTTTGCCTTTTTAATAACCTCATATACTTCCTTCTCTATGAAAATTTTTTCCAAACTGAGCAAATGCCAGCGTTCCTGCAAATGCTGCATTTTGTTTTTCAATTCCCATTCCAAAAGCGATTTTGTGTGTTGCGTACTCTTTTTTAAAATTTCAGTTGAGCCAAGGAACTGAGGTTTTTCGTCCACTATAACGCAATTATTTGTAGCAATGGATTTTTCGCAATCCGTAAAAGCATAAAGAGCATCTATAACCGTTTGCGGGTCGCTGCCGGGCTGCAAATGCACAACAAGCTCAACAGAGCCGGAAGTATGGTCATCCACTTTTTTGATTTTTATTTTGCCCTTTTCGTTTGCCTTTGTTATGCTATCTGCAAGGCTTATGGTTGTAGTTCCAAAGGGAATTTCTTTAATGACAAGAGTTTTGGAATCCAGCTTCTCTATGCGCGCCCTAACTTTAACGCGACCGCCGCGAAGACCATCGTTATACTGGCTTGCATCTATTATCCCGCCCGTTGAAAAATCCGGGTAAATCTCAAATTTCTTGCCTTTCAAGGCTGCAATGCTGGCTTCGCAAAGTTCGCAAAAATTGTGGGGCAAAATAGTTGTGCTCAAAGCAACCGCAATGCCCTCTGCTCCCTGAGCCAGCACCAGAGGGAACTTAACCGGCAAGCAAACCGGCTCTTTGCTCCGACCATCGTAATTTGGAACCCACTCGGTTGTCTCTGCATTAAAAAGCACTTCAAGTGAAAATTTAGAGAGCCTGCCCTCTATATACCTGGGCGCAGCCGCAGAATCTCCGGTTATGGGATTTCCCCAATTTCCCTGAGTTTCCAACAACAGTTTTTTTTGCCCCATATTCACAAGAGCATCACCAATAGAAGCATCTCCATGAGGGTGATATTGCATAGCCCTACCAACTATATTCGCCACCTTGTGCATCCGCTCATCGCTTTTGTTCATCTCCCAAAGCGTATGCAAAATACGCCTCTGCACGGGTTTCAAACCGTCTTCGTAATAAGGCACGGCACGGTCTAAAATAACGTAGCTGGCATAATCCAAAAACCAGTTTTCGTAAAGATTTTCTAAATGGTCAGACATTGGGGGGAAATTTAGTAAAAAATTACCTCAGCATCTTATACGCAGCCTGTGCCTGCAAAGTATCACCCTGATTGTAAAAAGCGTGCCCAACGTTCTCTATGCCTATCCTTGCCGTGGCACTGCCAGCCTTCATAGCTCTTTGATAATGCTCCAAAGCCTCGCCAAATCTCTTTTGCTTAAAATAAATCTCTGCCAAATCCATCTCAAGCTCCTTAAGCCCTTTGCCTACTGCTATGCCCTGCTCCAAGGTCCAAATAGCCATCCACGGTGAATTGACGTTCTCGTAAAGACCTGCCAAATATCTGCGAGCGCTATAATTTTTGCTATCCAAATACAAACCGTTTTCCATAGAGCGAATGGCGGCTTTCAAGGAATCTTGCTGCAAATAATAATAAGACAAAGTGTAGTGCAAATCGGGGGAAATATTAACACTTTTTTGCAGGGCTTTTTGCAGAATTTCCGCAGCTAACTGATAATTCCCTGTTTGGCGGGCACATTCCGCAAGCCCAAACCAAGCCTCCAATCTATCGGGATTTTCATTTATCGTTTGCTCAAAATATCTCTCAGCCATAAGAAATGCCTTTAAATTCAAATACGCAGAAGCAAGAGCATAATTCAAATGCTCGTTATTTTCGCCAAGCTCCACCGCCCTGCCATAATACGCCACAGCCTGCCCATAATCCCCATAAGAATACGAAATATCGCCCAAAAGCACCCAGGGTTTTGCAAAACTAGGAGCAAGCTCAGTTGCTCTTTTATATGCCACTATCGCAACGTGATTTTGCTTTAGATGCACAAGCGTATTGCCCAAATTAAACCAAGCATAAGGCTCCATCTGCTCATTCTTTATAGCCGCCCTATAAGCAGAAACCGCCTCCGCATATTTACCAGCATCATAAAGCTCATTAGCCTTTTTAAAAAAATCCTCTGCCCCAAAAGAAAGCGTAGCAGCCAATATTATCAACCACTTACCACTAGCCACTAGCCACTCCCCTATTTATGCCTCTTGTAATCATCGTCCATTCTAATAATATCATCTTCCCCTGTATATTCGCCAACTTGAACCTCAATAATTATAAGCGGCTTTATACCCTCATTTTGCAAGCGATGAAGCGTTCCAGCAGAAATGTAAATAGACTCGTTTGGGCGAATATAAGCGGTTTCTTCCCCAATGGTGGCGGTTGCCATTCCGCTAACAACAACCCAATGCTCCGAGCGGTGCATGTGTTTTTGCAAAGACAAACGCTCGCCAGGATTTACGCAAATGCACTTAACCTTAAAGTGTTCTTCTTCGTCAAGCACTTCGTAGGTTCCCCAAGGGCGAATCACGGTTTGGGGGGTATGGAGCAAATCTGAATGTTTTTCTTTTAAACTATCCACCAATTTTTTCACCTTTTGGCTGCTGGCAAGAGGCGCAACCAAAAGAGCATCTATTGTATCCACTATCATCATATTTTCCAAATCTATTGTGGCAATTTCCCTATTTGAAGTAGCGGAACCCATTATCAAGCAGTTTTTGGAATTTATGGATGTGTGATGGTGATATTCTGTGTTGCCCTCTATATCGTGCGGAAGTTCTTTGTAAAGGCTTTCAAAGCTGCCCAAATCCGACCAACCTATTGAGCAGGGAACAACGCTCACTTTCTTGGATTTTTCCATAACGGCATAGTCTATGGAATCTGTGGGAATGTTCATCATATCTTCGTGATGAACGCGGACAAGAGAATCCTCGGCGGCGGCTTTTTTGCGAGCTTCTTTGCAAGCGTTGAGCATATCGGGTGCATATTCGTTTAGCTCTGCCAAAAACACCCCTGCCTTAAAGCAGAATATGCCGCTATTCCAATAAAAATTTCCATCTGCAATGTATTTTTTTGCGGTTTCCAAATCGGGTTTTTCAACAAATCTCTTAACGCTCTCGCCATTTGCTTCTATATAGCCATAACCTGTTTCCGGTGCTGTTGGCTTTAAGCCAAATGTGACTAAATTGCCAAGCTCTGCAAGCTCCCCAGCCCTTTTCACCGCTTTTGAATAACTTTCAGCATCTCTAATAAGGTGGTCGCTTGGGGAAACTAGAACTACATCGTTTGGGGACAAATCAAGGCAAGCAAGGGCAATGGCAGGTGCTGTGTTTCTGCCTATTGGCTCCAACATATAACTGGTTTTGTCAAGACTTATTGCCTGCAATTGTTCACGTGCCAAAAAATATTGCTCCGCATTGCTAACTATGCACTGCTTGGAACAAAAACTGCTATTCACAAGTGCAATGCGTTGAAACAAGGAATGATCGCCAAAAATTTTAACAAACTGCTTGGGTAAAAGTGTGCGGCTTATGGGCCAAAGCCTGGTTCCAGCACCGCCGCACAAAATGAGGTTTATCATAGATGCATAATGTAGAAAATACAGGGAATATCCCTGCCAGGTTTCCATTTGGGTTTGGAGATGCTAACCTGCGACTGGAAACCCGATAATTGGCGTTCTAATTTTGTATCTTCCTAAGAGCAATTTGTTGGATTTTCAATATCCATATTCAAAACGGAGGTAACATTATGAGAAGCAAATTCTCTAAACTCGTATCGGCGGCAGCCTTCGGGCTTGCCTTGGCATTCACACTTTCTTGCTCCGACAGTGGTGGCGGTGGCAGTAGCCACAAACCCGTAAAAGATGAATTTAGAGGCTTGAGTTGCGATGAATTTTTTGATAAATGGTAAAAGGCATTGGAGGAATTTTAATTTCTACCTTATTCCAAAATGCTCATAGCCAATCCCATTTACGATACCGTATTCAAACACCTGCTGGAAAACCAGCGGGCAGCCAAGTTTTTCATAGGCACTCTGCTAGGCAAGCCAATACTTTCAATATCCATTCGCTCACCGGAACGCACATACATAGACCCAAAAGACCAGGAACTCAAACTGCTAAGAATGGATTTCACAGTTGAGATAGAAAGCGAAGACGGTCAAAAGCAGAAAGTAGCGATAGAAATGCAGAAGTCAGACAAAATAATCACCGATGTGAGCCGCTTCCGCAGGTATCTGGGTCACGAGTATATGTCCGATACAATTCCTATTATCTCCATTTATGTTCTAGGGTTTTCCCTGCCAGGCATAGAAACCGCCTGCCTACGCATATCTCGCGGATATTACGATTTGGTTGAGGAAAAGGAGATAGAAGCTGTTAGCGATTTTGCCGAGCGTTTAACGCACGATTGCTATATAGTTCAGGTTCCCCGCATCCAGCCCAGACTGAAAACACCTTTGGACAGATTGCTTTCCGTGTTTGAGCAGACGAATTTCATAGATAAAACCGAAGCTGACAAGACTTACGATTACCCTATAAGCGATGAAGGAGTGAAAGAGATAACAGATATTCTTCACTACATAAGCACCGACCCCAAAGCCCGCAAGGAGCTTGAGGATGAGCGTTACTATCGCCAGTACGTGGATGATACTTTTGGTGGGTTATATAGGGAGATAGAGGACAAGAACAAAGCTATAGCCAAAAAAGATGCCGAACTTGCAGACAAGGATAATGTACTAGCGAGCAAGAATGCCGAGCTTGCTAATCAGGCTGCCGAGATTGCAAAGTTGAAGCGAGAATTGGAAAAGCATAAGGGCTAAAAACAGCTATTTTTGCCAATTTTAAAGATTTTTTTACCTTTTTCCCGAAAATTAGTTATATTGTAGCTAAATATGACTTTTAATTGGAAATATTGTCTTTTTGCATTGGCTCTCCTTTTATCTTGTTCGGATAATCCGCGTTTGGACTATCCTAGTGAAGAGTCGTTGTTTCCAAAGGTGAGTGGTTCTGCTGGGAGCAGCAATTCGGTGGAAGAAGGCTCGAGTTCTTCCGTTGCGGAGAGTTCCTCATCAAACCTAGAAACAGAGGATTCTTCTTCATCTTCTGCTGAAAACGGCAGTTCGGTGGAAGAAAGCTCAAGTTCTCCAATCGCAGAAAGCTCATCTTCAAGCCCGGAAACGGCGGGTTCTTCGTCTTCTGCTGGGGGTAGCAGTTCATCTGTGGCTGCAAATTCCTCTTCTTCTGTGCAAAGTAGTAGCTCGGCACTAAAAGAGTGTACAAGCATATTCGACACTGAGACAAAATTCTGCTATGACGGCGAAACTTACTTTAAATGTGCTAATCATAAATTTACATACGATCCTGCAAGCCAAATCTGTACAGCAAAAGATGAAATTGAAACCGTCAAATGCAGTGGGAAGGGATATAATCCGTTAATACAGCAATGTACAGATGGCATTGTGGAGACAAAGTGTGGGAATGGGTGGTACAATGCAGAGATTAAATTCTGTTCCAAAAATACAGTTTATGATAAATGCGGTGGAAATGAATACACTCCTACAGAGGAAAATTGTTGTGTCAATGCTGTATATTCCAAATCAACTCAGCAATGCACAGATGGTATTGTTGAGACCAAGTGTGGCAGTGGGTGGTACAATTCGCTAACACATAACTGCTGTAATAATAGCGAAATCTTTTCTAAATCAACGCAGCAATGTACAGATGGTATTGTTGAGACAAAGTGCGGGAATGGGTGGTACAATGCAGAGATTAAATTCTGTTCCAGCGATAAAGTTTATGATAAATGCGACGGTGGTGAATACAATCCTACAGAGGAAAATTGTTGCGTCAATGCTGTATATTCCAAATCAACGCAGCAATGCACAGGTGGCATTGTTGAAACCAAGTGTGGCAGTGGGTGGTATAATGAAAAAATTCAATTCTGTTACAACAGTAGCAAAATAGGCTATTTCTGCGGAGCCAACCCACAAAAATCATACAACCCTGATTTCTACGAATGCAGACCTCCTTCCAACGGAATATATTTGAGAGAAGGCATGGTACTCAAAGACAAGACTTACGATGCTGTATTGATATACGATCAGGTATGGATGGCAGAAAACGTTAACGACCAATCATCTGGAATATGCTATGATAACACACCTGCCAACTGCGACAAGTACGGGAGATTGTATACTTGGAGTCAGGCTACAACAATATGTCCATCCGGCTGGAATTTGCCTACTCTAGATGAATGGAATAAATTGTTAAACGCAGTTGGTAGTTCTTCAACGGCTGGTAAACTTCTCAAAGCCACTAGCGGTTGGTACTCCACTAATGGTAGTGGACAACCAGCTGATACAGGTACGGATATCTACGGATTTAAAGCTTTGCCTGGTGGATATAAGGGGAGTCAATTTGGTCATATCGAGTGGGCAGGCTATTGGTGGAGCAAAACGGATAGAGAAGGCTTCTTAGCTTACAGACTATTAATGCACTCCACAGCCGATTATGCAAGATGGAATCACGACGACTACTGGGATCTCAAAACCGACAATATAAGTGTCCGTTGTTTCAGGAACAAATAATGAAAACCAATCCTTTTCTCCCACTAGCAACCCTGCTCCTCCTAGCAACAGCAAACGCCGCCACCATAGCCATTCTAGAAATAACCATAGCAGACGATGACGAAATAGACTTCACCATAGACGAAACAAAATTCCTCTCAGACGAACTGAGAAGACAAGCAACAGTACTCTTGCCAAAAGACTATACCGTATTGACAAGAGAAGAAATAATAGCTCTCGCACAGCAAACAACCGAAAACCTAAGCACCGCAATAAACATAGGCAGAGCCATAAAAAGCGACTACGTAACTCAAGGCTTAATAAGCAAAATAGGCGGTGTATTCACGCTCACGGTAGAAATCTACGAAACCTCAAGCGGCAAACTACTCGGCTATTTCACAAAAGAATCCCCAGACTTAAAAAGCTTTCTAAGCATAATCCGCGAAAATTCCCCAAACCTATTCGAAAAAATAACGCCAAAAGAGGAAACACCCATAACAATAACTGAAACAGTAAAAGACACTCAACTAGTGGCAATAATAATACCCACAAACATACCGCCGGAGAAAAACAAAAACTCCTTATGGGTAGCCCTCGGCTTGGATGTCCTCGGAGCGACAGCCCTTGGGCTTGGCATTTACAACGACAAAAAAGCAAAAGATAATTACAGCGAATACAAAAAACTATTGGCAGACTTGCCACAAGAGCAATGGCAATACCCAGAAAAGAAAAGCGCATTTGAAGCCAAATACGACAAAGTGCAAAAGGCAGAAAAAATGCGCAACATCTTCTACGCAACAGGCGGAGCCTTATTGTTCGGCGGCGTGGCGGTGCATATTTGGTTTTAGGTATTTTTCTATATTTCCATACCATTAGGGAATATTCTTCACCTACATTCCAGTCGCCCTAATGCAAAACCTCAAAATTTGGAGATAGCGTTATGGAAAAAAACAAAATCCAGTTATTTGAAAACAAGCGTGTTCGCTCTGTTTGGGATGCAGAAAAAGAAGAATGGTTCTTTTCTGTGGTTGATGTAGTGGCTATTTTAACAGATA